>Ga0315284_10001004_pt1 | contig 39376 bp, 30 predicted proteins | sample YL17G09_16_MG_FD_203696 | JGI IMG/M metagenome (GOLD analysis project Ga0315284, IMG submission 203696) | Sediment microbial communities from Yellowstone Lake, YNP, Wyoming, USA - YL17G09_16 | ecosystem: Environmental > Aquatic > Freshwater > Lake > Sediment | place: USA: Wyoming | collected...
AATCAAAACTTCTAATACTACCCCATACTCTTTTTCCTCCTATTTTCTACTTTGAATTGCCTTTTAATAAAAGGCAATTGAGACTAACAAAAACCAAATCTAACTTCATTTCTCAGAAACAAAGAAATTTTTACCCAATACTATTTCAATCAGCTTTTATTAAAATGTAATTTGGACTAAGAAAAAGAAATCTAACCTCCTTATTATTAAAACATCTGAGTATCATTTTGGATCAAAAATAACAAGAATTAAGAAATTATATTTTTCAGTCATATGTTAAATGAATATATATCTCCCATACATTAAAAATTTAGAATTAGATGAAGGTAAATCCTATAAAATAGGATATATACTTGACGAAAAAGCATATATATTAACTAGATATAAAGGAACTCTTTTAGACTATATTTTCTACAAAAACGAAGAATTATATTCTGAATACGAAGAATCTAAACCTTATGATGACTTCTTATTATCAGCAACAGAAGATCAAAAGAAAGAATTAAAAATTCAACTACTATTAGAATTAGGAGAAACTAAAATAACTAACAATTTGATTTTTGTTAAAAAAGTAATTCCAAGTTATGTGAAATATAATAATATCTATTTATGGATAACACATAAAATTATTTTGATACCATCTATAGTAGAAACATATATAGATTTATCTAAAATAACAACTACTATTACAAAATATACTAAACCAATAGAAGTAGATCTATTAGTAGAAGATACATTTTATTCTAAACTATACGATTATAGTGAAAATAAATTTAAAGAAGAACAAGACAAGAATATATTAAATAATGTTGAACATTTAAGAAGATATTTAGATAACAATGATCAATTAGAAGATAATATAGATGAAAATACTCCGATAGAATCTATAAGATTATTAGGACAAAGAGATATATTCTTAAGATCTATTTTAGAGTATCCAATATTATTGGAAGAGTATATGAAATGGAGTAAAATAAGTGGAAATTTGGAAGATTATTGTGGCATACCAGAAGAATCTATCAAACTACTTAAACATCTTCCTTATGTATCATTAACAAAAGACGAATCTTGCCTAAGAACTATAAAAATATTAAATATAGATATAGGAGATAACGATTTTATTTCAGCTATTAAAAATAAATGGAATATCAGCAATCTAAAAGAACTATCATCTAATTTAAACATATCAGATATATTTAGGACATATCTATCAGAAGATAAAATATCTTTAGATATAATAGATATTTTTTATAAATTAGGATTGGTCATAAGCGAAGATATGGTAGATATGATAAAAAATAAAAGGAATAGAATAAGCATATTAAATAAATTTAAAGAACATGGATATGATTTTTCTTGGCAAGAGATATTAGATTTAGCAAAAGAAAATGATAACGACAATTTAGTATTCATAGGAAAAATATTAGAAAACAGATCTAAAGAAGAGATTAAATCTAAAATAAAAGAAATCTTAGAATCAGATAATCATTCTAAGGGAGCTATGGCTTTAAATTTATCTAAATTAGGTTTAGAAAAAGATTTAGATATAGCAAAGATGTTTCTAAATAGCGATGCTTATCCTTATTATATAGTAGAATATATCAAAGCTTATCCTAAAAATTACTTTTTAAAAAGTATAATAAATTCAGAAATAGAAGACAATACGGATAATAAAAATCTAGAAATTATAACTAAAATGGATATGGATATAACAGAAGAAGATTTAAAATTGGCTACTGAAAATTCTCTGGACGATAAATATATATTATATATGAAAGAAAAATTAAAAAGATAATATATTTTTTATTTCTAAAAAATATGGATTTCGACTACAAGCAGATCTCTAAATATTTACCTCTCTCTCTGAGACCTAATGAATTGAATTTTGATATCACCGAGAAACTATTTTTGGAATTAGCAGCAGAAAACTCTCTCTCCAAAGGAATCATAGATGTTTTTGACTATTGGTTAGCTATCGTTTTACCTAATCAAATAACTGGAACACCTATAACAATTTCATCTGAAATCAAAGTTGTTATAAGTAATGTTAGATATAGACCTCCTTATTATAAATCTAAAGTAAGTAATCATGAAAAGTTGATACCTAAAAGATGTAGAAATCAATCGGAAACCTATTTCTTTGAGATAATAGTTGATGCCAAAGTCCTAGAAAACGGGATAGAGAAAGCAGATCAAAGAAAAGACGGTATATCTTTTGGTAAAATGCCTCTTATGTTAGGAACAAAGTATTGCCATACTAGAAATCAATGGATATATAATGAGAAAACCAAAGAATGGATATTAGATGGTCCTACTAATATGGATAAGTTGATAGAGATGGGAGAATGTCCAAATGATCCTTTAGGATATTTTATCATCAATGGGACTGAAAAAGTAATAACTATACAAGAAAGATTAAGAACTAGCATCAATATTACTTATCCGCCAGATTCTAAAGATGGAAACAAAACTCAAGCTACATGTGTGACTCCTATAGGGACAAGTGTAGTTTTAGTCACTGAACATCCAAAATTTCAGACATTAGAAGTTAGACTAGATGGTTTTCCTAAGAAATATAAATTAGGAGTATTCTCTTTATTTGATGTTTTAGGTTATACTCCAGATTCAGCAGAAGAGATGATGATGAGATTTATTCCAGAGAAAGAAATAGCCAGAGCTAGATTTAAGTTATCTATGTCTAAATTCATGGGACAATATGAGATGGGTAAGGATGATAAGAATAGAAAAATATATATTAGAAATATATTGACTAACCCAGCTACAAAAATATTTAGAGATTCTTTACTCTTGGATGATAAGAATAATAAAGAGAAAACACAAGAAATTATAACAACTAAGTTAAGAGAAATAATATTTGCTAATGTGGAGAAAACAGATCTATATACAAAAGCTATTCAATTGGCTATGATATCTGCCCAACATTTAAGGGTAATGATGGGATGGAGATTTCCAGATAAGAGAGACGATTGGGGAAATAAAAGATTAGAAAGTGCTGGTGATATGATGAAACAATTATTCAATGAGTATTGGGATGAAGCAATTTCTCATCACAAAACACCTTCTGGAACATATAATATAATCTCTCTGATTGAAAGTTCTGTTAAAAGTTTAATCAACTCTTCTGATTCCAGTTTTAATCCAAATTCTTGGGGTGTTAAGAAAACTAGATCTCCTTCTCATATGAAAGAGAATGTAACAGATAATCTTAAAAGAGAAACAGCTACATCTGTATATTCTCAGGTAGGAAGGATAAATACTCCTATATCTAGAAGAGCTAAGCAACAAGCTATAAGAATGCTTCAAAAGAGTCAATTGGGATTTATCTGTATTGGAGAAACACCGGAAGGTGAAACATGCGGTTTAGTTAAGAATTTAGCCACAACATGTAGAATAAGTAGCCAAACCGATTTAGATCAATTAGGAGAACTTTTAGCGGGTCTTATGGATAGTGGAAACAAATTTAGTCCTCATATTATAGAAAAGAATACATCTGAAGTCATAGATCCATCTAAAGTCATTAAACATAAAGTCCCAATAGGAACAGTAGTCTTTGGAGAATTTACCCCAGAATATGTAGCATTGGAAGAAAATAATGTTGTAGGTTTCTATCAGAAGAACACTTTAAATACTGAATTTAAGAGTTATACTTTAAGATGGGTAGAAGTAAGAGTAGCAGGAAGAATAGTTTATTGGAAGACACCTAATATTGAAAACGATTGCCCTTTAGTATCTATAAATAGGAGAAAAGATAGACCCTATGTTTTTTGTATCAATGGTATATATCATGGATGGGTAAATAAAGATTTAATGGATCAATTGAGAGATGCTAGAAGACAATCTTTACTACCATCGGATGTATGTGTCAATTTAAATGAAGTAGATTCCATATTAGAATTCTTCTCTGATGGAGAAAGACCAATGAGATCTCTAATTCGTTTAGATGAAAATGGACAATTACCAGAAATATTTAAAGAAGGTGTAACTTTAAACAAATTAAGAAGTGAAGGTTGGATTGAACTTATAGATGCTAGAGAACAAGGAGATATATTTATAGCTATGGATATTAAGAGTATAGATATAAGAAAGAAAACTATGAGTGAATTACCTAAGCTACAAAAACTAAAAGAACATTTTGATAACAAATTTAAAGATATAGATGAAGCCAAACCAGATATAATCGAAAATATAGTAAATGAGAATAAAGATGCTATCCAAATTGTAAGAGATGTAATAGTTCCTTATTGGACAGATATTCTAAATAAACTAGAACAAGGATTTCAACTAGATGAAGATGAAAGCATTAGATTAGAAATTTTAATGGAAAACTCTGATAAAAGTTCAATAGAATTAGTAACAAATAGGATTATATCTCTAAAAGGATCTATTACTGGCTCTACCAGAAATATACAATTAGATCAACTTAAAGAAAAGATATTATTTGGAGATGAAGATGCCAAAGAAAGACTAAAAGATATGTTAATATATGATACATATGAATATAAATCTCTTATGACCAAGATTAAGATAATAGCTAAGATGACTCCATATCAATATTCAGAGATTAATCCTATTTCTATGTTTGGTGTAGCTGGTTGTTTAGCACCAAAAGCAGAACATCAACAAGGACCTAGGACTACATATCAAATATCTATGTGTAAACAAGCTTTGGGAGGATATCATTATAATCATGCTTTAAGATTTGAGACATATAAAACTCTCCCTAATGCTACTAGAGCTATTTTCGAAACAAGTATATCTGAATTAGCAGGACTAAATACTATGCCAACAGGATATACTCCTATAATAGCTTTTTATGCCATGAATGATAATAATGAAGATGCTATAACAGTAAAAGAAGAATTTGTTAAAACTGGAACCATAGATATTATCAAATATACTGTTCACAAAGATAAAATATCTACTATGTCTGGGCAGTTGTTTGAAATCCCAGAGAGAAAAGAACAAGAAATCAAAGCGGATAATCCAGCTTTCTTTAGATTTGAGAAGAAATATGCTGATATAGAACCAAATGGTTTACCCAAAATAGGAGCATATAAAGACCACGGAGATATTATCATAGCTAAAACTATCAAAACAATAAATCCTATTACAAAAGAAGTTAAGAAGGATAATATTTCTTTATCTATTGGTGTTGGTGAAGGTAATTCTTATGTTGATTCTATATATAGATGTGAAAAGGAGAATACTGTTCATGTTAAAATAAAGACTAGACAAACAAGAGAATCTATAGAAGGAGATAAAAATGCTTCTAGGTATTCTCAGAAAGGAACTATTTCCAATATCATACCTTCTCACAAAATAATTAGAGTTCAAGGTGGTCCCAATGATGGTCTTGTTCCAGATTTCATAATTAATCCAAAATGTATTCCATCTAGGATGACTATAGGAAAACCCATAGAAGTGATTACTTCAAAAGCGGCTTGTCTAACTGGATCTAGAGTCAATGGTAGCACTTTTAATCAATTAGATATAGATTATTATATATTACTTTTAACTGCTTCTTATGCGGGTTTGATGTCAGAAGACATTTCCAAAATAGAAAAATCGAATGACAGAGAAAATCTACTAATGGATCTTTTAAGAGAGAAAGATTTAGATAGGAAAGCTATTGATTATCCAGATCTTGTAGATAAACTGAAACTTGAAGGTCTATTTAATAATGGTATGGAAAGTGTAATATTACCAGACGGAACACCTATTAAAGATCCAGTTTTTATTGGCCCTTGTAACTACCAAGCACTTAGACATCATGTCCTAGATAAGATACAAATGAGAGGTCATAGAGGTGCTATTAAGATGGATGTTAGACAACCAGTCAAAGGTAGAACATTAGAAGGAGGAATAAGATTTGGAGAGATGGAAAGAGATGGTTTGATATCACATGGTGCTACATCAACTCTATTAGAAAGATTATTTTATGTAGCAGATCCTTACAGACCAGTATTTTGTAGAAAATGTGGCCAATTAGCCACACCTAAGACTACCGCTAAGAAGAGTATTTACAATTGTAGATATTGTTCTGCTGACTTAGAATCAGACTTTGGAAATTTAGATTTACCTTATGTGATGAAATATATTTCTCATATGATTCTAGGATTAGGTTTTGGAATGTTTATTGCCACCAAGTCTGCTTTTGAAGATGGTAACAAAGCAGAATACTTATTATAAAAAATCACATTATTATAATGAATTATAATAATTTAGAAGTTTAGATAATCTTTCTCATCTGGGTGAAATCTAAGTCTCTCAGAAACTCCTTTTTGGAATTTATCTTTTATCTCTTCAGATCCTTTCTCAACTATTTCCCACAACATGGACAATTCATCTGGATTAAACATTTCAAAACTATAATTTTTTATCATATAATCTCTTAATATATTTGCTTCTTCTACAGATATCACAGAATCATACATAGCAGATATAGTCTTAGGATTAACAAATCTACTTTCCATCACTTCTTCTAAATATTGGAAATTTCCATACTGAGAATAATAGAATAACTCTTCGTCTATAGTTGAATATACTTTAGCATTCTCATATATATCGTATATTTTTCTTTCTGGGTAATAATCTTTTTTATATAGAAATGGTCTAAGCATAACTTCTCTAGGAATTTCTTTTTCATCTTCCATCTCAAATTTGAATAGATCTCCTTCTAATACAGTATTCATCATATCAGAATAATCTTCTAATTTTAAATTTATAGATTCAACTCTCCCACTCAAATCTAAATATATAGGTGGTATTCTAATTAAATATCCTCTATTGTTTATATAATACTTTTTATCATCTATCTCATATTCCAAATAACTTTCTTCTTTTAATTTTGAAACAAATATCATTTGATCATCGAAGACATTAGTTTCAACACCTAAAGCAGCCATACACATATAATATTGTAACAATATTTCATTTGGATATTTAGAGAATCTTAAGACATCTTTTAATGTTTGTCCTTCGTATTCTATATATGCTATTTGTGAATCTGAATAGTATGTCCATAATAAATTAGGTATTTTATCTCTCAATTCATTAAAATTATATTCTGCTGGTGGATGTAAATATGCTAAAGGTTTATCTTCTGAAGAAAAAGCAATTTGATATTCGGAACCAGGTTTACCAATTATTGATATGTTGGAAAAATCTTTAGACGGGTTTTTGTATATTTTTGACATTTTAGATACTATTATTTTTTGTTATATAAATGGATCTTCGTATAAGCGAAATACAAGAAAAATATAAAGAAGATAAGATAAAATTCGAAAAACCTTCTTATAAGAAACTATATAAAAATTATATAGAACATCAAATAGCTGAAGAAAAGCTTCTAATAGAATATAAATCTGATAGAATTTGTCTAAAAGATTTCAAAAAAATTAAAGAATCAAATATATACGATTTACATCAAAAGTATTTTCATGACCCAGAATTTATGTCAGATATATCTTGTATTGTAAATTCAATCTTAGGAAAAGATATCGAACATCCAGATAAAGATTTGACTAAGAAAATCAAAAATTTAAAGAGAATAGGAGCAGAATCAGTCAATGGTTTAGCATACAAAGCTACTCTCTTGGAAGATGAAAAAGAAGTTTTAGTCGTAAAACATTCTAATAGAGAAGACTATGATCTTATTCATGAAGCTTCAGTAGGAATATTGGCTTTGAATAAACTAAAATCAAAAGTGCCAAACTTTTCTTATATATTTGGAATTCATTATTGTCCGTTGAAGAATAAAACTGATTCAGATTGGTGTCCAAAAAAAGGAAAAAGATTTCCTTATGTTATATATGAGAATATAGAACCATCTACAACTTTATATGTCTATGCTAAAAATAAATCTGTTTCAGAAATAATGAATGTATATTTACAAGTGATGTTAGCTTTAAATGTTGCTAATAAGTCTTGTAATTTCACTCATTATGATTTACATACAGAAAATGTTTTAATGAAAGAATTAAAATCTCCAGTATTAGTAGCTTATCCTTACAAAAATAAAAAAGTTTATATGAAAGCTGAGACACATATACCTATGATAATAGATTATGGTCACTCATATTTTAAATATGACAATAGAAATTTTGGATATCCTCAACAAAGTTCAACTTTTTGGGCATCAGGAACAAATAATACATCTAAACCTTTGAATGATGCTTATAAACTATTAGCTAGTTTGGGTATTCAAGAATTAAATTATTTTACCAAAGAAGATCATGAAAAATTTACCTTAGAGATGAACAACTTATACAATTTATTTCCAAATATAGATAGATTAGTTAATAAATCTTTAGAAGATTGGATAGATCTTTTAAATGACAAATATAATATATTTTTATATGAACCTATTCCTAATTATGATATAATTGATGAAGGAAAATATATTTATTCCAAATAAAAACCATGTTTAGAGGAGAGAAAATAATTTTTTCTGATAAAAAGGGATATAACCTAAAAACAAAAAACTATATTTCATATAAACCACCAGGACTAGAAGTTAGGAAGATAGATGGTGGTAATATATATGGAAGTTCTGAAGATATATTAGAATTTGAAATGGAAAATGATCCTTCTAGGCAAACGAAAACCGCAGAATCAGTGACAGATTTAGATATTTGCGAATTAAGATCACTGGTTATTTTTGAATTAGTTGGTTTGTCCGGAATAGGAAAAGTCAGAAAAGTCAATGATGCTGATACATTAGAATTAGTCATTTTTATACCATTAAGTCATTTTCAATTATCTAAAGGAGAAGGAGGATTTTATACATGTGTTACTTGTAGATTAAATGGTATAGATTTTGCTGAAAGTAAAACAGAAGAAGGAAAAGAAGCAACAGAATTAATGAAAGATCTATATGCTAAGAATAATAATATTGTATATTTTGATATAGTTAGAGGAAAATATAAACATGAGAAATATGGTAGACAATTGATAGAATTATATTCTCCGGATAAATCTGAATTCTATAATACAAAATATTTAAACAGAATAGCTAAAACTGGAAGACCTATGGCTAAAATTTATGATGGTGGAACTAAAGACGAAGAATTGAAATCCTTACCTAGAGTATTAAAATGTGTGAAATAATTTTTATTTTTTATATTTATATAAAAAATGACTAATATCATTGAGAAAATATTAGCTATTGGTTCTGGTCATATTTGGGTATTAGATGACGATACTAAAATAGGAAAATGTTCAGACTGTTTGGATATAAGATATTGTGAAGAAATTTGGTCTTGTGTTTTGAATCAAGGAGATGAAGGAGATGAAGGTGACGATGAAGAGGTGAGATATTGGGATAATGATATATATTCAAGGACTATCGATAATCCTAATGATTTAAAAGTTCACTATATTATATTAGAAAGAGAAGTTTCAGAGAAAGATTTTGATAATATGGTTGCTGGGGATTTAAATCCTCTTATGAAAGATGATTCTAATAGATTTTCTAATAAAAGAAGAGTGATTTATTTTAAAGATGATTTATAATTTATTCATTTTATATGAATAAATATGGTAAAATTGGTGTTAGCTAAAATAAACGATGATTTTTATAGAAAGAAACTTAGAGGCATAGATTCTGATTATGTTAGTAATGACAAAGCCACACCTTTAAAAGAAAAGATAAATTTTTTATCATATGGGAAAAACAAATTTGAAGGTATGTTCATAAGCAATCCTCATTCAAATATCAAAGTTTATAAAAACTTAAATGGATATTATGTTAAAAAATGTTATGATATTAGTTGTTATGAAGAAGGATTACATGAAGCAGTTATAGGATTAGAATTAAATTTTCTAAATAATAGTAATTTTATCAAAACATATGGTTACGATGATAGTTTATATTTAGAATATATACATGGAGAAAATATGTCAAAATATAATTTTGACAAAAAAAATTTAATATCTATTTTAATCCAAATAGCTTTTGCTTTGTATGAAGCAGAAGAGAAATTAGGATTTTGTCATAACGATTTACACGATAATAATATAATTATATCTAAAGTAGAAGAAGAAAACATGTCATATAAATATAATGGAGAAGAGTTTTTAATATCCAACCATGGATATAAAGCTATAATAGTAGATTTAGAAAATGCTACAACAAATAGATTTAATCATATGGAGATAAATTATGGTGTTGGTTATTATGGAAAAAGCACGACAGTAGTGAAAGATATGTTTTGTTTATTAGTGTCTCTAAAGTCCTATAAAATTGTAATATCTTTATTAAAGAAAATTTTCTTTATATCTGATATTGAGTCTTTATGTAAAGAATATAAATTTTTTGAACATAGATACCCTATTAATACTGGAATACCTATGGAAAAAATAATCAGAACTCTATTGGATGAATATTAGTCTTGTTCCGAGAATTTAGTATATGACCCTATCAAAGGAGGTAATTCTTCTGAAATAGACAAATCCCTATTGAGGGGAGGTGGAATAGATCTTTTGATTTTTTCAGGAGGAGAAGAAAATAATGGTGAAGATTTTGTGGATTTACTTTCTATTTTAGGTCTACCAATAATTTCTTCATAACCATTAGTTTTTATTTGATCTTTTAAATATCCCAATATTTTAGGATCCATTTCATTTCCAGTCAATAATTGTCTATAGTTATCCTTATTTAAAATTATATTGTTTCCTAAAAAATCTATTTTTATATCTCTATCAAGCATTTTCTCTACTTCTCTTTGAGAAATATCTGGGAGAAAATAATTATCTATAGAAGAAAGCATATTCCTACTCCATATTCTTTGAGGAGTTTTATATCTATTTGGACCATTTATCTTTCCTATCAAATCTTTCAAAACTCCATTATTAGGTTCTCCTTTGATCACACTTAAAATCTCGATTTTTAATATCCCATCCGGACAATATAAGTATTTGTTATCATATTTGACATATACTTCGTCGTGTTTCTCTAAATATAAAATAGATTCATTAATAAGAAATTCTGATTTAGAATGTAAATAAAGATTAGCTAATTCATATTGTAATTTCTGATAGTCTGAGATATATTCGGGATCTATCAACTTTATTTTCTCTTTCACATATAAGATATTTCCATTAAAATCTCCATAGTAATATAAGAAATTTGGTATATTTAACTTGTTAATCTTCTCTAAGAGAGATCTATCCATTTATGATAAAAAATATATCTAAAAAATATATTTTTTATCATAAATGGATATTTTAGACAAGCATATATCTTGCGGAAATGGAATTCTCAAACTAGATTTGAGTCTGGATGATATTTTTATTAAAAAAATATATCCAATTGAAGAAGAAATAGAGATAGAAATTCAAAAGAATTCTGATTCTACAGAAATAAAATACTCTCCTCAATATGGAAATTATATTTTATCTATCAAAGGATATCAAGATTACAGTTTTGCTCATAAGCCACATGTAGTTCCTGTGGATAATCTTGTTTATCAGATAGATCAGAAACAAATTCATCTTATGATTACTTTACCAACCGAATGCTTTTTATTAGATGCTAAGTTATCCGAAGAAGAATTGACGATAAAAACTATAGCTCATTCTAACTACTTTCTACTCAAAGAAACAGCTATTCCAAATACTCATAAAGAAACCTTGACTTTGAAGTTTTCTTATCAAAATATAAATTATGATTGGTTTGAAGATATAGAATATATAGTTAAACCACCTTTTATCATAAAAGACGATTTAACAATAGAGGGTATTACTCCTTCTATAACTACGGATTCAAATTGGTTAATTAAAGAAAATAAGATATTATTAGAAAAAGATAACATAGATATTAAATTTAGTTATGGTAAATATGAACTAGAATATAAGAATTTTTCCCTTAAAAGATCTATTATTTTTGATAAACCTTCTGAAAAGATAAATTTTAATAAAAAGATATTGGCTACTGGAATTATTCTAGGAGAAGAACCTAAATTTGAACTTATATTAGATAATATTCCTAGGGAATTTAGCTTAATAATAGAAGAAAACAAATTCATATTAGAAACTGATTTAGAAATTGGGAAACATAGTATTCTAATAATAGCAGGAAACTCTATACTAAAATATGAAGCAGAGGTAGAAGATGGTATAAAACTATTTCCCATTAATCAAAAATCATATCAATGTAATCAAATAGATAATATAGTAGCCATGTATGAACCTAAAGATTTAGTTTCCACAGCAGAATTATTGATAGATGATAATATATTATTAAATGGAATATGTAAAAATGGTTATGTATATTGGCCACAACCTCTTCCAGTAGGAGAATATAAAATAAATGTCAAATTAGAAAAACATTCAGTATTATCCACATTAACTATTTCTCCAAGTATAGAAATCGAAAATTTAATATTATCTGATAAAACATATTATTCTTGCCCAGGAAAATTAACATTAGCTAAATATATATCTTATAAACAATGTTCCGATATTAAAATTTATGTTAATGATACACTTGTTTCCAAAGATGAATTGATAAGCATAGATAATAATCTAAAAGAAGGAAAGAATATATTTGAAATAGAAATACAAAATGGAGTAGGTATCTATCATAAAACGATAGAAGTGGATATAGTATATTTAAAATATACTTCTTCAAATGTTAAGAATTTTATTTCTGAGGAGAAATATTTGATAGGAGAAGTAAAATCGGCTTTAAAAATAGATTTTGATAAATCTATCTCAAATAACGGTGACATAATACCAAATAAATATATAATAACTGAAAAAGAAGAAAGTGATTATTCAGAAAATCTCTATAAAATATATTTGAAATATGGATATTTTAAAAATCCGGGAGAGTATATCTTAAATTCAGAAATATTATATATGAATAACAAATATGAGAAAACTATGAATTTAAGCCTAGTAGAATCAGATTTTACTTTATTAAATAAATCTTGTCCCCAATCTAAAACAAGAATATGTATAGCTAATATTCATAATATTAATTCTTCATATCTAGTTTTTATAAATAAAAATAATGTAGAATCTTTTGTTGAAGATAACAAACTTATGATAAATAACTTATCCCCAGGTAAATATGATTTATTAGTCGAATCAGAAAATTTAAAGTCTTCTAATATTTTAGAAATATCTTCCATAGGAATAATAGGAATATCTGGTATATATCCAAACACTCAATCCGATATTCCAGTAGCTCAAGTCGTATTGACTAATGAACATTTTGCTGTATATTTAGGAAGAGATATTTTAAGGTCCTATTATATTCGAGGTAAAATATTCCTTATGGATAATATATCTGGGAAAAACGAATTAAGAGTAGTTGTTGAAAATGAAGAGATAAGAGTAGATGTTAGTGTTTTACCCATACTAAAAATCACTCCTAACAATGATAGGAAGATAGTAGCTACTTATACTGGAGAATATTCTAAATTAACAAAAGTTGAAGTCTTTAGAGATAAGATACAATTAAAATCTAACTTCAAAGAAGGATTAATATTTTTAGAAAATTCTCTATCAGATGGATCGCATAATCTAAAAATATATCTATTAGATGATAAGAATAAAGAATATGAAATATCTAACAATTTAAATTTTAGAATGTCTATTAGGGAAAAAATAGAATTGAAGAAGTTGAAGTATAAAAATTAAATATTTTTTAAATAAAAAATATTTTAGCTTATTTCGTGAACATCTTTTATGTCAAAAGGAGAACTTATACCACAACATAATGAATAATAATATCCACTAGCTAATAATTTATTTGAACCCATTCTTATACAAGAATGTATATTTTCTGGATCTTTTATTATTTTAATTCTATCATATATTGTTAAACCCATATCTGGGTCCAATTGTGGACCAAATGTTATTTTTCCAGACGAGTCATGTGTTGTCATTAAAGGTAAACCCAAAATAAAATCTTTAAGATTCTTGGGCATTATTTCTAAAGAAATTTCATATTCGTTCAGAGCCAAACAAACATTCTTATCCACTTCAAATTGTAAATTTTCTGGAAATTGTGTATTGTTTCTATTTAAAGGAAGTTCATCGTTACCATTAACTTTCCAACCTCTCATATAATAAGCTAATTCTAATAGCTTCTGAAGATAATTTATAACATATATAGAATTATCTTCAGAAGATCTATATATAGAATTTAGTTTTCTACCATATTCAGAAAAAGATTTTTTTCTTTCTATAACATCTGATATCTTTTTCTCTAAAATACGAGTTCCATATCTTTTTATTATATTTATTAATTTCTGAATAGAAGAACTTTTCATCTCTTCTTTGACATTTAAAGGATTTAAAAAATCTCCATATCTAGTAAAAAACTCTAACAATCCTTCCATAGAATAAGCTTTCATATTGTCTCCAACTATTCCATATGTTATTATATCTCTTGGTCTTAAAGAATCAAAACTTTCTCCCGTTATAGAACAAGAGTCGTCTTTACAATCGGGATGATTACCAGAATATATGTTAGATGTTAATCTAGATTCATATAACAAAGATTCACCAGAATTTCTTAATATTTGAGAAGCACTGAATCCTTCTTTAATAGCAAAATCTTTAACTGTATCATTATTATACATATTTCTTAACATGGGTCTCCAAGTAATATCCACATTATACCAATCTGGATTTTTAATATATCTATTTTTGAAACTTTCATCTAAAGGAAGCCATCCATGTATACCCATATTAACATACTCTTCGCTTGGATATTTTGATTCTGATATATCTATTCTATATATTAGAGCAGCCATTGTTATGGCTTCATTATCACTTTGTGGGTATATCCTACTTAGGACATATTCTCTATTTTGAAAATTAGCCAATGTTTGATCTAAACTCAGAGATGTTTTCTGCTTGGAAGGAAAAGATAAAGATAGACTTAATAATTCATATTTATCCATACCAAACAAAACTTCAAATAGATCTGATCTAATTTTTTCTATATCTGTATAAACACTTTTTACTATTTCTCCCATTCTTTCTAAAGAAGTGCTTCTATATGTTTTTATTCCTAATTGCTTACATAGTTTATATAACATAGAAGCATTATAAGAATGAGGATTTTCTACTGTTTTGCTTCCCACATTAAAATCTTTTGGTGGTAATTCTATTTTCTCTTTATCGTAAAATGTCATCATATGCTCAAAAGCTATCATCAAACTCTTCTTATTCCATATGACATCTTTATTATAATTGACAAATCTAGCTATATCTCTTAGATCTTCCTTAGAAAATTCTTTATCAGAATCTATAGTATATGGGACAATGGTTTTTAGACATTTGGCTAGAAATAAGAAATCTTTATTGTATTCAACACCCAAAGAACCAGCTACTTCTACTAATACTACTAAAGGAGTATTTTCATCTAAAGGTCCAGAAATATGACGATTGTCTAATTCCACTATCATATTTATCTTTTATAAAATAAATATTATTTTTCACTTTTCGTTCATCGCTGTTCACTTCTTAGTTAGAGATTTGATACTGGACAACATATCATTTATGTAACGATTGGAATATTTATCCAATATCTCAGATATGTAACTAAGAGTGTTAGTATTCGGAGCATTCTTGATCACATTAATGATGATACCATTAACATTAAGTCTATCTCCATTTTTTCTTAACTCCGAAACGATATCATGTCTTCTACTCAAATATTGTCCAAGTAATGTCCCCAACTGTCTTCTATTGGATCTAGAAGTTTTGTAATAAGTGGCGACGGATTCTTTGGTAGCATATGGAGCAGCAAATGTGAAGATGTGTGCTAAATACTTTTCCCTATTAGCTGGCATTTCTATATTTACAGATTCTCCTCTATAGTCAGTTGATCTATTCTCTTTAATAGCCTTAGCCAATGCCAAAATATCTTCAGTGTCTTCTGGTCCGGTGATTTTGTTCAGACCGTAAATGGGGGTAGTTTTAACAAAAGCTTTAAATCTTTCCACATCATCATAAGCCATCGCAGTAAACTTATCATAACCTTCTTTGATATTTCGGATATCACTGAAAATTTCATTTCTCCATCCAACAGAAGAGGGATAAACTTTCATGTAGAAGCCAGATCTGCTTTTGATCATCACAGCATCGCTTTGAATAAACCTTTGATCGGCTCTATAAGGAAATTGTCTTCCTTCAACACCATAGTATCCATTCCTGAGAATTTGATCAGCTTCTCTGTATTCCATTGGAACGATCCCCATCCATTTGCCACTCAAATCAACTTTACCTAAATACTCTCTAGCTACTTTGGTATTGAACACCAAACCTTCGAGATTTTTGACATTGGAAGAGTCGTCATACCTTTTAGTCTTAGAGAAAATCCCAAGTAACAAGACAAAACCTCCACCAATACTCATCAAACTTGAACTAGCAAAATTTGGATGAACCAAATGAAAAGCATATGTGAGGTTTCTATTTTCACTGTTAGAAAAGAGATTTTCAATCAAAAGAGTTTCTGATTTTTCAATCTTATTTTTGTCGTCACCAAGATCTTGCCAAATTTGAGGATAGCTCATCTCCATGAAAACTCTTTTGAAACCTCTGCTTGAGTCTCCCCAAGTAGAGTTAGAATTATCAATAGTTTTGTGACTAGAAAAGAAAATCTTATCTCTGTGATACCAAACCCTACATACATTTCCTTGGTAATAAGGTTCTACTACGAATTGTTCTTCTTCAGAGTAAGTGTTGACTTTTTGATTGTCTTGAAATTTAGCGGAAATAGCATTTGGACTACTAGCTACATATTCTGCTTCGTAAGGGAAACCAAAAGATCTAGCCACCTCAACAGGCAAACCATCTTTAGGTGTGTAGAAAATAACACCTCGCATTCTCAAGAAAACATCCCTCACATTAGAAACAGTTCCTCTTTCTTCACTGAAAGAATTCAACTCTTTCTCTTCATCAGAGAGTTCTAAACCCCTAGACATGTGAAGAACTTTGTTTTTGATATAATGAACTAGAGCATAGTCTCCATTGATATCAAGAACAATAAGATGTGCTAAAGGAGGCACAGTAGCATCCCTAACAAACTCAGTTGGGTTACTCCAAATAGACTCAATAGGAACTCTCAAAACATCAGCCAACCCCTCATAATTAAAATCAGCCCAAGCAGAAGCATTCTTGCTTGACCTCTTAGCTAAAGTATCCAGATCCACAGTCATTGTAATGTGTATTTAAGTAAAAACATAATAATATTTTTCAATAAATATTATCTTATTTTCTTATTTTCTTCTTGACAGTTCTTGTAACAGATATAAAACCTTTTGTTTATAAGATGGTGGTGCCGCTATTATCATTAACATGGCTAAATATTTTTCTCTAAGTTTGACATTCTTCACATCAGATTTTAAATTTCTATTCTTTTCAAATAAATTCTTGACAGAATCATCTTCGCGAGATATGATAGCAGATAAAAACCGATTCAAATCTATATTAGCCAAATTAAATGGAATACATCTAATTTCTTTAAATTTATCTTTATTTCCATAAGCTAATCCTAAAAATCTAGAAAAAGAATCACTAATGGCTCCTCTTATTATTTTGTTTCTCCATTCTACACTCGGTGGATATACTTTCATATAAAAACCTTTACTATCTTTTATCATCGCCGCATCAGATTGTTCTAGGAAATTAAAATCTGTTTTAAATTTCTTAGAACTCTTACCATAACCATACTCTAATATATTTCTTGCTTCAACAAAATCTTGAAATTTAGCCACACCATATATCTTTGTATATATATTATTAGAAGAAATTGATTGTATAGATTCCAATTCTACGGCTTTAGGATCACTAACATGTCCAACTAAAAATTTATTTAAGAATAGAACAAAACCAGATCCTATTTCCATCAAACTACTAGTAGATAGACTTGGAGATACTAATGAAAATACCCAAGTATAATTGATATCTTCTCCTTTAAAGAATTTTTCTTTTAACATATTATGGATCAATTCTGATCTAATATTTATATTCAAAGGATTATTCCAAGTAGCATAATCTACCATCTCAAAAAACATCTCTTTAAAATATCTACTTTCTCCCCATTTTGAAGAAGATATATCTATTTTTGTATGAGAAGATATTCCTATTTTGTCTCCATCGCACCATAATCTAATTACGGTTCCTTGAAAATAGGGTTCAACAGTATAATTTTTAGAAGAAAATACTTTATTTATAGTTTTGATTTCATCTCCCTCACTAGAAACATATCTGTCTTCAAAAGGATATCCATATGATCTACACACTATTTTTTTAGTTTTACTATTTATTATTATACCTCTAATACTCAAAATATTTTTATCTTTCAAGTCTCCTAAAATATATTTTTCTGCTAAATCCGTAACTCTAGATTTAAAATAATGGAGTAAAATATATTCATCTTCTATATCAAAAACTGATACCAAACAATTCTCTGGTGGAGATAATTCAAAATTATTTTTCCAAATAATTTCTTCTGATACATCTAATACTTCTGCTACCATAGCATAATCTATATCTAACCATAATTGCTCTCCTCTTGTAGCAATATATTTAATCAGAGATTTGATTTCTTGAGACATCTCTTTTTTTAGAGAATTAAAAAATTAATTTTTTTTATCTTCACGAAGAACCTTAATTAAAGAATATAATGTTTTTGAATATTCTTTATTTATTAGATCTTTGATACTATTATTAATATTGCCTTTCCATTTAGGATTAGCAGTAGAAATTATCCTTTTAATCACCTTTCCACCATTATTAAGTTGTCCATGTTTATCATAAAATCTATCTTCTAAACTTATTTTTAATTTATTATAATTGGTGGTAAGATAGTCTATCACATATTTTTTATCTTCTAAGTATCTGGATGGATATGTCGATATTTCTTCTCTTAAGTGTAAAGGGGATGCTAAATAAAAATTAATAGCCACCAAATCTCTCCAATTTTCTATTTTCATATTTAATTTCTCTTTTTCTTTATCATCAAATTTTCTTATCAAATCTCCTTCTTTTTCATCTAATAATTGATAATATCTATTATATCTATTAGGATTATTATCGATCATTTTATTCCTCCATCTGACTTCTGAAGGAATCAATTTGAATATATCATCTTTTGTAAAACAAATTATAGCTTCAGATTCTTTAAAAAGAGATATAGCTTCTTCTTCATTTAATTCTTTTGGATAACTAACATTACCATCTGGCTTATAATTAGATTCTCCTATAAAACAACCCATATATATGATACCTTGAGCTGGTTTTAAAGATGTTATTAATAATGATGGATGAGATAATATAAAAACATGGCAAGCATCTCCTCGATCAAACAATAGTTTTTCTATTTCTTCTAAAGAAATACCCCATAGATCTTTTAATAATTCTGGAAAAAACTTAGAATTACCCCATCTAGATTTATGACAATTTATTTTCTTATGTGTGCTAATATACATTTTGCCTTTAGATTTCCATATTCTTAAAACAGCTCCTTCATAACAGAACTTCAATTTTTCTTTCAAATAGGGAGTGATATCCTCTGTATCAATACTTGGGCTATATGGATAAGATTTACATACTATTTTATTTTCCAAAGTATCATATATCACACCTCTTAATGCTAATATGTTTTTATCTTCTATATCTTCTTCTTCGTTATAATGTAAAAGAACATATTCATCCAAAGTATTTAATATAAACCAATACTTAGGATAACTATTTATTGGTAATCCTAGATTTTTAGTTATATTTTCCACAACGATATCCATTTATATTAAAAAAAATTTTAATATAAAATCACTTGCCTTTGCTACTCATTATCTTATCTGTTTTACCATCATAAGTTATTTTTATCATTTCTGATAAAATACCTATTAAATCATATGCTTCTGGATTAGAAATACCATGTCTCTTTAAATAAATTTTTACTATGAAAGCTGAAGCCGTGCTATCATATCTATCATCAAGATTGCCTTTTGAATAAACAGGGATTTTTAAACCATTGGCTGGATTTAAAAATTTAGCTGTTAATCTAGTAACATTATTGTGATACCACATAGCACTTTCATGAAATTTTAAATCCCAATTTCTTTTCATATATTGATTTTTATCATCTTTCAAAGGAACTAATCTACATTCCGTAGAGTGAGGTCCAACCCATTGTTGAATAAAAACTGTTCCATCTAAATATTCAAATCTATCCCAATAATCATCAGAACCCAATTTCTTTTCATAAAATCTTAATCTAAACTTTAATAATGATTCTGTGGGATCTATATTTTCTACCCATTTTTGTTGAAGTAACATTTGTTCTTGGATCCCATCTTCATTTTCACTATTTTGTTTATCGGTCAATTTTACTTTCTCTGTAATATATCTGGTTTTTCCAGCTTCTTTGATAGCTTTAGAAATAGTCGTAGAATATTTCATACTACGAATATCTGATATTAAGTATAAATCTCTTTTATCTTCTTTTCTAAATTTGATCCATCTTTCCATTTCTTTATCATCAAATAATTTAGCTTCTATATTAATATTTCTATTTTTAATCCCTTCTTGGACTAATCTTTCACCCATTTTAGCTTCTGAGTCTTTAGAAGCAAATTTAGGATCATAAGCATAGAAGATTAAATATGGAAACATTTTGGATAAAGTTATTATATGAGATCCACTGAAAGCACCAATATATAAAACTATAGCAGGATTAGTATTCTTTAAATAAGTAGAAAAAAACCAAATCTCAGACATAAGTAATTTGAACTGTCCATTATGAGGATTTGGTGTATCCTTTGTATTTTCATTTGATTTATATGCCAAAATATTGTTGCCTTGCCCAACAAAAAGATCTCTTTCTTCAAAGATCTTATACATTTATTCTAATAATAAAAATATTTTAATTTATTAATTCTCCGATATATGAAGATATTTGCTCAGGTAAAGTCTTAAGATGACTATTATTATAATTTTTACCTTTTAAAACATCTGTAATCAATTTAGATATTAAAGCTATTGGATGTGTTATTGATCTCAATTTAGCTGTTCCAGGAGGTTGATATCCTTTTGACTTGATAGGTTCTAAATCTTTATAATGACCTAATGATATCAATTGATCCATAGCATTTATCATAATATGATCTAGGTAATATATATAATCTATCTCATCATAATTCTTATTTCTTATAGGTATTCTAGGTTTTAGTTCTACTAATTCAGTTAATTTCATCTTTTTGCCTAATTTTTCTTCACCATTTCTGAGTATAACATAACCTAATCTATCTCCAGGTTTTACCGGATACTCTATTTTAGCTAACTCCATAGCAAAAACATTCATATAAAAATTATCACTTTTATAATTACTTCCTAATTGTCTAACTATTTCTAATTTTGCCAAAGGTATATTACCTTTCAAAAGAGAAGATACAGTAGATAATAATAAATCCATACTAGATTTTAAGTCATTCTTATTCATAATGTTTCTTAATATCTTCTCATATGTATCTCTTAAGAATTGAGGATTATCTCTCCTAGCTAAAATAATACCTTTGACACCTAATTCTATTTCTCCACTTTTACTTGTTTTTAAAGAACCATCTTCTAATATAGAATAGTAAGCATATTTCTTCTTCTTAATAGTAAATAAACGGATAGCTTTCTCAAATTCTACTCTTAACGGAGGGGGGAATAAACCAGGAGCATCTTTAGTTCCAGATATTTCCTTCTCTATTATTTTTCCCATCTCATGACATTTAGATGGATCTGTTATACCAAAATCTATCATAGAACTATCAGTATCATTATAAACTATTTTAGCTTTATATTTATTTTCACAATAAGAGTTAACTGTAGTAATTAGATTCCTACCTATACTTGTGACAGTCATGGTCATTTCTATCAAAGCTATAAGACCGTTTTGTAAACCAGTTACACCATATATACTATTAGCAGAAACTTTTAATGCTAATTGTTTAGCATCCAACTGAATTCTATTAGTAGGATCTTTCTCAGTTTTCAATTGTTTTCTAACTTCTGCTCTTTTGTCTATAAGATTGCCTACTAATAATGGAACTAAACCTACTTTAACATCTTTCTTAACAAATCTATGAATATATTGTTTCATAATAGTTTTTGCTTTTTCTTCTTCATCATCACTATCTTCTTCATAACCAGGAATAGTTTCGTCTTTGACTTCAATATTGTTATCTTCTTCTTGTTCGCATAAGAATGCTCCATACCAATCAGCTTCTTTTAAATCGGATTTATCTTCTTTAAAGATATCCTTCTCAATTATTTTAATATTAGGTCTTATTAAAGGTTTCTCTCTTAGCATAGTCGTATAACATAGATTATAGGCCATAATAATAGAAGGATACATAGAAGCAAAATCTACGACTATTATATTATCGTGAATGGTAGCTACAGGTTCACCTACATATCCACCAGCAGCTTTAGTATCAGAATCTGGTCTTCTATTCAAAACATAATCATGTTTTTTAGCAATATTGTATAATTGAGATAAACATCTTATTTGTTGTCCTTGAGTAACTACATTTAACATAGAAATATACATAGTATTGGAATAAGCCATAAGATTGGGTAATAATTTTAAAGTATCAAATAAGTCATTGACTAAAATACTATCTTCAAGACAATAAGAAACCACTTTGGATACTTCTTCGGAAATTTTATCTATTCTATTTAAATCTTTACTCTCGATAGCAGACATCATTTTTTCATGTATTATAAACATTTCTTGTGGACTAATATCATGTTTACCTCTTTGTAGAAAATGTTTACTAACAAAATCTAAACTATATTTATGTAACTTATAATCTCTCCTTATCAAAGGAAATATATCTATAGATATTCTGCCATCCATTTGAAGATAACTTATATTATTGCCTACAAGTGCTCTAGAAGACCATTGTCTACCTTTAAGAGTAGATGGTTCATCTAACAACATACCCATTACTGGCCAATCTCTCATTCTGGTTAAATGTCTAGTGTTAATATAAGGATAATCAAAACTATATATATTGTATCCCAATATAATATTAGGATTTAATTTTTGAATCAGAGAACAAAATTCTTTCATAAGAGATTCTTCATCATTGACTATTATAATATTTGCTCCATCTATATTTTTACAAATACCAGTCACTATAGCATATTTCTCTAATATTCCATTGCCAGGATCGTAAATACAAGATATCATTGTTACTATATGATTGGGTTCTAAAGGATTTGGGATAGCTTTATGATTATCTGTGTAACACTCTATATCAAAAGATAACTTTCTAAATGTTAGTTTCCAAGATAAACATTCTTCCAATGCTATTCTTTTCATAGATTCCCATTTTAATATATATTCTAAAACTCCATCATTAGATACTTTATCTTTTATAGATACCTCAGCTATAGCAGATATCCAAGAAGCATATTCACATTCCATTTCAACAAATAATTTTAAATCCAAAACTATTTTGTCTTCCCATATATCTATTTTCTGAACTTCTCCTATACCTTTGATAAAGTTTTTCCTACAACATATATGCTTAAATCTATTTAATGCTCCAGATGATTTGAATTGAACAAATAAGAATAAAGATGTATGTTCATTATAATAATATAATGGTCTCCTTTCAGTCTCTGATATAGAAATAATATCCTCTGACATTTTAGTTTTGATCCAATTACTGATCGGAATAGCATTATGAGAATTCCATTCAATATTAAGATCTGGTAACTCTATATAACAAGAGGGATAATAATCTTGAACTCTAAGTAAACAAGTATCAGAATTTCTATTCAGTGCCCATAGATGAATTTCCGTAGTATTTCTTCCTCTAAAATTATCCTTGACGATATGTTCATAAGGAAAAAATTCTATTTCTATCATCTTTTTTAAAAAAAGAAAAACTTTTTTTATTATTAAAGATGAGAAGAAATACTTTGACTAGAAATCCGGATGGGACACCTAAGTCTCAAAAGCTTTCTCAACTTCAATTGTTAATGGCTTCTAAGAAAAACAATTCTCCTATTGTCAATCCTCAAATAACAGTATCTACTCCTATGATCAGAGATCATGATGTTAAAGAGACTCATCTTGAATTAAATGTAAAAGAAAGTTCTCCTAAGCCTATAGATACCAACATACCTTTAATTCTAAATATAGAACATTTAGATACCTATCTATCAAATAATATCAAATCTTATATAGATCTTTCAAAGAATACTGAAGAAAGAATAGTTATGTTGTCTTCTAAAAGAGAATCTATAAGCGAACACATAGAAAGACTTAAAAGACATAAGATTTCTTTGGAAGAAAAATCTAATTCTCTGAAGGGTAAATTATCCGACTTAAAACAAAATTTATCTTCCAAAGAAGTTCAGATAATAGAATTAGAGAAACATATTTCTATATTTTCTGGTTTAAAAGTAAAAGTTAATGATGTGAATTCCAGCGACTCTAAAGAAATAGTAGAAAAATTGGAAGAATTAGAATCTAAAGAGTTATCTAAAAGGGTAGAATTAAAAGAAGATGTAAGTAAAATAACAGAGAAATTAGCTTCCATAAGAGGAGAAATAATAACAGTAGATCATGAACTTTCTGAAATCAAATCACAAATATCTTCCAAGACAGAAGATGTAAATAAATATGAATCCACTATATCTAAATTAGGCAACCCAGAATTATATTCTTTATCCGCTCAAACAATAGACGACTTGGATAACATAAAAATAGTTTGTGAAACATTTAAAATTCTTCCAGATTTAGCTTCGGATATTAAAATTAAAACTAGAGAACTAGAAACATCTTTAAACGAATTAAAAGAGAAAGAAGAGTTAATATCCAAATTAACCTCTGAGAAAGAAAGCTTATCTTCGATAGATATATTAAAAGAACAATATGATAAATCTTTTTCAAATTTATCAGAAAAGAAATCTGAATTAGACAACAAAAGAATAGAATTAGATGACTTAGATCAAAAACTTAAAATTGTTTCGGAGAAAATGTCTTTCTTGACTACGGTTCTCAAAGAGAAAAATAAAACCATAACTGATTATATCTCTATGTTAGAAGAAAAAAAATCTTTCTTAGAAGAGATAGAAAATAAACTTTAACAATAAGTTTATCGTAATAAAGGTCTAGATGAATATTATTAGACTGAAGAAGTTGGGTGAAGGAGCATATGGTAAAGTTTATTCTGCTAAATATGACGATACTTTGGTAGCTGTTAAAAGGAATTATTCTGAGTTAAATACATCTGGTATATCTAATTTAATAGAACTTGATATGTTAAACAAACTTAGAGATCATCCTATGATATTAAAACTTATATCGGTTAATTTAGGTGAAATATTTCCCAAATCTACATTAACACCGGCTGAGAAAGATAGGAAAGATGACAAATTATCTTTCATCATGGAATATTTTAAATGGAATGGTAGTAATTTTTTTAAGGATAAGTCTTTGTGTTCTCCAGAGATAGGATGTTATTTAGTAGTCCAATTATTATTAGCAGTAGAATATACTCATGCTAAGGGTGTTTGTCATAGAGACTTAAAACCAGAAAATATCTTAATTAAGAAGGATGAAGATGATTACATTTGGTTAAATATATGTGATTTTGGTATGAGTAAGATATTATCTCCACTTTCTCCTTCTACTCCAGGAGTAATAACATGTGCTTATAGAGCTCCAGAAGTATGTTCTAAAATGAAAGACTACGATTTTAAAGTAGACATGTGGTCAGTTGGATGTATAATATATGAAATATTTTCTGAAAACGGATTAATATGTTGTAAAGATGGTAATGATGAAGTCTTGTTTAATGAAATAATAAATAAACTTCCAATGGCCCCAGATAGAGAATTGATGATGACAATGATGAAAAATTCAGATAGACATATACCAGCTAATATACCTATAAAAAGAAAGAAGTATACAGAAAGGATGAAAATGAGTTTTGAATATGCTAGAGATTTTAAAAATAAAGTAGGTCCGATCGAATCTTTAGAAGAGCTTCTACAAGGTTTACTATGTTTAGATCCCAAAAAAAGAATATCTGCTTCGGAAGCTTTAGAATCAAAATTTTTTGATTATTGGAGATCTTTTATCAATAATGTTAGACAAGAATTCCCTCCAATCAAAAACCCATATCCTAAAATAAAGATAATAACTTGTAATGAGAGATCTTGGATGATACAAATGGTATTTATTATATATAATAATAGAAAACAGTTAGCTTGGTATAATCACAAAATACTATTCCATGCTATAGAAATATTTGATAGATATATAGTTCATCTTCAAGATAAAAAACCGACATATTCTTTTCCTACAAATAATAATGGATATCATCTAAGTAATATTCAAGTCAAGTTAAGATTTTATGTTTGTATTTATATGATACATAAATATTTCTCAGTAATGTCTATTCCTTATGAGTGGTCGGAAATAGTTGAATCTAAATTTACAGCAGATAATCATACAACTTCTGCTATGAAATTTGAAGAAGAATTAATAGATGAAGTCTTAAAACAAGAAATATATTTAGATACTATATATGAATGTCAACCGTCTTTAGATGAAATTAAAGTTAGAAATTTATTAGAAGCATATGGTAGATCTGAAAATTGGGAAGGTAATTTAATAGACTTATATAATAAACTATCAACATAACTACTATATTTGATTTATATCAAATATATTATTCTTCGATGTCAGACCAAACTTCTTCTTCTTCTTTTTTGGTAAATCTATCTAATCTTTTACCAGCAACTATTCTAGATATGACACATTTAATGAAATTCTTATAGAATTCTTCTTCACTCTTAGCTTGTCCTCCACAATAATCTACTATGGATGCTATATTACTAATTTTAGCCAAAGCTTCTAATGGATCATCTTTAGTTTTGAGATTCAATATTTTTAATGCTTCTTCTAAATATTCATCTGGAATTGTGCTATATCCACCTAGAAACCAATCTGATATACTCATATTTAAACTAGAATATTCATCAAACCATTTCTTAAAAGACTTTGCTTCTTTAACTACTCTTTCTTCTCTTTTTCGTTCAACTAAAATACTATCTTCTGTCTTAAACAATATATCATATAAATTAGATAAAATATCTTCCACAGTTAGACTTGAATTTGGATAAGATTCAAGAATTTTAAACAAAATAGAATTTCTGCTAGTCAATTTTCTATATAACATCAAAGAAGCAGAGTTTAATAATTTTATCTCTTCGCATTCTTCACCATAATATTCTCTTTTAGCTAAATTTATATCTAATTTTTCAGCTAATTTTATAACTTCTCGTCTCTTATCTTTAAAAAAATTGTCCCAATTTTCAGCACATTTCAATTTATTTATCAAGGCTAAATGTTGATTGTGAGGAAAAGTTATAGTATGAAAGTTATCTAAATTATCTCCTATTAAGAGAACATTTTCAGTTAATCCTTCTAAATATTCTTTATTTTCCAATATGACTCTATGAAGATTTCTTAATAAAAATGCTTCTAAAGGAGTATCGCTTTGAATAGCTATTCTACTAAATATCTCTGAATCAGGATTCATAAGAAATTCTAAATTTTCTTGATAAGCATCGATCAAATCTTCTATATAAGGATATTTACATTCTATATTTTTGACTAAACATTTTTGAGAAAGAATATAAGCACCAAATAATCTATCGGATACTATTTCTTTCAAATCTTCTGACCATTCAATGTCTCTAAAAGACTTCCACATTTATAATTAATATAATTTTTATTTTTAAGAAAAATGGTTCGTCTGACTAGAATAGGAGATTTTCAAATCTCTAATAAAATAGCAGCTTTTGATTATGATCATACTTTAATTAAACCCAAAGATGGAAAAACTTTTGCTTCTAATATAGATGATTGGAGTTGGTATCTATCTAATATTCCAGATAAACTTAGATCCTTAAACAAACAAAATTATAGTATAGTTATATTTTCCAATCAGAGTAAAGAATGGAAATGTGATCAAATATCTAATGTTTTATCTTCATTAAATATTCCAATATTAATAGTAATAGCCAATTTGAAAGAAGACTATAAACCAAATAGAAAGATATTTGACTTAGCTTTTCCAAATATTATTCCATCGGAAGATTCTTTTTTCGTTGGAGATGCTTTAGGTAGAAAAAATGACCATTCAGATTCAGATTTACTTTTTGCTAGAAATATTGGTCTAAAGTGTTATGCTCCAGAAGAATATTTTAGAATTAGTAAACCAAAACTAATAATACCAAGTAAAGTTCCAAAAGCTAAGAAATGTCCAGAAATGATAGTTATGGTTGGTCCACCAGGTAGTGGAAAATCTACTATTACAGAATATATTTTGAAACCTAGAGGATATGATATATATTCTGGAGACATATATAAAACAACAGATAAAATGATAAAGAGTTCTAAATCTTCTATTTTAAATATGAAGTCTATGGTATTTGATGCCACCAATAGAACAATTAAAAAGAGATTAGAATATATAAACTATGCTAGAGATATGAATTATCCAATAAGATGTATTTATATGTCTATCTCAATAGAGAAAGCTATGGAAAATAATTCTAGAAGAACCAAACCTGTCCCAAGAATAGTTTATTCTATGTATTCCAAAGAATTGGAAATCCCAACAGAGGAAGAATTTCCAGATGGTCTCATAATAATTTGAATTTGGAAACATTTATGTCAGCAAATTCTATAGAAGTATCATTATAACACAATTTTATGTTTCCATCTTCAGTCATACTACTTATATTAACTAATTTCCAAGGATTACATATAATATCTTCTACCTTTTCATAAAAAGAACTAACTACTACCACCGAATCTCCTAAACTAAATGTTACATTGGAATATCTAGATTCTTCAGATAATAATCTGAATGAAAAATCCACATTGACAAATGATTTCATACATCCTAATTCAATTAGAATGTAACCTATTTTATCCATTTATTAGAGTTTTATTAAAAAATCCTGATACAAAAATAGATGCCACTCTAATGTATAAAGGACCTTCTTCTGATCCTTTTTTTAAACATATTAATAATGGAATCTGATTTTTTCTTTCCAAAGAGAAATTTCTACTTAAGCTGGCAGACACCCAAGGAGATCTATTTTTAGAAGAAATTACGATACCATTAATATCTCTAATTAACTCATATTCTAAAAAATAAGAAAATATATTTTGAACTAAATTTTCTTCTGGTATGCCTATTCCTATGTTTATCATTTTAGTATAGAAATCTGAATCCCAATGTTTTCCTATTAAGTCTAATTCTACTAAAAAAGATATATTATATGTTATTATACCTTCTACATCTTTTCTAGCTGACAATTTACCATTTTTAATTTTAAACTCTTTATTTTTAACACTATCTAATAAGGATAAACTTTGCCAACTCTCTGTTAGAGGTATAGGGTAAGATGGATTTTCGGGATTTAATTTACTAAATACCCGTAAATTCATTTTTTATTAAATAAAAAATTTTAGATTATATATCAACATATTTTTATTTTCTATATTTGTGGAATTATTAATCTTCGATTTCACATAATCCAAAACACCAGGATGTTCTTGATCATATATCAATTTGTCCAATAAAGGTTGATTAATATAAATAGTATTATCCAATAATATTTGGTCTAATATCTTATCTGTCCTATCATCATAATTTTTATATAATGTCAATATTTTAAAATATTCTGTGTTATATTTTTTAACAATATTTGATACTATATCGAAAGTTGACATTTCATCTTGTTTCTTAAGAAATCTAATTAGATATAAGAGAAATTTAAAATATTGGATGTTGTCATATTTTAATAACATATTCTCAATACATGAATATTGTTCTTTCTTAAATAGATATTCTATTAGAATTTTAGTTAACTTCTTTCCCGCTTTCTGAGATTGTGTTAGATCAGTTAATTTTATCAACTCTTCGTAATGAGTATTAATCAATTCTGGTGTTATAATCTTTCCTAATTCTTTTAGAGCCGCACATTTAGGATCATCCATAGCTGTTTTTATTAAAAAGGATATGATAACATCTTCTTTATTTTGAAAGACTTTCACTTTTTCTTCTAAAGACTCTTCTTGTAAAGGTTCTTCTTCTAAAAGTTCTTTCTCTTCAATAGACTCAAAGACTTTCTTCTCAGAGAAGAACGAGTTATAGATATAAGACACCATTTTATATAAAAAAATAAAAAAAATAATTTATAAAAAATATTATAATACATCATATATATTAACTTCATTTGAAAAATAGTTTATACAATACATATTACTATCTGTAGCTGAGATACTTCCGGGACATTTTTGATCAATAATAGAAATATCACCAGTAATATCTATTTTAGGAGAAACTATTATTCTAGAATTGTTAGTATCAGAATAGAAAATAGATTTATTGTTAGATGATATTCCAGACCAAGAATTAAATGAATGTGGTCCTTTCCATGTAGATAGATGTTTCCCCTCTAAGTCAAATATTTGAATCCTATTATTACCAACATCTATCACATATAGTTTATTTTCATCAACTATTAAATTACCAGGAGAAATAAACTGACCATCTCTTTTTCCAAAAACACCCCATTGTCTAACATATTGCCCTTTTCTATCACAAACATAAATCCTATTTCTTTCCATATCAGATATATATAATAGATCATCATATAAAAACATTCCTCCAGGATTAGAAATAGATAATTTATCTGTGTAAACACAATTACCGTTTTTATCAGATATATTCAATTCTTTATTCTTAACTTCATATATAAATTCTGAATCTTCTCTATATATAGAATAAGGACTTCTTTTAGTCACTCCTAATATTTTACCATTTACATCATATAATTTTAATTTGTAATCCCAGACATCGGATATCAATAATTTATCGTTTTCTATGGCTTGGACTTCTCTCAAATAACAAAACTTCCATGTCTTGGGATTTAAAATGTCCCAAGAAGTATCCACTTTCCATTTTCTGACAAAATGAGATTTTACAATGTCTGGATATTTTGGTGGTTCTAGCATTTATTTACTGTATAATTTTATTTTTACGAAAGAGTAGATAGAAGAATACAACTATGATGTATATTATAAATATTGCTATTATAATATACATTATATATCTTAAAATTTTAACTGTCTCATTAGCAGTATCATTAACTTTAACTAAATTTTTACATTGGTCAACACTTTGATCTATATTTAAACTAATTATAACACCACTATTATTAACTTGAACATTTTGAAAACATACAGAAATATCTCTACATCCATCTGCTGGTGGAACTCTAAAATCAGAAGAAGCACATGCTGGAAATGAACAAGCTGGTATAAAATCTATAACTTCTCTACTAATAGTATTTAGCCCAGAATAATAATTTTGATAGATACTCTGATCATAATAACATCCACATAAATTAGAATATTGTTTTTCATCTGGATACTTACCAATACAGAATCTTTGTAAGAAGTTTCTACACTCTAAATTGCCTTCTTTACATAATTTTTTACAAGCTGGAGCATTTAGATTATCTAATATTTGAGCATCCGTTCCACTAAAACATCTATTCGATACTACTAAGTCATAATCATCTTTATATTTATCTTCAAAAGCAGAACAAGAAGCAGAATTGACATTTAAACAAGCATTTTTTAAAACATCTCTACAATTGTTACTCAATGTTCCATCTATATTAGGACCATAACAGACAGAATTAAAACAACAATATTGATCTATTGGTGGATTTCTTAGACAACAAGAAATTAAAAAATCTTCTGAACCCATTTAAAATGGGAGGAAATACTTCTAAAACTGTTCAAGACATAATATATGAAGACACTTTAGCTATTACCAACGAAACGGTATCTACTTTTGTTCAAAAATCTGATACTAAAATCATAGTTGATCAGGAAATAGATGCTAAGATTCAAGGATTCTGTGGTCTTGGTTTAGAACTTAAGAATGAAGCTAGAAATGATGTCCAAATAGTAGCTAAATTATCATCGGAACAAAGAGAACAGATGATAAATGATATATCTAGAAAAGTTCAAGAGAAGCTAGAAGCTGCTATACAACAATCTGCTAATGTAAGTGGAATAGGAACTTTTAATATTAATGATTATACTGGAGTAATATCAAACGAATTTGAAACAAATATCAAAAATAAAATATCTTCTGCTGTAGAGAATGTGGTAGCCATACAAACAGATATAAACCAAAAAGCTAGTCTTAATTTTAAAGGCTTCACTTTTGGTAAATGTGTAGTAACACAAGAAGTTGTAAATAAATTAATATCTGAGTCTGTAGCAGATTCAGTCTTAGAAGCATTACAACAAAGTTCAGTCATAGCAGATGTTACTGCTTCAGCAGGTTTCACTTTAAAACAAAGTGCTGGTATCGATATAGGATCTATAATAGGAATAATAGTAGCAGTAGTAGTATTCGGAGCAGTATTCTTTATAATCAGTAAAACTTCTATTAAATCTAAAGGTCCAATATATGCTATACTAGGAGTAATAGTAGTAATTATTATCATATTAATAATAGTTAATGTTGTGACTAAAAAGAAGAAGTAAGATGATTTAAAGAATATAATTCCATTAACATCAAAGCATCTGACAAAGCAGTATGAGGTCTAATATGTGTCTGCCATTCCAAAGAAGAAACTAATTGTGTATATATATCAGTTAATTTTGGAAAAGAAGAATTAAAAGTATATCCATATTTCTTAGCTACTTCTCTAGCTATTGTAGATAAATCTAAAAATGTTCTATCAGAAGACAATTCACATATTTTCTTATCCATAAAAGATCCATAATATAAAATTTTAGCATTAGGATTTAATAAAGATGATATATCTTCTAAGTCTGGTGAGTGATCAAATATAATCCTATCTAGCTTTAACCACAAACTAGCGAAATCTTTGTTCTTAGTTCTGAGTGTAGAAAAGACAGATTCATAAGGATTTCTAATATTAACTAATGCTATTTCAAATATATCTTCACCAATATTAAATTCCGTATCAACAGTATAAATATTGTTTGGATACTCTTCATCTATCTTCTTTTGATTCTTCCTATATTGAAGAATATTAACAGTGTTATATATTTGAGAATAACCTTTTAATATATATTCCCATCTATCTAATATAATATCTGATGTTACCCAATAAGTATTACCATTATATATAGATAAACATTTAGTTAAGCCTAATAATGTTGCTTTACAATAAGATATTATTGGTGGATTGATATCTACTAAAAAGTCGTTTATGACCAAAGAAGATACTTTTAATCCATCTTTTGTTATGCTTCTTTTTGAGTAATTCTTAAATCTCTTCTTTAACTCTAAAGAGAAATTTTTTAAATTGTTATCTAAAGTTCCAGATACTAATTTGCCTAAGAGTATTTCTTCTTTCTTAACATAAGAATCAGTTTCTTCTATATCTCTAATCATCTTCTCTGTTAGATATAAACATTCTGAAACTTCTCCGGATCTCAAATGTTTCATATATTTGGATTCTGATACTATTTTATATTTCTTGGCTAAATAATCGCTATAATTAGGAGTATGTTTTCCACTTAGAAAGAAATCAATTATATCAGAGTTAAACCATTTCACATCTTCTCCTAGATTAACTGTTTGTTGTTTATTAATGCGAAAACCATTTTTAGTCAAAAGAGTGATCAAGTTCTGATCATTCTCTATTTCTATGTCTTTAGATTCTGGTTCTTTTTCTACCCATTTTGTTATTTTTAATTTCTTACCTCTATCAACAGAATACATAGACTTAGGAATACCTAAAGGTGGAGAGAAATTATCATAGTTAATATAATATATTCTATGCCTAGCTCTACTATGAGCAACATATATAATAGATTCTGCTTCAGAAATAGATAACATAGGAAAAGTATTTGGGAAGTGTGACATACCAAAGATTATTATATCATCGAATTCTTTACCTTTAATAGAATGTATAGTTGAAAAGAGAATACCTTTAGGTTGATAACTACCTTCACTTCCAAAGTTACATAATAATCCATTTTTAGTAAACGACTCATATATTCTTCTACCCATAGAAGAAGTAACATTATTTTTATTTAGACTAAAACCAATAACTGCTACTGATTCAGAAGAAGAAATAGTTTTAGAAAATTCTAATAAATCTGTTTCTTCAGAACCTTTCTTTAGCATTATTATAGTTATTGGTGGGTTTTCATTTTCTCTTTGAGAATTAGCTATTAGACGATGATGTAATCTAGGACGAGTTTCTGATATAGTATTAACTAGATTTAATATATTAGATTCTTTAAATCTATAAGAAATAGAAAACCCTATTTTATTAGAATGATTTTCCCATAATCTAGAATACCAACCACCAGCAGAAGAATCTAATCTTTGTCTAGGATCTCCAAATAAAACTAAGCTTTTCATACCAGATATTTCAAAATATTTTAAAATAAAATCTCCTCGCAATTCGTCTATATCTTGGCATTCATCTACTATCATATGTTGATGATTAAAAACTTTTAACTTCTTCAACATATTATAAGCCTTTGTCATATTTAGATTATAACTTTCTTCTCTATTTTTACTGATATGTGATGCTAAAGCATCTACAGTAGTTATAGTAATTTTAGAATCAAAATTCTTTTTACCTACTATTCCTCTAGTTGGATAATAATGGATTCTTTTATAATTCTCATTGATAGCAGCATTAGTATAAGATATTATCATAACACCTTCATCCTTAAGTTCATATGCTCTGGCATTAACTACAGTAGTTTTACCAGTTCCGGGACCAGCATTAACTACCCAAATTCCACTTAGATTTTTGTCCAATAACTTAGATTGTTCTTCAGAAAACTTTATTTTTTCCCAAGAATCAGAATAACCTTTTTCTTGATAATATTGTAATAACTTCTTTTTACCTTCTAATTTATATGGATAAGCTTCACCAGTTTGAAGCTCAAAGAAACATTTTAATTCGGAAGGTTTATATTCTTCAAAATCTATCATGGTTTTAAAAAAGAATAAATATATTTAAATATAAAGACATATTTTTGATACTTTAAATGGTATCAAGGTTGGTGCTTAATTCTCAATTTTTTAGAGAGAAATTGTCTGAATATATATCTGCTTCAGATTTTGAAAATATTAAAATATGTGATAATACTAGAAGAGGAAAAGTAGTTTTATGGGAAAGAGAAAATAAAGGAAAAGCTGATTCTTTTAGAGATTTAGTTTCTGGTGGTTATTTTAATTTTGCTGAACAAATGTTTTTATCTGGAAGATTTACTAACGAAGAATTAGACGAAACATATTATATAGTATTTAGAAGTAGTCATAATCTTTCACACGAAGTTCTTCATTACATGGAGAAATACTCTTTATTGTCCTTGGATAGAAGAAATCAGATATTATGTGATTCTATTTATTCTGATCCACATTCTAGAGTAGCTAAATATATATTGGAGAAATATCCAAGCAATGATATATTTGTCCGAGCTTTATCATCTTCTATTATATATTCTACTTCCAGAGATGATTTTTTATACTATTTTGAGAAATATAGGAATCTGTTGACAGATGATAATATATTAAAATGTTCTATTACTAATAACAATACCATAACATTTTCAGAATTGATAAAATATTATCCAAAGTATGATTATAGTATTATATTAAGATTGCCTATTACATCAGTGGCTAAAGTTTTAAATTTAGCTATGGAGAATAATTTACTTGATCCTATTCTAGTCAAAGATAAGTTTTTATCCATAGTAGAAGAAAATTTTAGAAGTGTAGTTAGAGATGAAGTAGCAGTATCTATGTTAAAATATATAATGAAAAACAAAACTATTCCTAATGAAGACTATTTAAATATTTTTATAAAGTCTGCTTCAAATGGACATTCTAGGATAGTAGAAATGCTATACCCCAAAGTTTCCAGAAATGATGCTGTCAAAGTAATGAATATTGCTACCAATATTCAAGTTGTTAAAAAATTGAAATATATTCTGAGAAATTATTAAAATTTTAACATTTATATGTTAAAATTTTCTTTCAGGAATTTAGAAAGGATTTATCTTATTATTATAAAACCAAGCCCAACATGTGGCACCCATATGTGGCATATTGGCTATAGCTTCTCCTAAAATAACTTGTGGTTGTTTATTTGTTCTAAAATAGAATTCACCATCAGATAATGTTACTAGATATTCCTCTATCTTCTTTATTATTGGACTAAAAGTCTTAATAAAACATTCTACTTCTTTGACAAATTTAAATAAATTTTTATCAGATATATCTTTTTTAGTCAAATGATAAATAGCTTTTTTAGCTTTCTTCTCAGATTTGGATATAATTTTCCCATAGAATTCTGATACTAAGTAATATGATAATAGAAATTGATAATTTAAAACAACATCTCCATATTTATCCACAACTCCTATAAATTCTTCTTCATTATACCACTTTTCATATATAGCTTTCACTAATCTAAGTGGTATATATAGAACATCTTTTCTTTCAGAGAAAATAGAAATTAATCCTTCTACTCCTAAAGATAATATAATCATAACATTGGATTCCAAGTCTGGAGTAACTATAGACACAGCATCATCTATCTTTTTATAATATTCATCATACCCTAATTCTGGTTTTCCAAGTATATTTTTCTTTGGATCATAAATTAAAATAGAGTTGAATAAATAGTTTTCATCAATCATATTTGATATATAGTATTTGACTCTAGTTATAGCTTGTGTCATTAAACTAGTTAGTGCCACTGCTGTATATGAATGATCATTGATTAAAGTGATGGTTATCAAATCTGATTCTACTAACTTAATCCAAGAATTTAGAACTGGATATACTAACAAATTATCCTTTAATCTGGAAGATATCAATGATGTTTCATTTTGTTCTCCTTTGCTAACATATCCTCCATATGGAAACCTTGATGTCGCTAAAACATTAGTCAAAAGATATATCATATCAGAAAAAGATTTAGAAGTATTCAATTTAGAATTATATGCTGAAAGTAAACCATAATATAAAATAGTATCTTCTAGATAATTTGTTTCAGATTTCCAAGACAAATCTCCTTCTCCCAATTTTATATAAGTATCTATATAACCATATTTTTCATTATTACTTGGTTTTGATATAAGAAATTGTCCAGACATCTTCTTATCATATTTCTCAGAATATATTCTAACTTCACCATTTTCTTCACAAACAGTATCAAAGTAATATGATTTTGAATCAAAATTACCCTTTTTAAGAGTTAAATCCATTGTATCTTTACCATTTATATCGTTTATTATAGACATATAGACAAAATCTTTGATATCATAACAGTCTATATAGTAATAATATTCTTCTTTGGATAAAGGTGAAAGACATAAATAATCTACTATATACTCATCTTCCTTTTTGGCAAGATAAGCATAATATTTTCCCTTATCAGTGAATCTCTCTAATGAGTTCATTTTTAATATAAAAAAATATTTAATCTCTAATACATTTCAAAAGATCCGCCATTTCTGAATTAGCGATACCTACTATATTTTTAGAATAAGATTCGGAACAAGATAATGTTTTTTGCTTAATTTTATCCCATGTGATTTGAGATCTTTTAGGGTCTCCTTCTTTGGTAGTAGCTTTTCTAAATATATCAACTACTCTTTCTTGTTCTCCTTTGGCTTCAACTTCTCTTATCATATCTGGGATAGAATTTATCGCTGCTGTTACTTTTACAGCATCTGGTTTCTTTAAAAATAATAACATAGCTTCATTTTGAGGGATATTAAATGCTCTGGCCACTTTACTCTTTATATAATCCCAATCTTGATCATTAAGTTGATCTAAATATAATTCTCCACCTTTCTGAGACATATCTTTCTTAAGAAGAGGATATCTACCAATATTTTTTAACAAAGAATTTATTAAATCTGTCATTTTAATGGGAATTAAAATTAAAATTCTATCATCAAAGAATCTTCCGTCTTTCTGAAGAAAGGTGGGCTATCTGGACAAGATTTTCTTTCTGCCATCCATTCCACTATCATATTTTTTCCTTTTTGTTTAAGAGAATCATCTATTCTAGATAAAGAATCAATCAAACTCTTCTCACAATAAAAACATCTATTCTCAGAATGGATAAATTGAATTTTCTTGTAGTCGGTTATAAAAGCTCCTTTTCTAGAAGATAGATGATTAAAATCTATCAAATGTTCCCAAGAAGGAACTGCTAATATGACTAAATATTCAGAATTTTTTCTGCATACAAATCTATATGAGAACTGTCCAGAACTATATTCTTTGATTGTATTTTTGAATATCTCTGCCCAAGATAAGAATGTATCTTTATCTTCTACTATACGAGATATAAATTCTAAGGATATGTCTAGTTCTGACATGTTTTATTTTTTTTAAAAAAATATTTTTTAACTTAGTTAAAATATGTCAGGTGCTAGAAAACAATCCTTAACGATTCGTCACGAGGAGAAAAAGAAGGTTTTGGAATCATCTTCTTGTTCTGATTCTGATGACAGTGATGTATCTATTTCAAGTATATCTAAGAAAAAGAAATGTAAAAAAATTTGTTTACAAGCTAGCTTTCATGGCAAACCTATAATGCCAGTTTTAGCATACGACACTTGGGGTAAGATTTATGCTTCTCAATTTACTGCTTTTGCTCCTTCTTCATCTGGTTTGAAATGGCTAAACACTGCTTCTAATGGAGCAGTTGTTGCTACTTATGGTCAACCTAATTGGAGTAATTATTATAACTGTTATCAACCTGTGCCTAAAAAGAAGCATAGAGAACTATTGTGTCCAGAATATGTCTTAGTTACTGTGGCTATAACCATCCCCGCTATTAAAGATCTTCTCATTTGGGAAGGCAATAGTTATATAGCCAATTCAAATGGATTATATCCCGGACAAGAAGTATCTTTGGGTTTATCTACATCTGATGGTATTGAACCTTCTCATGCTGTAGTCGGAACTATTCCAGAAAGTTTAACTAATGTTAGTAAAGATGTCAATATAGGGAGTGGTATATTAAATCTAACTTTGACTGCTATTCTTCCCATTGGTGATGGTTGTATGATCAATACTTATGTTAGATTTTCCGAGATCCCAAAAGACATATGGGGTGCTCCAGTCATCGCTGCTCCTAATAAAACTCTTCCCACTGGTGTTACAGATGTCGTATCTGTTCTTCACTTTGAAGCTATTGGTCTACAATGTAAACCCGATTATGTATCTCAACCTGGTTCGTGTAATACTTGCCC
>Ga0315284_10001005_pt1 | contig 39360 bp, 63 predicted proteins | sample YL17G09_16_MG_FD_203696 | JGI IMG/M metagenome (GOLD analysis project Ga0315284, IMG submission 203696) | Sediment microbial communities from Yellowstone Lake, YNP, Wyoming, USA - YL17G09_16 | ecosystem: Environmental > Aquatic > Freshwater > Lake > Sediment | place: USA: Wyoming | collected...
AACGGCGCTCGCGGTATCACTATCGGCAATAATTCGGCAAACAACTTCCGTGACTCAGTCTGCATCGGCAGGAACAACCTAGCTGACGACATCAACACCGTAGTCATCGGAAGCAACTCGACTTCTTTCCTTCCTAAAGCTACGGCGGTGGGGTACCAATGCACCGCCAATAACCAGTACAGCGTTGCCATGGGTTCCGACAGCGGCTCCTTTACGACGAAGGCCGTGGCACTGGGATACAACTGTCAAGCAGGAGACTTCGGCGCAGTTTTTGGCATAGGTGCCTTCGCGGTCGGAGACACATGCCAGGCGTTGGCCGATGGATCTATGGCTAACGGCATCTCGTCTGTAGTCCTCACTACAGCCAAGTTCGGATTTGCGCAGGGCGACAATGCATCCGTCAGCCTTGCCGGCGAATGGGGCAGAAAGACCTTTCCAACCACCCCTCTAAGGATGGACGGCTGCCACTATGTTGAGTTGGCTGGAGAAGGAAACGGCGTTCCCGTCAACCTTTTATTGCCCGATGGGGCCGAGGTCACCCTAGGCGACTTCCGAGCTTTCTCAATCAAGATTACGATCTTGGCGACGAACGCTACAACCTCACTGCCAGAAAAACAGGTCTGGGAGATAACGGCAAAGGTCGTTGCTGGGGTTCTCACGATCGTCGACACTCAAGCCGTCTACACGAGCGCGGGAAGCACGTTCGTGGCTACTTTCTCGGCTCCCGCAGGAGCCCTCTTTAGGGTGAACTGTAACCCGGGCGTTGCTGCAATGCTGTACTGGGCTAAGTTTGAGTGGGGTACCGTTTTCCTTATTTAGGGATAGCCCATGAGCACCAGCTATTTCCCGTCAACGCGATCATCGTCGACCAGGGCAACGTCGGGCTCAACCTCGCCTTCTGACGAGAGACCCCTCCCGTCTTGCGCGTAAGCCCCCTCACCACTAGGCTGGCGCCCATGACCATGCACCTCTACTGGGTCGTCTTGTGGATGATGACCCTGCTGTCCCCCACGCAGGACCCCATTGCCCGGCACGGGCGCCTGGCCACCGCCATCACGGTGGTGACCCTGGAAGAGGAGCCCCTCTTCAGGAACGACGAGGAACGCGTCCGCACCGTGTCGCTGCTTGTCGCCATCGCCTTCCGGGAGAGCAGCCTCAAGCATGATGCGGTAGGCGACGGTGGACGCTCCAAGTGCGCGTTCCAGATCCACGGCGGAGACGAGAGCCTCCTCGACGACACCGAGGCGTGCGTCCGTACCGGGCTCTCCATGCTCCGTCAGTCCATCAAGATCGACCGGGAGGAGCCCGTCTCCTTCTATGCCCGAGGCCCTCGCTACAAGAGCGAGGAGGCGAGGAGCCTGTCCCGGGACCGCGTCCGCCTGTCCCAGCGCCTGCTCAAGGAGATCCCTCTCGGCCTTCGCTGAGAGGATGCTAGGCTACAGACTCGTCCCCGAGACAAGACCCTCCACCCCGAAGCGAGACCCCATGGGCAAGCAAGCCAAACACACCACGTGCAGCACCTGCGGTAAGGAACACTACGCGAGCTTCGCGGAGTGTCCCTACTGCCTGCCCGAGCAGGCCGAGGCCAACCCCGATCCCGGCGCCGAGGCCAACCCCGACGCCGACGCCGACACGCAGGATCAGGACCAGGAAGAAAGCGAGTGATGCGTCGCCCCAGGCTCGTCGTCGGAGGCTCGCTCCTCGCCCTCGGCCTGGGGTACCTTCTCCTGCGCTCTCCCTCAGCCGCTTCCCTCCCCGGAGGCGTCTCTCCCAAGCTTCCTGGCGGCCCTCTTCCTCCAGGCGTCACGGTCCTCACCAGCTACCTCTCGGACGCCTTCTTCCGTCGCCTGGCGGATCTGGGGAGCTACTTCCGCTCTCGCGGCGCGAGGGTCACGGACGAGGAGCTTCTGGCCGTGCTCTACGTCGAGTCGGGCGGTATGGATCCGGCGAGCATCAACAAGATCTCAGGCTGCGTCGGGCTCAACCAGATCTGCCCGACGCTCAAGAGCGATCCTTTGAGCGGGCTCAAGGCCGTTGGCTTCAACGGTACCAAGGACGAATATCGCGCTCTTTCCGGAGAGCGTCAGCTCGACTTCGTCCAGGCCTACTTCGACAAGCAGGGCAACATCTATCCGAGGATCCGCAGCCTGTCGAACCTGTACCTCGTCAACTTCTCCCCCGCCTTCCTCGGCCAGGCGGACGACTTCGTGATGTACCGGCCCGAGGGCATCACGCACGAGTTCCTGAGGACCAAGTCGAACCCGAACGGATTCTTCGGCCCCGAGTATTACAACGACAACGCCGGGGTCGACTCGAACCCGCGCAAGGGATACATCGAGGTGGCGGACATGGGGAAGTTCATCGTTCGCCACGTCGGCGGAGCGAAGTGGAACGAGCTACGTGCGCGCCTCCAGAGGGCTCAGCCTGCGCCCGTCGCCGTCGCCGGCTTCGGCGGCGGCCCTTGCTACGCGTGCCTCACCTCCAGATACGGCTGCGGCGGTCAGGGGTGCTCGCGGAGGAAGGGATGATCTTCGTGAGAAGGTCGAGCGACGGTGTCCACAAGTTCGTGGCTGTCTTCCCTGACGGTCACCGCGTCCGCTTTGGTCGTGAAGGGTACTCCGACTACACCCTCCACAAGGATCCGGAGCGCATGCGCCGTTACCTGGCGCGGCACCGAGCCAGGGAAGACTGGTCGCGATCGGGAGCGAGGACGCCAGGGTTCTGGTCACGATGGCTCCTGTGGTCGAAGCCCACTCTCCAGCAAGCCCGCGTCCGAACAGAGAAGATCGTAGGGCAGAAGGTCGTCTTCGCCCGTAAGCTGACTCCATGAGCACCACTCCCCGCGCCCCCAGCCTCCAGGGCAACACCCTCTTCCTCGGTGACTCGCTCACGGTGGGCCTACCGCCCTTCGTCGGTGTCAACGGACAGAAGAGCATCCTCGCGGAGGTGAGCAAGACGGCGGACTGGCTGCTCGCGTCTCTCCGGGGCATCGAGAGGAAGGGAGACCTCGACGGACCCGGCAGGCCCGCGAACGTGCTCGTCCTCATCGGGACGAACGACATCGGAGGTAGCCGCATCCCCAGCCAGATCTTCGACGACATCACCAACGTCTGGTCCATCGCCCGAGCCCACGGCGCGCGCGTGGTCGCCATGACCCTTCCGCCCTTCAAGGGGTGGGCGAACTACGCCTCCCGCTTCGGGGCCCTGGAGCAGAGGCGCAAGGATCTGAACGCCCTCATCCTCTCCTCCAGCATTCCGGACCTGGTCATCCGGCTCGACCAACTCACGGCGAGCCCCTCGGACCCGGAGCGTCTGTCCAGCGTCTACGACAGCGGCGACCACCTCCACCTCCAGAAGCCCGCCCAGGGCGCGCTCCTCCAGACCATGGCGGCCGGGCTCTCGGCGCCAGGACAGATACCTGAGCCGTCTCCTGGAAAGCCTGGAGCCGATCTCGCTACGACCTCAGGCTCGTCCCTGCTACCCTACTTCATGCTAGGGTGTGTCGTCTTGGGCGGAGCCATCGTCCTTACGCGCAAGCACTGACCCACCCGTTACCCCGACCGGAACCCAACAGGAGACACGACCCATGTACGGCTACCATCACAACCCGATGCAGAACCAGCACGCGACCGGCTACGACTACGGGCGCGGCGCCTTCACCGGCACGAACGGTCTGACCGTCCAGGGCAGCTCTCCCGCCTGGCCGACTCCCGACACGAGCGGCGAGACGATGGACAAGATCAACGCCTGGCTCGACAAGGCACCCATCGCGTCCTACCCGAAGGTCAAGAACAAGCACCTCGCCATCGGCGGTGCGGTCCTCGCGGTCGGCGGCCTCGCCTGGTACGGGTCCAAGCACCGCTGGTTCTGAGCGTGAGGGTCTCCGCTGCCGACAAGGGGCTCCACACGATGACCCGTCGACACGGACCCGCCTCGCCCTCGGGCCAGGCAGGACGGGTCGGCGGGTCCTCCATTCACGCGGGACAGGAGGTCCCCATGGCGAGCATCCCCATGCTGAACCTCGTCGTCGCGGGGTTCGTGTCCATCGTGGCCGGGGGACTCTTCCTGGGCGCCCTGAACGCGAACAGGGGACGGAAGTAGCCGTTCAAGGGCTTCGTTCGAGCGCCGGCCCTGGTAAGCGCGCTCGTCTCACGCAACTGACCGAAACGGGATGACGTTGCGTGGGAGTTCAAGACATCAGGAGAAGGAAAGAGGAGACACGTGAAGGCAAGCGAGTTCGTCCAGACCTACAAGGGCAAGGGGATCGCGGCCTGGGAGGCGGCGGCCATCGAGCTTGCGCGTCAGGGCGGGGTCATCGCCTGGCCGATGGTCAACCTGACCCTGACGTCGACCTCCAAGGACGGGACCCCGCACACGGCGACGATCGCCGTGTCCTCGGACTACCTCGCGGTCGGTGAACCCGGAGACTACCTGCGCCTGCCTCTCACGCCGTCAGCGGCGCAGACGATCGCGAACCTCTCGGGCATGCTGCTCCCGACCCCCAAGATCGCCTACGAGATCTGGCGTCAGGCGCAGACGCAGCTCAACCCTCGTCCCCAGGACAACAAGGGCGCGAGCCTCGCGGACTACGCCAAGCACAACAGCGCGATCGATGCTGCGCTCGCGTCCTCCCCGAATCCGGGACTGGTGACGGGCCACAAGAAGGACGTGGTCGTCTCGAACCTCTACAAGCCCGGCAAGGTCCTCATCTACGGCTGGTTCTGGCCGAACGGTGTCACGCCTCCGAAGGGCTTCTCGCAGCCCATCCAGGGGCGCAGCAACGTCCACGGGGACTTCTACGTGGACTACAGCCACGGGATCCGGCTCGTCTCCCCCGTCATGACGGTGGACGGCGAGGAGAGGCAGACAGAGTCGGTGCTCCGAGACCCCGAGCTGTCGAAGCTCCTGAGCGACGAGGGGCCCGTCCGCACGGTGCGCTACCCGGCCTCGAACGATCCTGCGCCCTATCGCCCCGCGAGCAAGGAGGAGTACAGGGTGCTCAACGACGTGTACCCCGTGCCCAGCACCACGTCGCTCGCCGACATCGGGCTCGGGGTCCTGGCGTCTCGGACGCGCTGAAGGTAGAAAAGGAACGACCCATGACGGACTACGCCAAGCTCGGGACCCAGACGCTCCTTCGGAGGGCGAACGCTGGGATGTACGGCGGAGCCATGGCGCGACCCGGTCGTCCCGTCGTCGGCTGGACCGCGCCCACGATCATCTACGACAAGATGCGGCACATCGACGCGGGGGCCAAGGAGCTGAACGCTCTGATGCTCGCCAACGTGAAGGAGCCCGTCGTTCGCGCGGCGTGGTCCGCGTGGTACACGCAGTGGCTCACGTTCTTCGCCAAGTACCAGGGTGAGTTCGCCAAGATCGGAGCGCTCTTCTACACCGACGACCTCGCGCGGCAGACCGAGGACTACCGGCGAACGTACGAGAGCTTCCGCGCGACCTACGCGCTCCAGCGTGACGCCACGGGTAGCCCCTTGCCGCAGCCTTCGACGGCCGTGCCCAGCGTGCTGAACCCTGGCGAGACGAAGAAGGAGGACGGCTCGACTCCCGGCCTACAGATCCCGTGGTGGGTCTGGACGATCGGAGGCATCGGCCTCACGGTGGGCGGCTACCTCCTCTACAAGAAGGCCCTGGAGCTTCGCGCCAAGCGGCGGGCGCTCGACGCCGCGCTCCCGACCCTCCTTCAGGGCTACGGGATCCCGAAGGAGATCTCGCAGGCGGCCGTAGCGACCGATCCTTCGAGGCGACCGCCCTCGTCCTCGCTCGCGCCGTCGGAGATCTTCATCGACGTCCAGGCGGTCCAGGTGAGGGAACCCGAGCCTCGCCGCGAGGCCCCTGAGCCTCGCGCACGTCATCACGAGCATCACGACCCCCACGAGCATCACGAGCACCACGAGCACCACGAGCCCTCTCGTCATCGCCATGCCGCAAGCTGGCGAGACGAAGAGTAAACGCCGCTCACGCGGTCACCACGGAGAGAGCACGCCATGTCACGCAGACGAGATGACGACGACATCGAGGACGCGACCGTCGTAGACGGGATCCAGGAGGCCTACCACAAGGTCGAGGTCTTCCTCAAGAAGGTGAAGAAGAGCCCCGAGAACGAGGGGCAGATGGACATCACCCTCGCCCAGACGACGGGCCGCAAGGACCAGGAGGACGACGCGGTCGAGACGTTCGAGCTGGACATGCAAACGGACATCGACGCGCTCGCGAGCGAGATCGTCGACTGCGCCGTCGAGGACATCGAGGGCATCAAGACCAAGAGCATGAAGTACAGCCTGAAGGCGAACGGCCTTCAGCTCCGCGCTGTGTTCACCCTCAAGTTCGACGAGGGCGAGGAAGAGGACATGGACGACGTGGACGACCTTCCGAACCGGAAGGGACTCCTCGCGCTCCTGATGCGTCACACGCAGGGGCAGCACAAGCTCTCCATCGGCACGTCGAAGCACATGATCGACCAGCTCATGGACGAGAACAAGAGGAAGGACGAGACTATACTCACGCTCCAGAAGCAGGCGATGGAGAACATCAAGGCCTACGAGGAACTCGTCTCCGGTCGCCACATGCGCGACATGGAGATGCGTAAGATGGAGAACAAGGACCGGCGCATGGATCAGCTCGCCGGCACCGTGCTCACCGGCTTCCCGCTCATCGTCTCAAAGTTTCTCGGCAACGGCGCGGGAGCTGCGGCCATGCAGGCGGTCCCCGGGGCTCGTACGCCGATGGAGGCCATGCTCGAAGGCTTCATCAAGACGCTCGACAAGGAGCAGTTCACCGCGCTCATGGGGTCGGGCGTGCTGAGGCCCGACCAGATCGCGGGCCTGGTCGAGATCGTGAAGTTCGTGATGGAGCGAGAGGAGGCCGAGGAGAAGGCGCATGCTTCCGGAACGAACGGAAAGCCCGCGCCTCAGGCCGCTCCTGCGCAGGCTGCGTCACCTCCAGAGACAGCGCAACCGTAAGGCAGATAGTCGACTCCGGGCTTGCGCGTAAGGGCGAGCCGGGGGCAAACTGTCCTTCAGGAACTCCCCATGGCCAAGCTCTCCCCCACCCTGAAGGCAAAGATCAAGGACGCCTCGCGAGCTGCGGCGGCCAACCGTCTTCGTGGTAGGATGGAGGCGGCGAGTCACCATCAGGCCGTCGTGGACTCCCGCGTTTCGGAGGCCGAGCGGCAGGGACACGGGGACGAGGCCTTCGAGGCGGAGATGGAGGGCGTCCAACTGGCCGAGAGGCAGTTCTCCGCCAGCAAGTACGACCGCGACAAGACCAAGTACGGTCGCGACAAGCAGAGCGCCCGCCGCCGCGCCAAGGGCCGCCCGCTCAACCCCTACTCCCGCTTCGTCAAGTCGCACAAGGGAAGCGGGCTCACGTTCTCCGAGATCGCCAAGCTCTGGCGAAAGAAGAAGCGGGCGGCCACAACCCCCACTCGCCTCAAGCGTCACGTCACGAAACACACAAGGAAAGGTACGAAGATGGCTTCCAACTTGATCGAGGCTCTCGCACGAGAGCTGGAGAAGGCCAACGAAAAGAAGGCCCCCAAGACCGCAAAGAGCAAGGTTCGGCGCGAGCTGGAGAAGGCTCTCTACAACGCCAAGCTGGCCAACAAGCGGGCCAAGAGCGCCGCCGAACGCGCCCGCGAGGCCAAGGAGATCGAGGACGAGGCCGCCAGGATCTGGCCGTCTGGAGACGTGAGCCGCAGGAAGAAGAGCGGCTACCAGAAGTTCATGAAGGCGGCGAAGGCCAAGGGCCACAGCGTCAAGGCGGCGCGCGCCGCGTGGCACCGCCTGTCCGACGCCGCGAAGAAGGCGTGGAAGACCAAGAAGACCCGCAAGTCGGCGAAGAAGTCGCACCGCGACCCGGGCTACGGTCACGCGGCTCATCACCGCGCTCACCGCGCGCGCCGTCATCGCGGAGCACGCCGCCACCACCGCCCTTACTGAGGGCACGCGCGAGCGGGCGCGCGAGCCTTCTCTTGCTCGACAACCGCTCGGGCTACGACACCGCCGATCTCCGCAGGTTCTTCTTGAAGGGCCTGCGGAGTCTTGGCGTTCGTGAGAAGAAGCACGTCATCGTGGTCGCGGCCCCGGCCCGGTCCCGAGGATGTGCCGAGGTCGGAGGCAAGCGTGAGGGGGTGGCGGTCGTCATCTCGATCGCGAGCCCATCGAACTTCAGCCTCCGCCGTCTCGCCAAGCTCTTCGAGCACGAGGTCGGTCACACGCACGGGCTCGTCCACGAGAAGATGACCCACGAGATGCTCTGGTCGCTGGGACCCGTGCCCGCGTGGGCAAAGGGAACCACGATCCGTTACCGGGGAAGAGCCCCGTCTCAGATCGCCTGAACCGCTTACCCGCAAGGAATCCTCATGCCGCCCGTCCTGAAAGACCTCGCCTCCTCCAAGAAGTTCGTCTTCGTCCTCTTCATCTCCGTCATGGTCGGCGTCCTCGCCTACCTGGGCGTGCTGACCAAGCCCGAGACCCTGGGTCTCCTCGGCGTCCTCTGGCCCGTCTACCTGGGCTCGCAGGGGCTCACGGACGTGAGCCAGAAGCTCGCCGACGCTCACGTCTTCGTGCAGACCGAGCGTCAAGCGCTCATCAGCCAGGACAAGGTCGCCCTCCACGCCATGATCAACACGCTCTTGCCCGACGTCCTCAAGGCGATGAACTCGATGCAGAGCCCCTCGTTCTCGCGCGAGCCCGTCACCCTGGGTCTCCCCCTGACCAAGGGAACGCGCGTCGTCTGCATCCCCCTCGGCCCGGACGAGGTCGGCGCGGTCTTTGAGGACCAGAAGCCCGGCAGCATGACCGTGCAGGCCGTGTTCAAGGGAGATCCCGAGGAGGGCGCCGTCTACGATCGCGCGTGCCTCATCGTCGTTCCCGAGGACTACGTGGGTCCGACCGAGACGGCGGCCAAGGCGGCGGAGATCCGTAAGGCGGCGGAAGTCGCCAGCGCGAACGGTGGCAAGAAGCCCGCGAGCGCTGGAGCCTCCTGAACCCCATGTCGGCAAGCCCTCTGCGCGTTCGTCCTCGCGACAAGAGCGAGCTTGCCGAGCCTCGCACGATCGAGCGCTACCGCCGCGAGGTGGTGGCGCTGCTGCGCGTAGGACGCGGGATCCCTCGCTCTCGCGGCACGCTGCTGGTCAAACGCTGGGACAAGTACGTCCGGGCTCGCTGGCTCCAGGGCAAGCCCCCGTGCAACGTGGCCGACCACATCGGCAAGTTCGAGAGGGAGAAGCTCGTGAAGCCTGCCCGCGACAAGACCAACAAACGCATGACCCGCACGGCGTTCGCCCGTCAGATGCGTCCCGTCGCCACGCGCCGCTCGTCAAGAGCCTCGCGCGACGCCGACAACCCGCGCATGGGCGAGATCTACGAGACCCGAGGCGGCAGCCGCTGGCAGGTCGTCTCGACGTCGGACAAGCTCATCACGGTCAAGCGTGCGGGCCACCGCACCGAGGGCCCGTACGCGTGGGGCAAGGAGTCGCTCAAGGGGATGAAGCAGGTCCCGAGGCCGCTCTTCGGCGTCGGCGGCCTCTTCGGCATCGGCGGGGCCAAGCCCGCGAACGAGACCGAGGCGCGCGATCCCGAGCGTCGCAGGAGTCGCCATCGCCGCGTCCACAAGGGTCTCTGGGGCCTCGCCAAGCGCGCCCACAAGCGCGTGAAGGACTTCAGCCCCCGGGCGCTCGCCAAGGGCACCCGCGTCGAGATGGAGCACACGGAGCAGCGCTCCGTCGCACGCCGCATCGCCATGGACCACCTGACCGAGGACCCTCGCTACTACGACAAGCTCGCGAGGATGGAGAGCCGCAGGGGTAACAGCAGAGACTGGGGACAGAAAGAACCTCGGTGGGCGTGGACGATCTTCAATCGCAGGCATGGTTACCTGAGCGAGCTTCATCCCGACCACAAGGATCCACGCTTTAGGGTCTCGTGGGATTCCTCGAAGTCGAGCGCCTGGTTGTTCGCTAGCGAGAGGACCGCTGCCCAGGTGATCGCCAGGCATCCGATCCTTCGCGGTGCATACCCCCAGCAGATCACAGTCTCCGAAGGTCATAACGGTAAGTCATTCGATCCGAAGCTGAGGACCGGAAGCCACCTCCGGAGAGATCCCTCCCGGAAGCGTAAACGCGGAACCGCGAAGAGGACTGCCCGCAAGACCACCACGCCCCGCAAGCGCGGCAGGACCCCGAAGTCCGAGGGCGCCCACTGCTCCGGAGCCCCCATCCTTGCGCGTAAGGCGCGCAAGGTCGAGCCTCCCCACACCTGCCCATCGGCTACCCACATCCAGTCCTACGTCTTCGAGCGTTGGTGCTGGACCCTCGACCGCGCCAGGTCCTGGGTCAAGAGACACGGAGGCAAGACGGAGGTGGACACCTCCGAGCGCTACTACCGCTTCCGCCAGCTCTCTCCCAAGACGTACAAGCCCGTCGGCACCGTCCCGTTCATGCGGGGGCTCAACGCCATCATGGGCTGCACCCGAATCGCGAAGAAGAGGAAGAAGACATGAAGCCGCTACACCTAGCCCTCGGCGGCCTCGGCGCCCTCGGGCTCGCCTACCTGGTCCTGAGGCCCGCCGAGGGCGCAGGTGCAAAGCCGCCCGCGCTGCCTCCCGGCCCCAAGGTCCCGCTCACGGTCGCCGACCTAGGCAAGACGCTCGTGGTCGACTTCTCCTCCTTCAGGCAGACGGCCTTCTCGGGAGCCCCGTCTCGGCCTCCCCCTCAGAGGGGACCCTTCCGTCTCCTCGGTGGCTCCATCGGAGCAGACGGCGTCTTCACGCGCGTGGACGGGAGCTACACGTTCCCGGAGGGAAGCATCGCGTTCGGCTCCGTGCCTCCGGAGGCGGTCCTGTCCGTGGGTTCCATCCTGCCCTCAGTCCCTTCCGTTCCAGGCATCCCGACAACCCCTCCCGCGACGCCTCGCTCTCAACCGCTCGCGACCGTAGGAACCCTCGTCGTCCTCAAGCCGGGAGGGACGACGCCCTTCATGCCCTCGTGCGACGTCCTGGGACCGTCGGCATACCAGTACGTCGTCGATTCGTTCGAGATGCTGACCGATGGAAGATGGGCGTACCATGGTCACCATCGTTTCTTCCTGGAACCCTCCAAGACGTTCACGGACGCTGACATCGCGCTTGTCTGTTCGGCGACCCCCACCGTCCCCAACCTCATCCCCGTGGGCCTCTTCCCAGATCTCGGGATCGGGGACGTGGTCTTGGTCGACGCGGCTCGCGCCAATGTCCCGCCTCGCCTCGGCGGGGCGCTCATGAAGATCGATCTGCTCCTCTCCGACCGGAACCTCATCAGCGCTCAGACGTATCCGGTCAAGACGTTCTCGGGTACCATCCCGCGAGACGCGATCCTCCAGGTCGTGTCCAAGGCCGGTCAACCGTTTCCAGGAGTCTCGGTCTAGAGACCTCGACCAACGAGCATGAAGACCTCCCACATCCTCATCGGCGCTGGCCTCGGGGCCGTCGCGCTCCTGCTCCTGACGAAGACGTCGGAGGCTCAACCTCCCGCGTCCGCGCTCCCTCGACAGGCGCCTCCTCCGACGTCTCCTCCCATCGTTTTTGAGGTCAAGATAGGCGATAGGGTATGGGTCTCCGTCGAGAAGATCCCGAACCTCCTCAACCAGCTCTTGAACCAGCCCGGAGGCCGGGATGCCAACCGACAGCTCTTCGACTCACTCGCGGTTCATCCCTTCTGGATCGTCTCGATCACCGGGTTGGACCTGCTCAACCTCAGCGGCAAGATCATCGGGATGAACAACCCCGACACGATGTTCAGCAACCCGATCTTGCTGGACCGCGTTGACCAGGCCTCTTACGACCCGATCTCGTTCCCCAGAACTGCGGTCAGCGGGATCCCTTTCTGACACTCGGTCAGCCGTGACCCTAAGTCATTCCATTCGCACTGCTCGTCCTAGCTAGGAAGAACCCATGAAGAACCTCACGCTCGCCGGCATCGTCCTCGGAGGCCTCGGCCTCGCCTATGTCGTCCACAAGGCGACCCAGTCTCCCGGAAGCGCGGCCCAAAAGGGGACCGTAGTGAAGGTCCCCATGACGAGTCTGAGCCTCGTGACGAGCGGCGGTTTCTCGCCCGTTCCGGGGGTTCAGGCAAACGACGTCGCCACCGTGCTGGTGACCTCCAGCGACGAGGACAACCTCTACGGGACCGTCCAGTCGGTCTCGAACCCCTCGGGCTCGATCGGCGTCCCGGCCCGCCTCGCAGGCGCGGTGCGCGTCGCCCTGCCGAGAAGCGCGGTCCTCGCATGAGCCCCTCCAGCAACTACTGGCGCGACTTCGCGCTCGGTGCCTCGGGGCTGTTCATCCTGCTCTACGTCGGCAAGAAGCTCTCCGCTCCGAAGCCTCCCGCCCCACCCCAGCTCCCCGCAAGGTAAACCATGTCCCACGGCACTCTCACTCTCGAAGGCGACAGCCGGGCGTTCTCTGTCGAGCACTGGTTTTCCCTCGACCGAGCCCTCATCCGATTCGATGGGGCCTACGCGCTCGTCGATCGCGTGGACAACAGGGTCTTCAAGCTGTCGGGCCAGCCCGCAAGCGAGTCCGAGAAGCGTATCCTCCACCCCCTGGTCGAGGCCATGGGGACGACCACGCGAGTGGAGATGCTATCCCGAGCCGTGGGTCACTCCATCCGGGCAAGCCGGCTGGCTCAGGACGAGATCGTCACCCTTCCCGCCCCGCTCGAAGAGGCGTTCCTCGATGACACGGTCGAGAGCGCCTCGCCCGTGCAGCCTCTCGTCGTCGTAGAGGCTCCCCGGATGAACGCCAAGGTCGCTCGACCTGGATTCTGCTACTGCGGGACCGCCCTCGCCATCAAGCACGACCACGTGGAGACCCCGAACCTCGACAAGTGCTGGTGCGGGCTCTACCTCTCTCAGGTCCACGCCCACGCGGCAGCTCCCGAGCAACCCATCGCGCGCTGCCACTGCGGCATCCTCCTGTCGGTCCCTCACGAGCACGCCAGGGCCTACAACCCGAACGAGGTGTGTGAGTGCGGCCTTCCCATGAACCCGCCCCACGAGCACGCGGGACGACTGCACGGCCGCTAACCAGTCGGCCTACCCGCATGCGCCCCGCTCGAAAGCCGAAGCCCCGCTCGTACCCCGAGCCCCCTCGGCACTACTACGTCTACGTCATCGAGGTCACCGAGCGTGGTAAACGCACCTTCTACGTGGGCCAGAGCGGCAAGACCCCTGAGGCACGCGCCAGGGAGCATGCCTCGGGGTGCAAGAAGTTCTGCCCGAGCTGCAAGGTGAGGCACTACTCCCCGTCGGGGAGCGTGAAGCTCAGGTACGACCTGTTCTCGCAGTACAACCCCGTGGACACGCGGGCGGAGGCGGAGAAGATCGAGCGGTGGCTTGCGCGTAAGCTTCGGGTCCAGGGCTACCACGTGGTCGGAGGACACTGAGATGAGCACCAAGCTTTTCCCCATCGCCTCCTTCATCGCACAGCAAGGAAACGCTGAGCTTGGGCAGTTCGTCGGCCTGAACCTCGGTCCTGGTCTCACCGTCAGCGATCAGGGCAAGCTTCTAGGACTGGATGCCGAACCCCAGACGATCATCGCGGCCAACGATCGAGACCTGGTCAGCGGCGTCGCCCGAGACCTCTTCTCTGTCGACATCGCTGCCGCAGGAGCTGGAGACAACACGTGGGGAGCCAAGCTCTTCTTCAACACCGAATGCACCGACGGCACCGAGGTCCAGCTTCGCGAGGGAGACGCCAACGTCGCCGTCGTTTACAAGGCTCCCGCCTTCACTACCGCTCAAGCGCTCAACACGACCGGCGCCCTCAGCGCGGGCACCCTCGTCGTCGCGCTATCCTGGGTCACGGTTGGAACCGTGGCGACCCTCAAGGTCACCGCGACCACCAGCTTGGGACTTCCGACGAGCTTCAAGTTTCGGTTCTTCATCGCGTTCATGTCCCACGACATCGTCACCTATCTCCCCTGAGCCTTGCGCGTAAGCGTGTGGTAGCTTGTAGACACCCATGACGTACGCCCAAGCCCGAGAGCGCCTCTTCGCTCACCTCCGGTCCCTCGGCTGGACGGTCAAGCCGAACCTCAAGGTCCCGCAGGCGATCACGCCCTCAGGGAGCGTCGTGTACTTCAAGGCGCAAGCCGTGTATCTCAACTCACACTCTCTCTGGATCGACATCCGAGAAGTCTCACCCTCACAGTTCGTGGAGTCCGTCATGGCGAGAGAGTCGAGCAGAGATCCCTGGGGCACCGTCATCCGTAAGCCGTTCTACCTCATCATGGTCTACGGTCGATGGGGTTCGGAGCCGCACTCGAACGCGTCGACCCTGAAGGAGGCGAAGGCCAAGGCCCTCGCAGCCTCGAAGCGTGACCCCAAGAACGAGTACGTCGTGGAGATCGAGCCTGGCGGGTTCGATAACCCGATCTACAAGGGAGGCAAGTCCCTGCGCATGACCAAGATGCGCTCCGGTCGGCTTCAGCGCCGGAAGTCGGTCGCCCGGATGGGGCTGCGCAAGAAGGTCGGACGTGATCCCGGTCGCAAGACCAAGTCCGCCTCTCACGGACAGAAGGCCTCGGAGTACGTCCGCCGAGGCCGCGCCGCCGAAGACGAGGGGATGTTCTCCTCGGCCGCCGTCTGGTACGGCAAGGCGGCGGCGCACTACGCGAAGGCGTACGGGCCCCATCACTTACGCGCAAGGCTCTGGGCCAAGCGCGCGAAGGACGTGAAGGGGTGGACACGCGCCTCTTCCGGCGTGGACACATGGCGTCCGAAGAGGGAGATGGGGACGACCTACCGGGGCGAGCGGAAGGCGTGGCACCGGGATCCGGGACGGGACTTCGGTGACGAGCCCGGTCACACGCGCGAGAGCTACGAGACTCTCTGGCGTCAAGCGCGACAGGCGGAGAAGGCGAAGGACTACCTCAAGGCCAGTCGCCTGTACGAGAGGCTTGCGGACATCTTTCCGGACGACCACCCTCGTGGCGTGATGTTTCGTCGTAGGGCCACCGTCCTGGCCTCCGGGACCGCTCGCATTCGCGCCTACCTCAAGGAGGCGCGCGAGAAATACGCCCACCGCAAGAAGCGCAGCGCGGCCTACTACGCCAAGAAGACCAAGAAGTCGCGCGACCCGAGCAAGAGGCGCATCGTCCACGGTCGCGCGGTGCGCCAGGAGACCGCGAGCCACCACGCCCCGGCATCCAAGCGCGAGGACAAGACCGAGTACATCCTGCACTGGTACTCTCGCGAGAACATCGGGGCCCCGACCCGGTACGAGTCCCGCTGGTTCGGTCCCTCGAACTTCCAGAAGGCCAAGCGAGAGGCCGAGGAGTCCTGCGACAGGAGCGAGTCCAAGCGGTTCATCCGTCTGGAGAGGCTCACCGACAGAGATCCAACTCGTCGGCAGTACGGAAAGCAGATGCTGCGCCGGCTCAAGAAGGTGAGGTTCCGAGGGCTGTCCAAGATTCACGCCGATCGCCGACGCTCCAGCCCTCGACGAGACACCGAGCGACAAAACAAGATGATATGGAGAAGCCCCGACGACATGGGTAGGGTCTACGCCCGGAAGGGTGGAACCTACGACGTCATCTTCTTCACGCATAGCCCCCGGGCAGACAAGCAAGACTCACTCTCGACCCCTGGCGAAAGAGCTTACGCGGTGTTGAAGACCACGCGATCAATCAGCGAGGCCATCCGGTTCGCGCAGAAGACCCACCGTCAACTGCATGCGAGAGGTCCATCAAGACGCCTTCGTCGAGACCCTTCCAAAACGAAGAACTGGAACTCATGAAGCCCGCACTCAAGATCGGTCTCGGCATGGGCGCGGTCCTCCTCGCCCTCCTGCTCGCCACAAGCGAGTCGAAGGCGGCCCAGCTCCCGCCGCCACCTCCTCCGCCGCCTCCACCGCCTCCCCCGCCGCCTCCGCCACCTCCTCCGCCTCCGCCGCCAACGCCTACCCCGCTCCCGAAGACGCCGACCCTCATCGGGGACAAGATGGCGATCGTCACGGGCCAAGCGCCCTTCCTCCTCACCTACGACGGCGAAGAGCCCGTCGACCCGAGCGTCGCGACGATCCCGCCCGGCGTCGTGGTCAAGGTCATGGCCATCGGCTTCCAGCTCCCGGGCGCATCCCAGTGGAGTCAGGTCGTGCTACATGCTCCTGCGGCCTTCGCGCTCGGCTTCCAGAACGGGAGCTTCGTAGGACCGGATCCTGACACGGCAGAGTTCGTGGGCAAGGACGTGGTCGGGTACGTCCCGAGCGGCATGCTGAGCGATCCCGGGACGTGGACTCCTGCTACGTTCTGAGGAGAAGACCATGAAGACCACGCACCTCATCCTCGGGCTTGCGGGCATCGGAACCCTCGCCTACCTCCTTACGCGCAAGGCCGTGAGCGTGGAGGTCGGCTCCGTCGTCAAGGTGCCCTTGGGGAGGTTCCTCGATGGTAACCTCCAGCCTTCCGTCACTCCTGCGGACCTCGCGCGCGACTTGGCGAGAAATCCCGTGGAAACCCAGGCGGCTGCACCCCAAGGCCTCGCAACCCTCTGGGAGGCGAAGATCACAAGAGGGCTGGACGTTCACGGAACCCTGGCGGGGTTCAGCATGAGCCCCGTGGAGAAGAAGGCGTATCCTGTGCTCTTCCTCGCGAGCGACGTGGCGGGTCAGGGGGACCCCAACTTCGGGCAGCCCTCGAACCTTCCTACCCCTGCGCCGGCTCGCGCCCCTGTCCTCACCCCCATCAAGATCCCGTGATCCTCAGCCTCCTCGATCTCCCCAACCGTATCGGCACGGGCGTGCTCCAGGTGCGCTCGGCGGTCGACCAGCACGGGGAGACCGAAGCTCGACGCCAGCGCAGGGAAGCCTTCGTCGTGGCTCTGATCTTGTCGCCCGCCATCCTCGGCCTGCTCGTGACCGCCTACCCCTCGAAGAAGTAGGACGCAGGGTCGGCTGCTCACTCCGACGACACTACCCTTAGGTGGGGGCTGCTCTCTTCACGCGTCCGTGACTAGGCGTATGCATCCGCCCGAGGCTCTGAGCTACCTGCGTTGACGACAGCCTAACATGGCTGTGCTAGAATGTCCCCATGGCTGCACGAAAGAAGGACCTCGCGGGAGCCGACGTGAAGGCGGGGATCATGACGGGCGCGCTCGCGCTCCAGGGGATCTTCGAGTTCTTGGAGCACGTCGAGGACGGCGAGGACTACATCTCGGCCGCAGGTAAGGCGGTGAAGACCCACCGCATGCGGAAGGAGGCCCTGACCAAGGCCACCCACGAGGTCGTCGCTCGTTCGCGTGCCCCGAAGGACAAGCCGTGAACGTCTCGAAGACCCTCGGCCCCACGTGCATGTGCAGCCGACACCATTCGATCTCACTCTCCTTCCGTTTCGTGCAGCGAGCGGCCTTCGCCTACTGGAACGGTCACAAGCTCGCGGGCCCCTTCCCGGACCTGACGGATGCCGAGGCCTGGGTCAAGCGTCACCTCATGGTCGCCGCCGTCTGCTCCATGACGGTGCGTGAACGCGCGAAGAAGTGTTGCGAGACTCATCCTCCGCAGGTAGGACTCTGACATGACACGCATCATCGAGAACGCGTTCGTGGGGGCTCGCGGAACCGACAGCGTCCAGGTCATCGACGGCGCTCATGCGCAAGCGCTCAAGGACTGGGGGATGGACTTCGCCATCCGGTACCTCGGCTCGGTCACGAGCTACGAGGTCGACACCATCCTCAACGCGGATCTCGCCTTCATGCCCGTCACGTTCGGGCTCAAGCACGGCACGCCGCTGCATCAGGCCCTCGGTCTCATGTACGGCGACAGGTCCGTCAAGCAGGCCAAGGCCGTGGGAATACCCCCGGGAGCCACGGTGTGGCTCGATCTCGAAGACTGCACGGGGACCGCTCAGGAGATCTCCGCCTTCGTCAACGCCTGGGCGTCCATCACCAAGGGTGAGGGCTTCATGCCAGGTCTCTACGTCGGCGCGGGCGCCGTCCTCTCATCTTCCGAGCTGTACGCCCTCGGCGTCGTCCGCTACTGGCAGTCGCTCTCGAAGGAGGTCGACCAGCGAGGGCAGATCGCGGAGCCCAACTGCGGCTGGAGCATGATCCAGCTCTTCCCCTCGGTCACCATCGAGGGCGTGTTCGTGGACGTGGACGTCATCCAGCAGGACTACAAGAACCGCGTCCCGGCGTGGGTCCGGGGCGCGTAGATGGGGAAGGGGCGACGACGCCGGCTCGACGAGGAGTGCTTCCTCTGCGGAGCCGCCCCTCAATCATCCTGCGTCAAGGGACACGTCAGTCTCTCCTACGGCGGCCACAAGCGGAAACGAGCGCCTCACTTCATCTACTCGACCCAGCTCCCGTTCGCGTTCCTGAAACAGATGAGCTGAAGCAAAGCGGCCCGAGCGCAGCGAGGGTCCGCGTACCTGGAAGAGGAGCATGCTATCCTTACGCGTACGCATGATCGCCCTCCCCATCAGCGGCCCCGACATCATGAAGGCGCTCTACGCCGTAGAGCCCTACTGCACGCATCATGGGGAGATCTCCGAGGCCATCGCCCAGGCTGCGAACGGTGACCCTTTCTTCCCCGAGCGCTTCGACGGATGCTTTCGCACGGCCGCCGTCCTCATCGCCCTCGCCTGGCTGGGCTCGCGCTTCCAGCCCAACCTGGTCGGCAACAACGGCAAGTCCTTCGGGCTCTACCAGATCCGCCCGCCGAGCCAAGACGCTAGAGGCCGAACGATCACCACGAACATGCTCACCAACCCTCGGGACGCGAGCCTGGTCGCGATCGATCTGGTGCGTGAGAGCATGCGTCGCGACAAGGGGCGAGCCTGGGAGGAGCGCCTCCTCAGCTACTGGGAGGACCAGCAGGACGACAGCCCGATGCACAAGTCCCTCCAGGTCATGCTCCTCGCGGACAAGATCACCAAGGACTACTTCCCCTCGGAGATGAGTCTGATGCCTCCTCCCGCCGCCACGCTCCTGGGACCCGGTGGCCTGTGAAAGGGCTAGGCATCACGCTTGGCGTCTCGGGCGCAGTCGGCACGGCCCTGCTCCTGAGAGCATGGGCCAAGGGCCGAGACGCGAGGGACCGGGCTGTCCTCCAGAAGCTCGCCGCTCAGGCAGGCATCGCTCAGCTCGCGTTCGAGCGCTCGCGGCTTCTCGTGAACCCTCCCGCCTTTCATCCGGCCGTCGTCCCGCCGCCTCCTCCTGCGGTCCAGGCTCCGCGCCAGGTCTCCGACTCGCCGCTCTCGCCCGAGCCCGGACACCTCTACCGGGTGGTCGTGAACGTCAACTTCCCGGCCTCGCTTGCGGCCGGGGTGAGTGACGTGAAGCGTCAGGCCGAGAAGAATGGTTTTCAGGACGTGGTCGTCGCAAAGACCAAGCCTGCCGGGTGGCCTGGCAGCGTCAACGGGGACTACTACGTGACCGCGACGTACGCCGGGGGACCCGCGAGCCTCGCTCGCTCGTACCTCGGCGGTGAGGTCTCGATCAAGGACGTCTGGGAGGGATGAAGCAGTGAAGACCTACTCTTCAGGTGTATCGGGGCTCACGCTCCTTGCGGGGCTTGGCGCCTTCGTGGGGATCGCCTACGTCCTTACGCGCAAGGAGGCGGCTGCGGCTCCTCCTCCGCCCAAGACGCTGCCTGCTCCGCTCTCTGCGCCCGTGATCACCCTCACGTCGGCGCCGGCTCCTGTATCAGCGCCGAGCTTCACAGCTCAGGCTGTTCAGGCAGCTCCTCTCCCCACCCTCGACCCCACGCTCACTCCTCAAGAGATCGAGGCCGTCCTCTTCGCGCTCGCGCGTGAGACGGATCCTAAGAAGCTCCTGGGCTTCGCCGCCTCGTGGGGGACATCGGCCCCGCTGACGACCGCGCTCCTCCTGTCGAAGGCCCAGCTCCTCTCAGGAGGCCTCGGCTCATGACTCCCGCCAGCCTCTACCCGCACGGCTCCAGGCAGAGCTGTTGCGACAACAAGAATCCTGCGTGGGAGCCCGCCTGGCGTTGGCTCGACAGGCTGACGCCCGAAGAGCAGTACGCCGTCCAGCTCATCGACGGTCGGCTCCTGGGGTGGTCTCCCGAGATGGAGAAGACCCCCGCCTTCCTCAGCTTGCCGCATGCAGACTACGACAAGCGCAAGGCCCAGGTGGAGGCCGGTGTCGGCGTCCTCGCCAGCGGCGGAAACCGATACAACATCCGAGACCCCTTCCCGATGCCGCCTGAGTGGTACCGGACCAACGGGACCAAGCAGAACGCTGCCGACCGGATCAAGGTCTCTCCGTCGCTGGAGGGAGTCCGCAGCACGTACACCGCCTCAGGCTACTACGAGCAACCGGGTCGAGCCCAGGTGCTCTCATGCTCGAACTGTTACGACAGCTCGGATATGTGGGACCAGTTCGCCAAGGATGTGGGCAGCACCCTCAAGGTGATGGCCCCTGTCATCCGGGGTATCGCCATGGCAGCCTCGTACGTCCCCGTCGTCGGAACGGCCGTGAGCTTCGTGCTCTCCACAGCCATGAACCTCGCGGAGGGGCAACGCATCGACGATGCGGCTCTCGACGCCATGGGCGCGGCCCTGCCCGGTCAGCCCGCCTCCGGGATCGCGTTCAACGCTACCCGTGCGCTCGTCCAAGGAGACCGCATCGACAAGGCGGCCGTGGTCATCGTCGTCGACAGCCTGAACCTCCCCGTGGACGCCGCAACAAAGAAGTACATCACCCAGGCCGTGGCGGTCGTCTCGTCCATCGTGGTCGCCGTCGCCCGGGGACGTGAGATCACCGAGGCCACACTCACGAACCTCTACGCGGAGATGCCCGACGCAGGCAAGAAGGCGATGGACGTTGCCCGTCGCCTCGCGGCTGGGGAGAAGGTCAAGGACATCATCGTCACCGAGGCCGAGCAGGCCGCCGCCAACACCGCCCGCTCGATGGGTCAGGCCGCCGTCAACAGGTACATCACCGAGGCTGCCTACCAGAAGGTCATGGACACGCTCGATCCCATCCTCCAGGGAACGCTCAAGGCAGCGTTCATCGCGGGAGAGATCGAGCGTCGGCAGTTCAAGCCCGAGCTTGGCTTCACGACGCAGGAGCAGAACGTTGCCTCCAACGACGCGCTCGCGGCCAAGGGTCAGAAGCTCATCGCAGGCGGAGCAGCCTTGCGAGGCAAGACGCTCTTCACCATCCGCAAGGGGCCCACCTTCACGATTACGGTCCAGGCGTTCGACGCCCTCGCGGGCCGAACGGTCCCCCGCGAGATGGTCTACACCATCGACGACTACTGGCGGCGCGGCTTCGAGATCGCCGTCGGTCTCTGCAAGGGTAAGAGCAAGGACGACCTCGCCCAGCAGAAGGTCAGAGCCTCGCTCGTCAACGTCCACGCTCAGCAGGGGTTCGACGCCGGGCAACAGGTCCAGTTCGAGAGGACCGCCGCTCACGACGCGCTGCGATCCTCGACGACGGAGAAGAAGGTCGACAGGTCCTATCTCACCTCCCTCTTTCCCGCCAAGCCCAAGGCCGCTCCCGTGGTCTCTGTTCCGGCTCCAGGCCAGCCCGTTCCACTCGCCCCCTCCACCGTCATCGGCCCCGAGATCCGGGTCGCGCTCGGCAACCGAGGCATCGCGCTCGCAAACGCGGACGCCGCGATCCGAGCCGAGCGTGTGGCCCAGCCTACCCCGGCCACTCAGCGTGGCTTCGACATCGCCACGGCTATGCTCGAAGACAGGACCCCACCCGCAGAGATCGAGCGGGTGCGCGCGACCCTGGGCGCCGAGAACCTCGCGGGCTTCAACGCTGCGGCCAAGGCCTTCACCGACAGGCACACGGTTCGCGTCCCTGCGCCTTTCTTCTCTCCAGGTCAGAGTCTGTTCGTTCGGCAGGCCGCCGTGGCCTCTCAGGTCGCGGCTGCGCAGGCAGCGAGCCTCATCGAGGACCGAGCCAAGTGGGTCGCCTACTACCGACAGCAGAAGGGTATGACCGAACGATGATTCCCCTCGTTGCGCTCATGGCGGGAGCTGTCGCGGGAGGCGTCGTATGGGGCCTGTGCTGCGCTACCCGCAAGACCCCTTCGGTTTCTGGCTCCTTGCGCGTAAGCGGCGGCTCCTGCTGCGCCTCTTGTGCCACGGCCAAGCCCTGCGAGTCCCTCTGCTCGGGAGAGTCCGAGCCTTCCCCGCCTCACGCGCTTGGCTTCATCCCCCAAGGCTTCTTCCGAGGTCGCCTGCGGCAGGGCCAGCTCTATCGCTTCTGGATGCGTGTCGACCCTCGCATGCAGAAGTTCATGACCCGCTCTCCGAGAAGCCTCGTCATGACGAACGAAGCGTTCCTCGCGGAGGCCATGAAGCCCATCGCCATGCGTCTCGGGTTCTCCGAGCCCCTGCTCGTGACCCACGATCCCACCGACACCTCCGTCTGGTGCGTGATCGCTCGATGGTCCTCCCCCGCGCAAGAGGTTCTTAGCGCCAGGTACGTCACGCCTCTCCAGGCTATCCCCGTCGAGGAGCCGCCCATGGGAGGACGCTCCTCGCTCGGTCGTACGGTGGCGGCGACCAGCGGCGGACCCAGCACCACGGTGCTCGACGAGGGGCTCACCCACGACGAGGTCTGGGCCGTCACCCATGCGCTCTCCAAGGACGACGACACCAAGCACCTCGGAGGCTTCGCGACCACCTTCGAGCCCGACTACCCGGTCACGGCGGGCCTCCTGCGCGTGAAGTCCATGCTCGCCGCCGTTCGCGCCTACCGAGCACCCAGCCAGAAGCCCGAGGAAGGCTCCGCCTCCTCGGACCCTCTCATCGAGGTCTTGCGGAAGGCCTCGAACGGTCTCGGAGACGAGGTCTCTCGATCCTGGGACCGCTACGCCGGGATGCCCCTCGGGCAGAAGGATCGTGAGTCGCTGGGCAAGGCCGTCAAGGCGCTCGGGTCGGCCCACGTGCAGAGGCTTCGGGGACAAGCCCCCAAGCCTGAGCGCATCACCCCGGCCGCCCTCCAGTTCGCTTTCTCTACGAGGCGGCCCCAGCTCTCACTCGTCGCCAACCCCGACGGGATCCTCGAAAAGCTCAAGGCCATCAGCGCGGCGGTCAAGGCAGGGGACCCGGACGCCAAGAAGGCCCAGGAGCGGATCGCCGCCGCCACCCGATACCTGGAGCGTCTCCAGTGGGTGGAGTGGTACAAGCGCTCCGCCTCCCTAGGCAAGGAAGAGGGGCCCGCTCCAGGCTCACTTACGGGTGTGCTTACTACGGTTACTCGAAAGGGAGCTAGCCTGTAGCACGTGACATCGGATGAGCCAGCGTGCATGATGTGAGGGGTATCCTCCCTTCGGGGGACCCCACGAAAGGGAACTGCTGACCATGAATCCCTCCGGGACCATCCTCGAAGCGGGCGACTACGTCGTCGAGCTTGCCTTCAGCCGGGTCTGTGATCCGGAGGTGCTGCGTCGCGCGCTCACGGCTATGGGGTGGTCGAACGTCATCTTCGACGAGGTGCCATCTCCCTCGACGGGGGCAGTGCCTGCCGGCGCCATGTTCGGTCCCAAGGGAGAGACGCCCAGGCCGGTCATGGCTCTCGGCAGAGTCAAGCCGGGGGTGACCTACAAGCCGACCTCCAAAGGTCTCGCCATCTCGCCTGTCACGAGGTCTCTGGGGCGCGTCACCGTTCCCAGCTCTGCACCTGCTCCGAAGGCGCTCGGGCGTGTCGCTGCTCCTGGTGCGACCGCTCCGAAGGCGCTCGGTCGCGTTACGGCTCCCGGTGGCGCAGCTCCGAAGGCGCTCGGACGAGTCGGTCCCCGCATGACGGATGCCGAGCTTGCCGATATTCGCTCGGACGAGACGAAGCTCGCGGCCTCTGTCGAATCCGCCATCGCACGCAAGTCTCCTGCGGCTCCAGGCCTCATCAAGATGCTCGCGGCACTTCGAGCCTCGAACGCGGCCAAGGGGATCCCGGCTCCTGGAGCCTCCAAGGGTCCTCTCACCTGCGAGAACATCGACACGCTCGATCAAGCTGCATGGGACGCCATGACGCCTCCCGATCGCGAGTTCTACAAGCAGTGCCTCGCGGCAAAGTCTTCAACACCCTCGCCCCCTCCTTTCGATGGTGGAGGCGGTGGCGGAGGCGGTGGTGGACCTTCGCCGGGTGGCGGTGGCGGAGGCGGTGGTGGACCTTCACCGGGTGGCGGTGGAGGTGGTGGCGGTGCTCCTCAGGAGCCTGCCCCCGAGCCCATGCCCGAGCCCGAAGCGGCGGCTCCGACGCCCCCTGAGACGACCGAGACCAGCGCTGCGGCACCCGCAGAGACGGCTACCCCCTCTGCTGAGGACCCGCTCCAGGTCCTCGTTCGCTCGCTCCAGGCCTTCACGCCTGGAGCCCCGCCGACCGAGCCCCTCCCGGGCGAAACCCCCGATCTCAAGACGCTCCGCCTCCAGAACCTCTGGCGTCGCTGGAGCGAGTGGGGAAGCCCCTTCTCCACGGGTCCTGGCGGCGGCATCGACGAACTGGCGATGTCGAAGGTCCAGATCTCCGGTGAGGGCGACAGCGATCCGACACGTCTCCGGTTCATCGGTCACCTCGACACCCGCATCCGGCTGGTGGACCCGCCCGGCATGCAGTGGGTCTTCGTCAAGCCCATCCACCTGGGATACGACGATGACATCCGCCTACGAGTCGAGCCTCATCGCTTGAACCCAGGCGCCTTCTACGAGTTCAGGGTTCTGGTCCGCGACAAGACCGCACCCAACCGCAGCGAGGTCAAGAGGCGACTCGGCGCGATGGGCTTCGCGCCCATGAAGCTGCACCTCCTCAAGCGGAACATCCACCTCCCCAACCGTCCTTCAAGCCTCTCGATGTGGTATGGAATGGGTCAGTGGCTTCACCCCTCTACGGTCGTCACCGTCGAGGATCCCTTCTACTTCGAGCAGGTCAAGGAGATCGCACCGTGAACAAGACCCAAGAACGCCCCAGCCGTCGAGGCTTCCTCGCCTACGCTCTGATCTCCATCGGGCTCACCCTGACCGCGATGCTGAACATGGGCTGCCCTCCTGGTACCAAGACCACGGTGGGGATCTCCACCGCCGTGAAGGTCGACCCGCAGAACTGCAAGGAGAACCGAGGAGCCCCGGTCCAGGAAGCCGGCGTCAGCGACGCGGGCTCTGAGGCGGGCGCCCCGACCGCTCAGGCCCTCGGGGACCTCGCTATCCTCGACTGTACCAGCGGTAGCATCGAGGGCACTGTCCAGATCGTCTTCCCGCGCAAGCAGTGGCTGGAGATCCTCCACGGACCCGCCTACACGGGACCCGGGAAGTAGACCGCTTACGCGCAAGGGCGCAGAAGCCGATGACTACTCACCACGCTCACCGCCGACACCATCGCAAGGGCTCGACCATGGATCTCTACCTCGTCTCTGCAAGCAAGCACCCCGACGTCACGAGGCCGCTGCTCGACCGCATCGCGGAGGCCCTGGAGTTCCAACTCTACCAGCACGTCGCGCCCTTCACCCAGGCGGCGGGGGTACGTGTCTTCGCGCTCTCCTCCATCGAGGCTCTTCCCGACAACGATAGCGCTTCGCCACTCGTCATCTACGACGATCCGGATCAGGCTGGCGCTCTCGGGTGGCACACCTACAACGCGGGCAAGATCCACGGGACCGCGTTCGTCAACCCCATCCTCGACAACCAGGGAACGCTCATCAGCGGTCCCAACTCGCTCTCGGCCGTGCTCTCGCACGAGGCCATCGAGGCGACGATGGATCCCTACGTCAACCTCTACGCCATGATGGACGACGGAGAGACCATCGAGCCCGTCGAGGCGTGCGACCGAGTCCAGGGGGACAGCTACGAGATCGGCGGCGTCGCCGTCTCGAACTTCCTCGGTCCCCGCGCCTTCCGGACGGGGCCGGGTCCCTACGACTGGCTCGGTAAGCTCGACAACCCGTGGGACATCGCCACGGGAGGCTACTGCCAGCGCTACAACATCAAGACGGGCAAGTTCTCGACCCACTGGGGCAGAGAGGTTCCCTCGTGGAAGCGGGACCTCGTGCTCAAGAAGCGCGAGCTTTCTCTCTCGCGCCTGTCGAAGCGTAAGCTCAACGCCACGGAGCACGTCTAGGCATGGTGCTCTACCACGTCTGGTGGTTCCTTCCGACGCAGGGCTGGGTCTACCAGGGACAGCTCAACGCGTCGGACATCCAGGGAAGGATCTCCTTCAACCTGGACCCTCGCAACGGCGCCGGGACCTCCTTCACTCCCGCGCTCACCCCTCAGGGGTGGTGGCTCACCCCCATCCTCTGATCTCCCCTCGAACGCTCTCCGCAACGCAAACGTAAGCTCTCTACCCAAAGGAATACGAACATGCCCGGTCCTCTCGCCGTTCTTCTCGGAGCTGCCGCAGCAGGCGGCGCGTACGTCGTCTACAAGGAAGCGACCAAGCCCAAGCCCCTCGATCCGTCGAAACTTCCGCTCGTCGACCCGAAGGGTCAGCCGGGCCTCGTCAACCTGCTCGACAAGGGGCGCACCTACGCCATCCTCACCATGCTCGACTGGTCCAAGATCCCGGGCGCCACGCCGACGGTCCCGGACAAGGACCTCATGAGCAAGTACATCAAGACCGTCTTCGGCGGCGGCCCCGGCGCGGCCAAGCCCGACGGTCTCGGGTTCAAGCTCCTCTCCGATCCGGCGCTCCGGGGCGAGGCCGACGCGAAGCTCTTCTTCGCCGGTCAGCCCTCGGCCTGGGTCATGAACGGTCAGTGGCTCCGCGACGCTCGCACCGTCGAGGACATGACTCCCGAGCTAAGCAAGATCTTCCCGGTCGCCGCGTTCTACATCCTCCCGGTCGCTTGACCCATGTTCCACGTATGGCGCATGGACAACGGTAACTGGACGTACCTGGGCGCCCTGACCCAGTCTCCCCTCGAACGCAACCTGGTCAAGGCCCCGATCAACACCCAGTTCTACGTGATGGCAGCCTGACCAGGTTGTCTCTCAAGAGAAGACCACATGATCCACCTATGGGCTCTCGTCAACGGAAACTGGCAGTACATGGGGGCACGTCCTGGCCAGCGAATCGACAACATCAACCCTGGTATGTTCGAGACCTTGCAGAGTCTCCGTAACCAGGGTTTCAGTCAGTTCTTCCTGATCGTCGCGGTCTTCGCGCCGTGAAGAAAGACTTGGGGAGGGTCTCGTCAGGAGACCCTCCCGAAGATGGAGAGGACGCCGTTCTCCGTGCGTCCAGCGGCCCGGGTCATGCAGGCAGCCCCGGCTCCAACGCCGCCAGTCACGGTTCGGGCAGCGTGTAATCTGTCCGGCCCTTCGGGGCCTCTCTTTCTCAAGAAGCACTATGGCCATTCGATACTCAGGCGACGTGGAGATACGGATCCAGTACCGAGGTGGCAAGTACCACGGCTCGGTGCGTTCGCCTGGGTTCCGGGGCCGAGGGATAGTCTCCTTACGCGCAAGCGGCTCTCCTACGTCCCCCGAGAGCTACGACCGCGCCGCCCTGCTCCTCCTCCGAGAGGCGCAGGCTTTCGCGCGCAAGATCCACATCCCGCTCTACATCTCGGGCACGACCCATCGCCCGCAGGTTCGTCGAACCTTCCAATCTCCCTGTCCCTACCGTTCGTAAAGAGAGAGGAAGCAGTAGTTCTTCATGGAGATCCAGATCCTCAGTCAGCTCGCGAGCACAGGTCTCTGCGGCCTGTTCCTCGTCTTGGCGCTGCTTGCCCTTCGCACGAAGGACAGGGAGCTGAACGCGGAGAAGGCGCTACGCATCAAGGACTCGCAGGACATGATGCAGCTCGCGATGACGATCCAGGCATCCGTCATCGACGCCGTCCACAAGCTGGGCGACATCGTGGACGCGTGGGAGAAGCGTGAGGACGAGCGCAAGGAAGAGAGACGACGTGAGAGAACAAGTGACAGAACAGGAGGTCCGAGATGAGCGCTCTCAAGAAGATCAAGGGTTCAAGTGGTCAACACCCCGCCGTCAAGGCCTTCCGAAAGAAGTTCGACTCCATCCAGGACACCACTCTCTCACTGGTCGAAGACATGAACGCCCGCATCACCAAGATCAAGGAGAAGGCCGTCGATCCAAGGCGTGAGGAGGCCTCCCCTGATTCCCGGCGAGAGGGGGAAGGGGAGATCCCTGTCGACGTGGTCGAGCTGAACGAGCTTGACGAGCTTGAGATCCAGCCCGACCCGTTCCCCTCTGCTGACAGGAAGAAACCGTGAACCTAGGACAAGAGCCCACCGTGAACGGTTCCGTCATGGATCTGCCCATCGAGGAGCGTGCTGTCGAAGAGAAGAGGCGCCTGTCGCTGGCCTCCACCTTCGACCAGCTCGTTGCCGCGAACCTGAACCTCACACAGGCCGTAGGAAAGCTGGTCCGGGTCTCCTACGTGCTCGTGATCCTGCACCTGGCCGAGATCTTCTACCGGAGCCTACACAAGTAGGCTCTTCTCCTTCCCCACCCGCCCCTCTGCTGATAAGGTTCTCCCCATGGCTCTCCTCCACCGCGTCCGCTTCCGAAAGACCCGCTCACGGGCTCCTCGGCAGGCCTCGCGTGGGGAGGTCCTCATCCGAAACCTGCCGCTGGGCGTCTGGAAGCTTCCCCCTCGCAACTGGCTCCTGTCCCTACGTCGTCACGACGGGATGCGGGACATCCGAAAGGTCCGAGGTACGATAGAAGAGGCGCGCGCCGCTCGCGACGTCATCTTGCGTGCAGGCAACCACTCCATGGCCTGGCTCATGGAAGACGACGGACGAAGGTAGGATCAGACGATGAGCAAGCTCGACTTCAGAGGCATCGGCGCGGGGCTGGGCAAGAAGCTCGGCGGAGACGCGCACGACATCACGAGCTACATCCTGACCTGCGGCTGCGGCCTGGAGCTGGGACCGCTGGGTGGTCACCGCACCGACGAGGAGGGACGCCGCTGCGTGGGCTGTCCCCAGTGCCAGATGGCTACGGTGCTCGACAAGAACGGTCAGGTCATCAAGTTCGTACCGATCTCGACCATCCTGGAACTCCAGCAGAAGGCCGCAGGCCGCTGATGGAGACCATAGCTTGGGATCGAACGACCAGCGTGAGCAAGCTCAAGACCGTCCTCGCGTCCTACGCTATCGTCGGGTCTCTCGCGGGCGCCTGCTACAACGACAAGAGCCCGCTCCTGCCGCCCTGCGACGGCAGCAAGGCGGTGTGGCCCGAACCATGTGCCGACCGCAAGGTAGATGCCGGTGCGGACGCCAGAGACTCTGCAACCGAGGGAGGATTCCGATGAAGACCACGTCCGTGCTGTTGGGGTTGGGGGTCGTTGGGCTCGGGGTCCTGGGCGTCGTCACGCTCACGAAGAAGAAGGAGGCCGCCGCGCCTACGCCACCTCCTCAGCCTCCCGGGATCGTTCCGCCTGGCGTCCTGCCGCCCGGGATCCTTCCCACGCCTGCGCCTCCCGCGCCTGCGGGCCCCAGCGGGCTCGTCTTCGCGACCGACGCCACGGGTATCCATCTCCGTCAGGATCAATACTACCGGGGTCGCCTGAACATGGGGTCGGGCGGCCTCGCGGGGCTCTTGCCCTTCGCTCCTGCGGCGACCGAGGAGGACATCGGAAGGGGACTCGCCGGTATCGGTCTTCGAGACGTCCGCGTCTACATGAACGTCTCGAACCTGCCCAGCGACTGGCCCCGGGAGACCGCCCAGAACACGGAGGCGGGAACGCGGTGGTTCCAGGGTCAGTGGGGAGGCGCTACGACCACGCTGCCGAAGCCTGCCCAGGTCGAGGCAGTCTGGGTCACCGCATCCCCGGGTCTCGTCGCCGCACGCGCGGCCCAGGCCGCGACGGTCAGCGGCCTCGGCGCGATCATGAGCGGGTGAGTGGGGTGAGCCCCAAGGCTTACAAGACCTACAAGCCGAGGGTCCCGGTGCTCTTCTACCCGCCCGAAGGCTTCAAGGTAGTGCTCCTGCCAGAGACCTTCGAGTCTTCGGCAGGCGCTCATCGGTGCCTCCACTGCGAGAAGCCCTTTCGCTCGAAGGACGTCGAGGGTAAGGACGCCTTCACGATGTGCTGCACCCTTCGTTGCTACAGGAAGCTAAGAGGCCTCCACGACCCTTCGACGGGGCGAGAAGGCGCAAACCTGAAGAGGGGACGTCGAAAGCCTAGCCCCCTTCCGCCCCTTACGGATGAAGATTCCTTACGCGCAAGCATCTCTGAATAAGCCGTCATGTCCGATACCGTAATCCTCAACCCAGGCGTAGGCGGTGACATCATCATCGTCGAGGAGATCGCTCCTGGGCCTGACAAGATGGAGGTCACCAAGATTCGTCTTGGTGCGCACGGTATCGACGGTGGCAACGTCTCCTATACCAACCCCTTTCCCACCGATCCTGTTGACAGGGCGGGGCGCCTGCTGGGCCTTGCCACGGTCTATGGAGGCGCCAAGGGGCTCACGCTTCCTGCCCAGGTCACCTCAACAAGCATCGACGCGGATCACCAGGCTCTCGACGTAGACGTCAAGAGCATGGCTCCCGCAACCTCATCGGTTGCCATTCGTACGCAAGTCCCTGGAGCCGCAGTCGACACCATCCTCCTCGCCGCTAACACTTCCAGAAGAGGCGCCACGGTCTTCAACGATGCGGCGGGAGGAAACATCCTCTATCTCGCCTTCGGTAACGTTCCCGCGACCACCCTCAACTACACGGTGGAGCTGCGTGGAAAGGCTTACTACGAGGTTCCTTACGGATTCACTGGTACCATCAGAGGAGTGTGGTCCGTAGCCGCCGGCTCCGCGCGTGTCACTGAGTTGTCCTAGTACATAACCGAGCCAAGCCAAGCCCAGGCCAGCAGAAGAGAAGCATTACCCCATGCCCCTACAAGAGACCGATCTCGCAACAGAGACCACAGCCCTCACCCTCGCAACCGAGGCCACGCTCGCCACTCGCGCGACCGAGGCCACGCTCGCCACCCGCGCAACCGAGGCCACGCTCGCCACCCGCGCGTCGGAGGCCACGCTCGCGACCCGAGCGTCGGAGGCCACGGTCGCGACCCTCCTCACCCTGGCGGGTTTCCAGGCGCGTATCAACACGTTCGGCCAGAAGACGATGGCGAACAGCACGCCCATCGTCATCGCCTCCGACCAGTCCGCGATCCCCGTCACTCCCGGAACCTCGACCACAGGAACCAACAGCTCGGTCGCGGGCGCCGCCGCCGACACACTCATCCTCGCCTCGAACGTCAACCGGAAGGGGGCGACCATCTACAACGACTCGAACGCCAAGCTCTACCTCCTCCTCGGGACCACCGCCGCCAGCCTCACCAACTTCACGGTGACGCTGAGCAAGGACGCCTACTACGAGGTCCCCTTCGCCTACTCCGGTCAGATCCGAGGGATCTGGGCCTCCGCCAGCGGCTTCGCACGCGTCACTGAGCTGACGTGATCCCATGAGCGTTGAGCAAGGCCAGGATGCAGTCATCCTCTACGACGCGAGCGGCACCGCTCAAGCCGTACAAGACGGTGTAGCCATACCCGTAGCTACACCACGACTGCTCCTGGCCGGCTCCGACTACGCCCTCGTCTCTCCCAAGGCGTTCACTCCCAAGGTGGACGTCTCGGGAAACTTGTACGCGATCACAAGCTCGATCTCGCCGAGCGCCGTCACTGGACTCTCTTCAGGCATCATCTCTCTCGGAGGAGGAACCAGCGGAAACCTCCAGGCCATACGAGCCACGACCTACAACGAGCCGTCCGCCAACGGTCAGAGGTCCATCGCCTCCTCCAGCGCCAGCGACTCGGCAGCGGGAGTGGGAGCACGCACCGTCAAGATCACCTACCTCGACGCCACGGGCGCGGGCCCCTTCACCGAGACCCTTACTCTCAACGGTGTCACGCCCGTCAACACCGTCGCCACCAACCTTTGCTTCATCGAGGAGATGGAGGTGCTCACGGTTGGGGCGACAGGAACCAACGTCGGCACCCTCACGCTCTTCACGGCGACAGGCGGAGGTGGAACGGTCATCGGTACCATCGGCATCGGAAACATCGTCGCCGCCGTAGGCGACGGGCAGACCCTCTGGGCGCATCACTACGTTCCCGTCAGCCGTGTGCTCCGAGTCTCCTCGATCTTGGTCTCCTCGATCGCCGGGGGTGTCGCTGCTGCTGCCCTCTTCCTCCTGAAGGCTCAGACGATCCCCGTCGGAACGAACTTCAACCTCGTCGTAAGCCCCTTTATTCGTTGTCTCGGGACTCTGGCCGTGGATCTCACCATCCCTCTCAAGATCCAGGGGCCCGCCAGGGTCTCTGCCTTTGGTATCCCGGGAGCGAACAACGAAGCCTTGACGGCCTCCTTCAACTACACCGAACTCTCTAGCTAGAGGAGGATGAGCCCGTGTCCCTGAGCATCAGTTCCAACCTCACGCAGAGAGCCTGCACGTGGACCCTATGGAAGGCCTACCAGACCCTGAAGAGGGGGCCCTGGCAGAGCGAGGATGACGGGGTCGTCTACACCATCTGGTTCTACGACGGGCCCGAGGTCTACGTCTGCACCATCTGGAAGGGCACGGTCCCAGACAGCGTCATCGCCGGGGGCTACAGCCAGGCCCAGAACGACGCCGACGAAGCGGACTGGGTCACGAACTATCTGCCCAACTCCAACTCACCTCTCCACTACTCGCCTCTCACCGGAGACTTCAACGATCCCTCCGTCATCCGGCGCTTCGGTCAGCTCACCTCTCTTGCTGTCCCCGAGGTCCTGCTCTACCCGAGGGTCTACGCCGAACCTGCGGCTCAGGCGCAGCGAAGCATCATCTCGACGAGCGCCACGGACTCCAACGCGCTCGCTACCGGAGCGAGGAAGATCCGCATCACCTACCTCGACAGCAACTACGTCTTGAAGACGGAAGACGTGTTTACCAACGGTCTCACGGGCGTGAACACCGCAGGCACCGATCTACGGTTCATCGAGAGTATGGAGGTCATTCAGGGGACGGAAGCGGTGGGCGCCATCCGACTCATGACCGGGCTCGCGGGAGCAGGCACGGAGATCATAGGGATCGGAGCGGCCTCTGGACAGAGCTTCGCCTGCCATCACTACGTTCCCGCAGGAAAGAAGTGCTTCATCCTGTCCTGGAACGGCGTAGTAAGCGATGACGTCAGCTTCAAGCTCAAGGTCCAGGACCGCGTACTAGGAAACCTGGTCGAGAGGATCGCTGATCTTGTCTCCCTTCTGGGCATCACGGCGGGCTCCTTCGCCAACTTCGGAGACCGTACGCTCATGGCCACCGTCGTACCGGAGAAGACCTACATCCGTGCTACCGTGGTCCCCGGCCAAGCCACCAGCACCATCATCCGAGGTGTCCTGAACCTCTGGGAGATCCCCCAATGAAGATCCTCGTCTCCTTCCTCGTTCTCTTCGTCCTGTCGTGCTGCCCGCAGAAGGGGGAGATGAAGCCGGCCCCTTACGCGCAAGCGTCGGCCTCTGCGTCAGCCTCCACCCCTCCCCAGGACGTCACGATCCTCCTGCCTGTCCCCTCGCTCGCTACTCGCCAGGGGGTCGTCCACTCTGCCTCCCTGCTCTCGCCCTCCTGTCCCGTCCCCTCGCAGCTCGCCACCGATCTCTCGGCCGCCTCTCAGGCCGACGTCCTCAGCCTCGCAGGAGTAAACCCCACCACCTGTCCCGAGGTCGCGATGACCCAGACGTGGGCAGGTGGAAAGCTGATCTTCTCCGACTCTCCAGAGTCTCCCTCTCTACGAGGCAAGCTCTATGCGGACGCCTCGCTCTCGGCGACGACGGGGACCGACTACAACCGCGTGTTCCTCTACCACGTCAGCGCGAAGGTCTCCGGGAACCTTCGCTTCACGGTCCTGATCAAGAACACCTCCACGCTCGCCGCCACCCTGACCACGCAGAAGAAGGGTACCTCGGGACCCACCACGAGCTACCTCTACGCGGGCAAGCTCGGATTCTCGCGGTGGCTCACCTCCGTCCCTGGCTCCGGGGTGAACGTCCCCGCAGGCTCATCCGTCCGTCTCGACACCACCTTCGACACGACGAACGTGGCCCCCTCGAACCTGCTTCACGGGATCTGGGACTACTCGATGACACAGGCTCACCAGGTGACCGTCTGCGCCCTCAACCAGAACGATGATCCCCTCACCGTCTGCCCTACCCTCTCGGTCCTGACCCGTGACTCTCACCAGAGGGGCACCTTCCCCAACGCGGACAAGGTATACGACACGTCCGCAGGCACCGCCATCGACACCGCAGGCGAGATCCAGCAGTTCCCGCTTGCAGCAGGCACCGCCAACGACTCGAACGCGGTAGGCGTGGACGCAACAGATGGAAGCTCTCAGGTCCTCTCGGGAAACTACGGGGTGCTCTACAAGATGCACCTCAGCACCCTGTCGACGGACGGCAAGAGCCTGGGTCTCCTCCTCAACCCTCGCGGGGGTCAGTGGGGAGGGGCCGTGTGGACCTCTCCTGGTATCACGCCCGGAGGCAAGTTCCTCATTCCCGCTCTCACCGGCTCGACCGGCGACAACACCAAGGGTGCCGTCCAAGGCAAGTACAGCCCCGGCGCAGGACTCACAACCTGGGCCCAGTGGATGCCCACCGGGGGCAGCGCTATGCCTCTTCGCGCCGTCGCCGTCCCCTTCTGATCTGAGAGACTCCGATGCGTCTCGTCTTCCAGCTCAACCTCCAGGCGAAGGCGCCTCCTGTACCTGTCGTACAGACGACGCCTCTCGTCGGAGGTCCTGGCGGACCCATCATCGACATCCTCAACCTGGAGGAGATCGCCTGTCTACGTAAGAAGAGACCCGATCCTCTCGCCCCGAAGAAGAGCACCTGTCGTCAGCTCCTCGCAGGCGTCGTCATCCCCATCCGGCCACCCTCGCTCGTGACCTACGAGAACGAGGCCGAGCTGATGGTAGCCGGTGAGCCTCGAACGCCCCTGGAGCGGCACCTCGATGCGGTGTACGCTCCTCCCTCAGGAACGGCAATCGGCATCTTCGTCGGTCTCGCTCTTGGTCTCGGGGTCGCCGCCGCCATGCAGAAGAAGTCCAAGAAGTGAAGGTCTCCCTCTCTTTTGATCTCGACTACGTGCTCCATGCGGACATCGCGCGCGTCATCGGAGAGATCATCGAGACCATGGTGTATCGGAATCGCCTCTATCTGAGGTCGAACCCGAAGACGCCCCTCTTCTACGAGGCGGGGATCCGCTACGTGCCTGCATCGGCGGAAGAACGCTCGTGGAGGGACATCCCAGGCGTCCTGAAGAAGCGTCAAGGCGACTGCAAGGATCTCGTCCCCTGGCGACTCGCAGAGCTAAGGGAGAAGGGCGAGGAGGCCCAGGCCCACGTCGTCATCTACGAGAACGACGCGCTCTACCACGTCCAGGTGAGGCGCCCGAACGGTGTCCTCGAAGATCCCTCCAGACGCCTCGGGATGGGATCGCTCCTCTCCGTCGTTCGGGAACGCGGCTAGCTTACGCGCAAGGGTTGACACGAAGACAGCTCATGCGTATCTTGTACGGATGATGCGCACGTGCCGGTTCTGCGACGAGAAGTTCGACCCTGCCGCCTTGCCTCGGGGAGAGTGTCGCGTCCTGCGCGACGGTAAGGGCGCCCCCTGCGAGCCCCGTCTGAGGGGCTTCGCCTCCATGAGCCCGGAGAAGGTCTCGGAGATCGCCAAGAAGGGCGGGCTCTCAGCCCACGCCGCAGGGACCGCCCACAAGTTCACCCCCGAGGAGGCCAGCGTCGCGGGCAAGCGCGGAGGCGACGCACCCCACGTCCGCCGTGGACCCATGAAGAAGGTCGAGGGGCTCTGATGCTCTGGTTGTACTTCTTCGGTGGTCTAGGAGCAGGAATGGGGATCACAACCCTGTTCTGGATGCATCTTACTCGTCACATTCCGAAGCCTGAGGTTTCTTCACCCGCCCCCGTCACCGACCTCAACGACCCGGACATTCGCGCTCTCTACGCGGAGGTGGTTCGGACAGGGCGTCCAGGGCGCCTCATCAAGATCAGCGGGTTCCAGCCCGTCGTCATCGAGACCTGGGAAGCCAAGATGAAGCCGTGTCCTGAATGCTCCGTGGAGAGTGGAGCCTGTGCGGCTCACACTGTCGCCGCTAAGCATCCCACCCCAGAAGCAAAGCGAGAGAGTCGAAGCAGCTACCCTCCCTTCTGCGGGGCCGTCTGATGGCAACCCTCCTCCACCGCGCGCGTACCGGATCTGGCTCCCTCTGGCAGGGAGGCGCGGAAGACGTCATGAACTCCGGGGACGAGTACGACATCGTCGTGCTCTGCGCCGACGAGTTCCAACCCAAGCGGAGCCTCATCCTGAGGCCCGAGGACAAGACCACCCTCCTCTACGCCCCCAACGACGACAGCGGGACACCCCTCTCCAAGGCCCAGGCCGACATCGCCTGCCTCACCGCCAAGCGCGTCGCCCAAGAGTACAAAGCCGGCAAGAAGATCCTCGTCTCCTGCATGCAGGGACGTAACCGCTCGGGGCTCGTGAGCGCCCTGTCGCTCCACCTCCTCTACGGGATGGGAGGCAAAGCGAGCAAGGAGTTCATCCAGGCGAAGATCCCCTACGCTCTCGCCAACACCTCCTTCAACCGCTTCCTCGGGGTCATCCAGCCCCGAAGATCCGCCAGCTCCATCAGGATGACCGGCTTCCGAAACGGGCGCGACGGCAGGGACGACTGACCGTGCCGAGCGATCCTCGGGCCAAGGTGCTTGCGCTCATCGAGCTTGCCGTGGGCAAGGGCACGCCTCCGCACGAGGCGGCAGCGGCAGCCATGGCGGCCTGCCGCAAGATCAAGGCCGAGGGGCTCCTGCTCGTACGGCTCGTCGAAGAGGAAGAGGGTCGTGGTTCTAGTCGTGGGTCGGGTCGTGAGGAGTGGATCTTCGTCGACATCCCGTTCCTCGTGATGACGCAGACGTCCACCCTCTACCGCGTCGCGCGCCTGGAGCCTCCTCGGGGTTCCTCCAGCTCCATCTTCCTCATCCCCAAGGAGTTCATCCGGGATCTGGTGATGATGACCCAGGAGGAGACACGAGCCATCGGGTGGAAGACCAGCAGCGTCATCAAGAGCATGCACCTCAACAACGGCTACTTCGACAAGGCCAGGCAGAACGGGTGGGACCGATGGAGATGAAGATTCGTAGAAGGATTCCTCGCGTAGGCATGAAGCTGTACGTGAAGGACAAAGGCTATGGCCTCATCACCAAGGTCAAGGAGATCGGTGGTGTAGGAAGCGTTAGGCAGCGCCTGCGGCTCTTCAGCATCGACGTCAGGTTCAGGGACTACGCGCCCTCGTACATGACCGTTACGCCGGAAGAGTTTGCGTTGTCAGACTTCATGCCCGCACCGAAAAGATAGGCCTATGGAGATCCAGTACACCAAAGGATACGAGTTCGCCTCCGAGCTGAAGGGTGACAGCGTCCTCGTCTCCAGAGGAAAGTGGTTCGTCTTCGCTGACGCTTACGCCTACAACTCCCAGCACAAGAAGAACGCGAGGCCGTACCAGCGCGAGGGTTCAGGACGCCTCACAGGGAAGATGCTGAAGGAGCACGCCCAGAAGGTCGTAGACCATGCGTACAAGCAGGACGCTTGCCGGTTCTTCGAGATCTACGAGGTCTTCAAGCTCGAAAGCGGTGACTGGCTCGTGAAGATGGTGTTCGGATCGTGAGAGCTTGCGCGTAAGCGAAAGGCAATGAAGCAATGAAGGTGCGAGATCTGTTCCGACTCCTTGCAAACGAAGACCTGGACGCGGAGGTCATGGTGAGCGTCGACATGATGCTGTCGAGGTCTGACCCGCGCCCCGGCGTTCTCATCGTTCCGACTCGCTGCATCGAGGCGGGTCGCTTCGTTGATGGCTCCATGGCGGGTCAACCTTGGGTTTCCGTCATCGGAACCGACGCCTGGGGATTGTCCCCAGGATCGACGCCAAAGCACGACGTGGTGCCCAGCGACAACGCTGCATGGGCAGCGAAGGTCATCCGATCGAAGGGGTGGTGCGGTCGCATCACGGTCGAGGGCGAGCCCCCGCGCGAGGTCGGCTGCATCTTGCCGGCCGGGCACGATGATGGTGTTCACGACAAGGCTCCTGTCGCCTCAGAAAAGGCGCCCAAGCACGAGGAGTGGTGCGTCATCTGCAAGCGGGAGCCTCGTGACCACACGGATGCGGAGTATCGCGCGTGCATGGCGGCATGTGGACTGGCTCCCGTCTCTCGCTCCTCCGAGGCGCAGGGCGAACAACCGGGTGGAGGAGACCAGGCAGAGGGTCGAGTATGGAACGGCTGCGGATGCGTGTGCAGGGAGTGTCTACGCTACGCGCAGAATACGCACACGGTCTGCATCTACTCGTGCGCGCTCAGAACGCGGACGACGGCTGCGCCGATGCCGTGCAAGGCGGATTCCGAGTGGGGCTGCGATGCCCGGAAGAAGCTGGGTATCGCACGCGGGGCGCTCATCGAGGCCGCGAACATGGTCACCGATGCGCCGACCTTCGACGGTGACGAGGAGATCATCGCCATGCTCGACGAGGCGGTGAAAGAGACCGGGCAGCCGCAGCCGTGCGCTCCGTCTGGTCCTAGCTCGTGTCCCGTTCCGATGGTCGGGCGCGCCTGGGACTGCTCGCAGTGCAAGCGACGCATCTGGGACAACGAACAGGACCACCACGTGACGCCGTGGGCCTGCCCGTACGGTTGCGGGTCAACGTCCAGGCTGGTACGAGCAACGCCGTTCACACGCGCAGCCAAGAAGGCCGAACATGGGTAAGAAGCTGGCAGAAATCGAACGACCGCACGAGGAGGGGGACTGGCGTGAGTGGCTGGTCTTCGAGCTGTTCGGCGAAGACCAGAAGTACGTCTCCGTCGGCGTCGACTACCTGAAGCCGGGCGAGACCGAGCGTGGTCACTGGTGCGACAGCGGCATCATCATCGACGTGGCGAACATCGACGCTTTCGTCGCCGCACTGAGAGCGGCGCAGTTGGCGGCGACGGTCCCCACTCAGCCTCACCCCTCCGAAACTTCACCGTGTAGCTGCGGACGCGTCGAGTGCTTTTGGTGTCAGTTGAGCCCTCCCCAATCTCCTTGACGCCATCCCCCAGCACCCCATGCCTCGCACCTTGCAGCGTGCGCACAGCCTGACACCCCCACCCACGAAAGAGAGGCCCGAGAACCGAGAAGCTTGACGCCAGACCCTAGTACCCCATGCCTAGCACCTTGAAGCGTGCGCCCTAGTCGAGGGCGATGGGATTGTCAATAGGGTTTTTCGGGAAAAGAGTAGTTGGAGTCTCCAACTATCGGGGGGTGAGAGGGAGAAAACCTCAATGATTCCGCGAGGTTACAGGGGCTCCTGGGGGAATGAATCTAGCGCCCCTCTCCATGCCCC
>Ga0315284_10001006_pt1 | contig 39355 bp, 31 predicted proteins | sample YL17G09_16_MG_FD_203696 | JGI IMG/M metagenome (GOLD analysis project Ga0315284, IMG submission 203696) | Sediment microbial communities from Yellowstone Lake, YNP, Wyoming, USA - YL17G09_16 | ecosystem: Environmental > Aquatic > Freshwater > Lake > Sediment | place: USA: Wyoming | collected...
AATTATTTGAATTCTTTGAATTCATTAATATATGTAAAATAATATATGTAAATTAATATATATAACATTTATTTACATATATTATATATAAAATCAAAACATATTTAAATCATGAGTAGTAGAATAGAATCATCCAACCAATCTAGAAGAAATGCCGTAGCCGGTAAAATGTCACTATATATTAAAAATATAATTTCTAAAAAATTATCTGTACCCATAAAATACGTGGGAACAAATATTGCCGAAATTCTCGAACAAATTTTAAGTAATAATTTTGAAGGCAAGTGTTGTATTGAAGGTTATGTAAAACGTGGTTCAGTTAAAATTATTACATTTTCAAGCGGAAATGTATCGGGGAATTGTATTATTTTCACCGTTGTTTTTGAATATTTGGTATGTAATCCTCCTCAAGGTATGCGAATATCGTGTGCTGTTAAAAATATAACAAATGCTGGTATTTTAGCACATACGGACGAAGGTGAGTATTCACCTTTAAATATTTTTATTGCTAGAGACCATCATTATAATATTGCTTATTTTTCTGAATTAAAAGAAGGAGATATTATAATGGTTCGTGTAATAGGACAAAGGTTCGAATTAAACGATCCCTTTGTATCTGTAATCGGCGAACTAGAATTAAAACAGGAAAGAGAGTCGAGACCTAGTGTGATGCGTCAAATAGAAAATGCAGAGAAAAAGGGTAATCCTTTATCAGTAGTTTTAGAAGAAAATAGCGACATGTTGGGAGAATTTCAAATATCAAATCAGGCTGTTGCAGCCGCCCCCGTTGCTAGTGATGAAGAGCCAGAAGAACCAGAAGAGTCAGAAGAACCAGAAGAGCCAGAAGAGCCAGAAGAACCAGAAAAAGAAAGTTCAGAGGTTGAAGGCGAAGTTGAAGGTGAAGTTGAAGGCGAAGTTGAAGGCGAAGTTGAAGGTGAAGGTGAAAAATAACACACTGAATAATCTTGATAGTTTTATTATGTTATTTTAAATTGTATTTCTATTTATTTATTTATTTTGTATTTAATTGTTAATATAAAATAAAATTGAAACTATTATAAAGATAAAATAATATAGTAAAGTAACATCCTTTCGTATCAAAAAATCTTTAACAATGTCTACGTCTACAATCGCATCTACATCTGAACATCTTCCTATTACGTTCACTACTACTTCTACAGTTGTTGAACCTAAAAAAAGGGGTCGTTCCAAAAAGAATGGTACCGCTTCTACAACGACTACTACGAATACTACAACTATTACAATTACACCAAAGTTTATAGAGGTTGACGGTTCAGGTGAAGGAGCAGAGGATTGTCTAGGAACAATTGAGTATAATTTTAAAAATGAAATCGTGTCTCCAGCTGATTCACCTGATTCAGAAGTATCAAATAGCAATATCCATAATGAGGGTGGAGATGCAAGTGCATGTGCAAGTGCAAACAATACTCACGAGGAGGATGAAGAAGATGATGATGGTTTATATAAGTTGACACAATTTAACTATGATATTTTAATACCATTTATACTGATTAACATGCATGCATCTAGTAGAAGTAACATTCTTGCGCTTCTACATACTACGCTTGTAAGCTGTATCGAGGGTAGATGTATTTCCGAAGGGTTTATTAAACCGGAAACTGTACGAATTGTCGACTTTAAGTGCGGAAAAATAGTTGCTAAAAATGTACAATTCAATCTCGTAATAGAGTGTTTTGTTTGCAACCCTCTTCAAAATGCTACAATTAACTGTATCGCTAATAATATTACACAAGCAGGAATTCGCGCAATTTCGCACGACAAGCATTTACCCGTCATTGTATATATTTCACGAGACTATAGTATGCTTACACAAAATACTTACTACAATACAATCAAAGAAGGCGAAAAAATAACAGTAAGGGTTATCGGCAAGCGCTTCGAAATGAATGACAAATTTATTCAAATCATCGGAGAATTAGTTCCCCCGAAAAAGGAGCGCATTTCTTTGAAAACACCTAAAAAATTAACTACAACCACATCCACTACTAATCTTGGTTCTTTGGGTGAAATTATTACTACATCCTCATCCTCATCTACATCCTCATCTACATCTACATCTACATCTACATCTGCATCTGCATCTACATCCACTACAGCTCCACCAAAAGCTCCCAAAGAACCAAAAGCTCCCAAAGAACCAAAAGCTCCCAAAGAACCAAAGGCTCCCAAAGAGCCAAAGGCTGCAAAAAAAACAATTAAGAGCAATGTAGAAGCATGAAATAAATATATTAGACTTAGAATATATTCATATAAATAAAATATAATTTTGGAATAAAAATATATAGAAAGATTTTTTTATTTAACTATAAATGGAAACAGTAGAAAATATATCATCTTTATATCATACCAAAAAATATGTATCAGATAATAAGTACTTTGTAGACTCTTTAAAATTTTTAAAAGAACGAATTGAATCTACTAACTCGTTTCACCAAATAGAAATATTAAGAATATTTAACGACAATGGGGTACTAGTTAATGAAAATAAAAACGGCGTTTTTATTAACTTAACATATGTAGATTCTCCTATTCTAGACAAAGTTTATAAATATTTAAGTTATGTAAATAAGCAAGAAGACCAACTAAACGAAATTGAAAAAGAAAAAGAAAAAATTGTGACTTCTTTTTTTAAATGATTTATGTATATTATTTATTTAATTTATATTTTATATTATATATTGATTCGAGTATCTACATATATCATGACATTATCATATCAATATATAATATTTTTAAACTATAATAAAGACATGTTTAAGTATAAGTATAACATAAACATCTAGACAGTTCAACCAATCATAATCTTAATAAATGTCAGCACAGTCACAACATGAACTAAAAAAAACAAAAAACATAAATGGTGAAGAATCTGTAGCATCATCTTTGAACTCAGTTGTAAAAAAACAATTTACAAATATGACCGAACAATATAATTTATACGCATCAACCATAAATAAAATGGAAGAAAAAATAAAAGAATTAAAAAATATAATGTTATCTGAATGTTTTTTAAAAAATTGTCAGAATTTTACAATGGAAACTCCAAAGTCGACTAAAACTAAAACTACAAGTACAAATAAAGACAAAAATATCAGCAACAATATTGTATGTGACAAAAATAATATTACAATACTAAGCAATGAACAAGATAGTATACACAATGACCAACATGATGCAGAAGATGCACATGAACATGCACACGAACATGCACACGAAAAAGTAAGTAAAGAATTACAATATTTTACTCCATCTCAGTCTAACTCACTCTTCTGGTGTTTTTATATTATTTATAATGGCTTTGCTTCCTATGAATACGAATCTAACTATTTTACCGCCGAACAACAGTTCAAAATTCAAACCATTGAGAAAGTAAAAAAAGGTGAAGGTAAAACCAGTTTAAAGGAGCATAAAATATCAAAGACATGTTTCGAGTCGGGTCTCCTCGGTGCAACAAATATTAATGCTAAAACTTTATATGCTCTTTGTTTATGTTATAATTTGAATATTTTTTATATCTATAAAAATACTTATTATGAAATGATTTCGAGTATAGAAAAACCTATACACATTATTAAATACAATGCGGAAACAAATAATTACTCAATTTGTCTACCTGTCGATATAAATGCAACTAAAACATTGAGCAAACATTCCGAATATATAGAAAAAACCAAAGAAAAATACTGGAAACTTGATAATCTTGATAAACCTCTTCGCACTGTTACTGCATACTCTGTACAGGATCTTGTTAATATATGTTCTAAACTTGATATCGTGATTGTTTGTGAAACAACAAACAAAAAGAAAACAAAATCCGAATTGTATTCAGCTATCCTACAAAAGTTATGATTGCGTTAAATATGAGTTTATGTTTAATACTTTTTATTTGAAAATTTTCATTTATGATTATTTTTATTTTTATTTTTATTTTTATTTTTAAATTGTAATATAAAATTGATTACAATTTAAAATAATAGTAGGATTATATATACAACACAGATAGAGATATGTCTCGATCGAACCCCAATCCCAACCCCAAAGAAATGTTCAATATCATGACACAAAAATATTTAGACAACATTTTTAAAAAAGAAGACGGTGTATCAGAACTTGAAGTAAAATTCGGAACAAGAGGCGTCAAAGAAATTACAAAAGATGACTTTGATAATGTCGTTAAAAAATTACTCTCAAGTGGTTTCAAAATTGTAAAATCACAAGAATACTGTCTCAAAATTCAATCAGAGTTCACAGATATCGGCACAGGCAAAACAAAATTGTCAAATATTAGAACAGAAATCTACGGTTTAAGTAACATACAAAAATACTGCAGAAATGACCGCCTCGAGGATATCAACTATCGCTTTGTTCAAAAAACACAAGCAAAAGAAGGCTCCGAAATTATACGACCCGTCAATTTTGACGACTTCAATTTTCGCCTCAGTTATCAAAAGGAAAAGATGATAACCATAACCTCCAGTCTCGGGCAATCTATATTATCTACATGGGTCAAAGAGAAAAAAATATTCCGCCATATTAACCGCACAACTTTGATTCACGATAACTACCCCTTTCATGTAGATATATCTGTTGTTAAAGAGTCTCACCGCCGCGATGGACATCTTATACCCGAGTATTCTTTCCAAGCATCCAAAACAACCGAATGCGAACCCAAATATGAGATTGAAATTGAAATGGATAACTCTCTAGTCGGTATCGGCAAAAAAATGAATAATGCTATTGTCGTCGCCGATACATTGCGTTCTGGTATTAAAATAATATTAGCAGGAATTCAGGGTACAAATTTTCCCGTATCTTATGATGAACTAAATATAACAAAAAAGGACTACTATTATCTGTTGCACCCCGAAGAAAAAAGAGAAAAACTAAAATCAAAGTCGGAGAAAGGAGGAAAAGGTTCTGAACATGATTTGGAACTCCGTGACCCCGAACGGGTCATCTTAACACCAAATCATTTTATCGGTCCATCCTCGTACACTCTTCAAGTATTAAATATTGCACCCATAAACGATGACTGCTCTATACCTAATATTAGAAATAATTATACCGTGACAGATAAAGCAGATGGTATGAGAAAAATGTTATATATTTGCCCAACCGGTCGCATATATTTAGTAAACACAAATATGAATTTCGAATTTACTGGTGCCGTATCACGCGAAGAACGTATATACAATACACTTATTGACGGTGAACATATTATACACAATAAAAATGGTGAATTTATTAACTTGTTCGCAGCATTTGATATATACTTTATAAACGGTAGAGATGTTCGACGCAGTGCATTTGTTATTATATCCGATTCCGATAAAAGGGCAAGCGCTGCGGTTGATGAAATGTTGGGCGAAGGACAAGAAGAATTTGAATCAGAAGCAGATATTCGCGAAGGTGCACGTGCTCGGTCATCACAGAAGAAAGACGTAGAGCTTCGTGAAGAAGAGTTGCCTCGTGGAGCTAGAAAAGGCAACGAAGAGTCGCGACTTTTATTACTTAAACAGGTCGTGCTTGAAATGAATATACACCCTGTCATTTCCGGTGACAGTATTCCTATAAAAATCAATGTTAAAAAATTCCAAATCGCCTCCCCAGATAAAAGTATATTTGCTTGTGCTAACTCTATTATATCCGGTCAAAAAGCAGGCACCTTTGAATATGAAACAGATGGTCTTATATTTACACCTTGCAACACCGGCGTCGCAAGTAACAAAGTAGGTATTGCTGGACCGCTCCACAAGGTAACATGGGATATGTCGTTTAAATGGAAACCGCTCAACCAAAACACAATTGACTTCTTAATTACAACTAAAAAAAATAAAAACGGCACTGATGCAGTGGGCAACATATTTGAAAATGGTGTCGATAACATGAAAAGCGAACAGCTCCAACAATATAAAACAATCATTTTGCGCGTTGGGTATGATGAACGCAAACACGGTTATATTAATCCTTGTGCCGCCGTTATCGATGATAAACTACCTCACGCCGGCGAGGTTGATACCAGCGAAGGCTATAAACCCGTACCGTTTTATCCAACCAACCCTTATGACCCCGACACATCCGTGTGTAATATTCCCTTACGCGAAGACCAAAATGGCGTTTTACAAATGTTTTCTAGCCAAGATGAAATATTCGATGATGAAACAATCGTAGAGTTTAGTTATGACGCCAGTCGCCCCAAACACTGGAGATGGATTGCCGAACGTGTTCGCTATGATAAAACATCCGAATATAAACGCGGTATTAAAAATTATGGAAACGCATATCATGTCGCTAACAGTAATTGGTACTCTATCCATAATCCTATTACCTTGGAAATGATAACTACTGGTCAAAATATCCCCGATGAACTCGCTGACGATGATGTGTATTATAATAAGTCTAGTGGCGACAACAAGACGCGTTCTATGCGCGACTTTCATAACCTATTTGTTAAAAAGATGCTTATTACCAAAATGGCGGCGAAAGGAAATACGCTTATTGATTATGCTGTGGGTAAAGCCGGCGACTTTCCTAAATGGATTGAGGCAAAATTAGCATTCGTATTTGGTATAGATTTGTCGAAAGATAATATTGAAAACCGCCTGGATGGAGCATGCGCGCGGTTCTTAAACTATAGGAAGAAGTTTTACTCGATGCCCTATGCACTATTCGTAAACGGAAACAGCGGCGTAAATATTAAATCTGGCGACGCAGTGTTTACTGAGAAAGGAAAGGAAATTGTTCGCGCTTTATTTAATGACGGCCCCAAAGACGAGTCTATTTTAGGGAAGGGTGTTTACCGTCAATATGGAAAAGCGACCGATGGTTTCAATATATCGTCATGTCAATTCGCCTTACACTACTTCTTCGAAAATATAGAAAAATTAAACCAGTTTCTTAAAAATGTAAGTCAGTGCACCAAAGTGGGTGGATATTTTATCGGAAGCTGTTATGATGGTGCGTCGATGTTTCATGCTCTTCGTTCTTTAGAAAGGGGGAAGTCTATCGGTTTAAATATCGATGGTGACAAAATTTGGGAGGTTACAAAAGAATATAGCCAAACAACATATGACCCCGATATTAGCTGTGTAGGATATGCAATCGACGTTTATCAAGACTCAATTAACAAAACAATCAAGGAATATTTGGTAAACTTTACGTATTTTACGGAACTTATGAAAAGCTACGGTTTTGAACTATTGAAGCGCGATGAGGCAGTTAAATTAGGAATCCCAAATAGTTCCGGCATGTTCTCCGAATTATTCACAGTCATGGAGAGCGAAATACAGCAAGACCCTAAGCAAAAAACTAGATACGGTTCTGCACCATTTATGACCCCTAAGGAGAAACAGATTTCGTTTTATAACCGGTATTTCGTATTTAAAAAAATCGCAAGTGTCGATGTTGAGGATGTTTTCCAGAGTGTTACAGGGGTTCATGTGTTTCAGGAGAAATTAAATCGCAAGGATACTTTGGCTGCTCAAATGGTTGCGTCGCAGTTGATGCTTGAGGAGGGTGAGAGCGCAGGAGTAGGTAAGGGTAAAATGTCATATAGGCCTACAAAAGAATCAGACTTGAAATTATTAGGAGAAAAGGGTGCAAGTTTAGGATTGTCTGCAGCCGAGTTGGAGGGTGCTGATACAAAACTGTCGAAACTATTTGGTTCGAAATCGAAGGAGAAAATGAGCAAGAGTAAAGGTAAAGGTGAAAGTATGGGGGCAGCGGCTGCTGTTGCTAGTGTAAAGGGTTATAGCGATAAAGATTTAGAAAAGTTGGATAAATCTGAAGGTATCACATTAAAAAAGAAGTCGGCACTTTCGGCTGTTAAACTACCAAGCACGGGTGCTGTTGCTGCTGAACCGGGTGCAGCTGCGGCAATAATAGAAAAGTCGAAATTAGGGATCAAAGAGTCGTCTTCGAAACTTTCGGCGGAAAAGGCAAAATCGACTAAGGAAGAAAAAGCGGCGACTGCGACGACTGCGGCTGCAAGTGAAGCTGAAGGTCAGGGAGATAAATCCAAAGATAAAAAACCATCATCGTCTAAGTTTGGGTCGATTAAGTTGAATCCGGCAGCACTTGCAGCTTTATCTGGTAAGCCACCTTCGGGTGATAAATAAGTAAATTAATCAAACATAGTTTACTGTAATGTAGTGAATAAAATATAGTACCTATGAACCCAACCAATAGGTGTGTAACTAAAACCAAATTAAAAACCGATTTTTATTTACTTGCTGTAAATAATGATTAATAATTAAACAATCTAAATATTATTTTTTAGATAAATATAACTATCTTTATGTCATATTATAATTTAATATCAATTAAAAACCCCGAAATACATAATTACGTATCTTTTTCTGTTAATGCACCAACTCCCCCGCTACCATCATGTTATATATCATACTCATTGTGTGACTATTTATCAAAATTTAAGAAACAAATCGAGGTTTCATCTGATGCGTGGGATAATATTAAAAAATATACAAATCCTTATGAATTTATTCATACTCTAATACCCGGTAATAAAATATCAATCAGTAAATTAAAACCCCTATCTAGGTCTTTCTATAAAATGATAGAGTTATGGAAAATGTTTAAACTAGGAGAAATAAAAAATGTACATCCTTCTTCACCACCTCAGTTATCCCCCCCATCAACAATCAAAACATTTCACCTTGCAGAAGGTCCAGGAGGATTTATCGAAGCGACTTCATATATGCGTAAAAATACCAATGACATATACTATGGTATGACGCTTCTAAATGAGGACCCAGGCTGTCCAGGGTGGAAAAAGAGCAATACATTTTTAGAAAATAATCCAAATGTTAAAATTGTAAATGGCGAAGATGGAACAGGCGATATTTTGAAACTGGAAAACTATAAATACTGCAAAGACCGTTTCATGAATTCTATGGATATTATTACAGCAGACGGAGGAATCGATGTTTCAAATGATTTTAATAAACAGGAAAAACTAGTTAGTAAATTGTTAGTTGCCGAAATTATATATGCTGTAACTATGCAGAAAAAAGGGGGACATTTTATTTTAAAAATATTTGATATATTCTCGAAACTTACAGTAGACATGCTATACTTACTATCGTCATTATATGGCGAAGTTTATATAACAAAACCACATACAAGTAGGTTAGCAAATTCGGAGAAATATATTGTTTGTAAGAATTTTTTATTAGACGATTCGTCGGGACTATATGAAGTATTTTGTAATAATTTTTCGAAACTAGATACAACTGAGGAGATTCAAAGTATATTAAATCTTGAACATGATTACTACTTTTTAAATAAAATCGAGGAAATAAATGTAGTACTAGGACAGAGGCAGTTAGAGAATATAATTACTACATTAAATATGATAACAAATCGGAACAACTATGATAAAATAGATTCTATGAAAAAACTACATATACAAAAATCTATAACTTGGTGTGAAAAACATGATATTTCGTGTGTTAAACTATACTCTTCTAATAATATTTTTTTATCGAATATATATGAAGATGGAACACCTATTTCTTTTTTTAAAAATAATAATAATGCATTTTTGAAGAGTAAAAGTTCTAATTTTACAAATAATGTGTATATTGGTGGCGGAGTAGGTGGTGCATATAGTAAAAATAAATCAAGTCCATCTTTACCCGATTCATCAACACAACCTGAAAATATTGCAAATGAAGTACTTACAAATGAAACGACTGAGACTACAGCACAGGTAGATAATACTAATACAACTAATTTAACTAATTTAACTAATTCAGAATAAAATTATAAAAGGTTTATGTACATTTAATTATACAAATTTTAGCTTGTAAATTGTATAATTAAATTTTACTTATATTTATTTGTGTGTTTAGCAATAGTATTTTCGTGTGGAGTATCATAAAAAAACTGTCCATCAGTGTATTCAATGTCATTATAATACAATATAAACGATATACCACAGTCTTCAATTGTATATGGATAACTTCTAGTAAATGCGTCGTAACTAAGTATGTTAAAATTTATTCTTTCCATATGGCGAATAATAATATCGCACGCTTTATTTGATAAATAAAAAATAACACCAGCTGCACCATAAATATTGGGACGTGTCGTATATTTTGAAAGAGATGTGATATTCATATTTGTCATACCATGTTGAGGATTCAAAAAATCTTCTTTATGTTTATTATAATAAAGCATCATAAACGGGTCGGTTCTTATTTTTTTTAAATTATTTTTATCAACACATTTATAACTTTTTTTAAAAAAACATTGCCCCCAGTAATCAAATTTTTTAGACTTAATAAATTTAATTAAATTATTTTCATTAAAAATCAAGTCATCACCACATCTTAAAATGCCTTCTTTAATATTAAATAACTCTTTAATAGATTTCATAGCTAATGCTAACTTTTTCAGTAAATGTAAGTATGAATCTTCGCATCTTACATGTAAAATATTCCCTTCTAAAATATAGTTTTTGTTTAAAAATAAGTCACCTATTACATATATTACTTCCCAGTTATTGTAACTAGTTTTACTCAAAGAAAACTCCTTAAGTCGTGTATCTCTATGTTTTTGACAAGATAATACTAATATAATACCGTCTACATTTTTTTTAATAATATAAGGCAGTTTACTATCAACGGGAGTTTCTACTGTATCCATTTTATATTCTATTGTATTCTATTGTATTTTATTTATAAATATTTATTTGTAATATATTAATATTTATATTTACGAATACTTATATTTAAATATATGTAGTATTTACTATATAGTATTTATATTTCTAATAAAAGAATATAAAATAAAAGTATGCAGTCAACGATAAATTTTATTTACAGTACAATACGAACAAAAAGAAAGAAAGAGCGATTTGAAACTATATTAGAGCCACTTCAGGCAATATTACAAATCTGTTACCTATCTTTTGCGCCGATTGGTACAAAACTGACTATACACAATAACATTTTACAAATACAAATTCCTAACTATTCGCAGCCAGTAATACGATGGTATAATAATGATACACAGGAAGATTTATTCTATTTATTTAATATTTTTTATAGATTCAAGAAGTTCTATCATTTTATGAATGATTCAAAATCTAATCAAGAAAATAAAAAATTATACGACCTTCTTATAGAGTTAGCTAAAACAGGAATAGGAAATTTAATTAGAACATATAGTCAAACTGACAAAATTCACATATTACACACACTTCAGATGTATAAAACTATTTTAGAAAGTGACGGAAAAGGGCAAAAAAACAATGAAGTATTGTACCAAAAACGATTTGAGAATTATGAATTACAGAATTTACCTAATTCTCACGCATCTGTTGCACCTCATGTACAATCATCCTCGCAAGGTGGTGGAGCATCATTATCTTTTATGGCTTCAAAGCGTGAAAAGGAGAAAGATAAGAAGACAAAAATTATGCAAAAAATATTACGAGATGATTCTCCTGAACAAGAACAAGAACATGTACCTTTATCTGAAAATGATAGTGGTGCAAATAATGACAACATATCTTCAGACGTTTCTTCCCCTGAAGTAAAGAATATAGATGATGTATTTATTCGTATAACAGATATATATACCCAAGAAATATATAATATTATATATAACACTTTAAATATCATGATTAAAAGTGATACGGATGCGAATATTTATATTGACGGATTAAATAAACTACTTGAACCAACAAATAGTAGAATAAAAAAATGGATAGATGAGCATATAGTCTTCTAATATTTAGTATTTTATTTTATACCATATATTATATATAGTATAAAAATGGAAATAGTATATAATGGTGTAAAAATTACCTCTCAAAAACCTCCATATCAAGAGTTGCTTTTATCAAAAACTATAAATCAGCCCATAGTAACTATAATATCTAATCCATCCAAGTATTCGAGTTTGATTATGTATGATCCTGATTCCGTAAAAGGAATATTTATTCATTGGTTAGTAATAAATATACCCATAAACGCGAATAATATAAATAGTGGGCAAGTTATAAAAAGTTATTACAAGCCTTCTCCGCCTCCTAAAACAGGTAAGCATCGTTATATGTTTGAGTTGTATAGTCATGCAAATCAGTTACAAATGGATACACAGAAAGAAATTAACTATAGTAACGTATCAAAATTATTATCAGGTAACCCTAATGCTAAGTTAGTGGAAAAGCTAGTATTTTTAAGTGAAAATAAAAGCCAGACTGGAGGGAAAAAATATATAAATAAGCGAAGAAGTATACGACGAAAAGTGTATAGTAAAAAAACGAGGAGACTATATAAATATTAGATTAGATTGTGTTAGATTAGGTTAGATTGGGTCAGATTATTGACCTCTAATTGTATTTATGATTTGAAAACAGTACTGTTTTATTGTATAAAAATTTTTTATACCGTATGCTATAAGGAAAGGTAAGTATATTAAAAATAGCAGACCCATATAAAATATAAATTTGGAATAAAAATATAAAATGGAACATCCTGGTTCGGGATTTTTATCCATACCTAATATTCTAAAAACAACATTATAGTTAAAATACGTAAATAAGTCAGATAGGAAAGCCAAATATTTATTTTGGAATTTGGATTCTTTAGAATTGTCAGTATTTTCAAATATCTGGTAGCATAGTGGTGTATAATAAATAAATCTACTTGTTAAATTAATATTATAGTTAACATCCCAATCAGTTACCAACATTTTTCTATTAAAATTTTCTAAAAAGTCGTCACGATGTGACTTACTATAAATGATACTGTGCGTTCCTGTTGAAAGGATACACCTATAGTTATAAGAATCGTATGGTACTAACAACCACGGAACAGTGCCTAAAAAATAAATAAAATTATCACCTGACTTTTTTTCAAGGAAGTTATTAACATTTGTGATATGTTCTTTTTCTTTTACTTTTGCACTAAAAACGAAGTCATCTTCAAGAATTAGAATATTACCGAAATTTTGTATTTGAGCATGTTTAAATATTTGTAAATAAGAATCTGTTAAATCGGCATACGAAGATTTAATACCTATTTTGTTACATTTATTATAACCCTTGTTAAGTAATATATAAACTGTTTTTGTAGGCTTATATTTTTCAAGTTGTTTAAGTATATTATCATAACGACCGCTATTCTCTAAATGAATAATATACGTAACATCTACGTTTGCATCTAAAAATCCGGATTCATAATTTAGTTTTTCAAAGTTATAACATGCTTCGGTTTGTTTTAATCTTTTATCTAAATCAGCATTTATTTTACTCATATTTATATTTTTATCTTATATTATATATTAATTAGATTAATTATAAAAATAAGAATAATTCTTTATTTTTATAATTTTATATTTGAGGGTCAATGGGTGTATCTTTTTCGACACACACGGCACCTCCTTCCCCACACAATCTGTTTTCTATCTTATTGTTATACTTTTTACACTCTAAATACCATAAAATAATAGATGAAAAAAACAGTAATATAATACCCGATGATAATAATGTTATTAGACCCACTAACAAACTATCTTTTACCCATTCTGTTTTACATACATACTTCAGTATAAGGACAATACCCGTAATAACTATTATATTTGGAATATAATGATTCGTATTTTCTACACAATCTTCGCTACTATGTTTTGTACCAAACATTACATCACATATATCTGGTCCAAAATTTAAATTCACCTCCGTATGATGCAACCTATGTACACCATTTACTTTAAATATTGAATAGTTAATATTATGAACCGAACAATAAAACAACATAAAATAAATAATTATCCAAGGGTCAAATATGCTTATTCCAAAAAAATATGATAACATTACAAACGGATATGGTATAGATAATTCCAACATTACCTGAATAAAATGCGAGAAAAAATTGTCATTTTCATGATGATAATGATGCACTATTGAAAAAATATTCTTATGAACATGAGCAACCACATGGTAAAAATAAGCAATAAATATAAATACCATAAATGTAAATACTCCTAAGAAAATATTTGGATAAGAAATAATAGAAATAGTAGACAATATTAGTAACCACGATGGTGCATTTTCCTTTAAATTATTTATTATTTTTATGTTTTCTGATAAATTAGGCCTGAAAAATATATTAATAAATTTATATAAATCATCTAATGACCTAATTATAACATTATTCACTTTATCTAAAATAAAATCCATTACTATCTAATATTTTAATATTTATTATTTTAATACTTAATATGTAATATTTTAATATTTTTAATTATATTATTAAAAATATTTATATTTGTGTTCATGTTTTATTATTATTACTCGTTGGAATATATGTTATTATAATTAAATAGTTTTATGTTAAACATCTTCATTATTATAATACACATACACTTCGCAGCAACAAGCAACCAAACATTGACAAGCAATTCAACCTGTTTTTCATACTCATGGTTACAATTGTATGATATACCAAGAGCACCTAATAACTCGTCGCGATCATCACACGATGAACGCTTAATGTACTTTCGTTCTAATGCTGTTAAAGGACATGCATGCATAACTACAATCGCAAAAGCATCAAAACTAACGATTATAAAAAGAACAGCTAGGTGTGATAATTTCATACTAAACAATGCTATGAAAGAAACTAAAAAAATAAATGTGTCATGTACATGACGATATAATGTGCTTTCTTGTAGTTCTATTAAATTAAACTTTTTATATAAATATATACAAAACTTGCGAATAACACTTTCCTCTATCATTTTAAGCCTTTTGTTATTCTTATAACCTTTTTTACTATCATTGTCCTTGTCCTTGTCCTTGTCCTTGTCCTTTTCCTTGTCCTTGTCCTTGTCCTTGTCCTTGTCCTTTTCACATTTTTCTAAAGTTGGAGTTAGAGTCATCCTATTTATACCAGTATATACACTACTTTATTGTAACTGTTTTTTTTTATAATTATAACGTATTCAATATTTAGTATTTAGTTTTTATAATATATTATATTTTTGGTGAAATGGAGCACAATAGTTTGTCCCCAAAAGATGTCCCGAATTTGGGAAAGTAGTTTTTCATAATCATAGTATCAACTTTTTGGGACATGTTTTGGATATATTCTTTAAAATATCTAAATATATCATGTTTTCTATTTCACACCATTATGGTCGCCACGTGACCACGTTATAAATAAATATTCAAATCATAAAGGTACCCTCCACAAAAAGGGAAGGCGTACGCCGAAAGAGTGATGATGTATGAAAATTTCAACTCTCGGAGGCCCTTTTTGAAAAATGGACATTTATAAATGTCCATTTTTGAAAACCTGGGGTAGAAATATAAAAAAAGCAATGCATTCGTCACTCAGAGCATAATGCTCTAAATCCCATTTTTAAGTTGATTTTTTTGTTACCATAATTTTTTCAATATTTTCAGAAATTACTTAAATATTTATATCTATATATATTAAGAAACAAATGGAAACAAAAAAGTCGCTCAAAAAGTCGCTAGTTTTTGTATGTAAAGTTTGTGACTATAATACGAGTAAGAAGAGTGATTTTGATAAACACCTCTCTACTAGAAAACATGACGATATGGTAACAATGGAAACTGTGGAAACGAAAAAGTCGCAAAAAGTCGCACAGCATAATATGTGTAATAAATGTAAAAAAGTTTATAATACTCGCTCGGGATTATGGAAGCATATGAAGATATGTGACTATATAACCAACGTGAGCGTGTTATCATCAGAAGGTTATGAAAAGGAAGAATCTTCTGTTAAAATAGATAACTTATATAATATTCCAAACAAGGACGAACTTTTACTTAAGCTTATTAAAGATAACGATGAGATGATGAAAATTATTAAAGGACAACAAGAACAGATAAATAGTATAATACCAAAAATCGGTAACACTACCAATAATAACACAACTAATAACTTCAATTTGAATGTATTTTTAAATGAACAGTGCAAAGATGCGCTAAATATATCCGACTTTATTGATTCATTGAAGATAACATTGGAGGATTTATTATTTTCAAAAACAAACGGTATTTCTCGTGGTATAACGGATGTCATGATAAAAGGACTCAAAGAGTTGGACATTCATAAACGTCCAATTCATTGTACAGATATAAAACGTGATATAATGTATATAAAAGATGAAGACAAATGGTCAAAAGATGATAACCACGACATGATGAAAAATACGATTGTAAAAATTGCCGACAAAGAACGCACTGCATTACAGCAATGGGCGATAGATAACCCTGACTGGGTGGAGACAGAAAGAAAGCAAATAGAATACCTCACAATGATGCGTTCAATATGCGAACCTATTGAAAACTATAATAACTATGAAAAGAAAATAATAAAAAATCTTGGTAAAGAAATACTAATAGATAAAAAGAATTAGGAGTGATGTTATGGTGGAGTATTTATTTATCCGGCGGAGTATTTATTCATCCGCCTCTAGTTTTACCCAAGTTTCTTTTCGTGTATCTCCAGACAAGAATCCCTTAATTCGTCGCTTAACTTCCGGAAATGGAATATTAATTTTTCGTGATTCACCATCCTTCATATACTCTCCTATCTCTTTATACAAACGCTTTATTGCAGGATAAGATGCATTTAACTCTAACTCGCTTAACTTCTGTATAATCGGCTTTACATCAGCAATTCTTTCTTCTTTCGACTTGTGGAACGGTAACAGCTTTGGGGGCGCTGGAGGGGGACTTTGAGGAGATTCTTTTTCCATCTATATATTTTATTTATAGTAATAACAGCAATAATAATAATAATATAAACTCAATATTTATATTATTATTTGTATAATATTTTGTATAATATTTTATATATTTATTAGTAACTAGTAATTAGATGTAATTAGGTGCTATCATCTTTGGTATTCCTATATAGTAATAGTAACTCGCACCTGAGTTTGTCTGTGCATAAAATGTCTGATTTGGAGGAGACCCTGAAGAAATTAATGGCGAATAAGTCGGGTTAGGTGGACTAGCACTATCCGCCGATATACCCCATGCTTGTTGAGTACTAGATGGTATTGTAGAACCAGGGCCGCTATTGTATCCTTCCCAGCCAACATAAAATAAACCACCGGATGATACACCAGGTATCGTAGATGATGTTATCGATGAATACACATTTGCTACAACTCCTTGTGTTACATCCAAACTTTTATACCAAGTAAATGTATATGATGATGGAGCACCGCCACTACCACCTGTAAAAGCAAACTGTATTTCCTGACCAAATGCTGCACCGCTACCAACCGTATTAACTCCAGCATAAGCTATATTTGAAGCTGTTGATGTAGATATGTCCGTTATAAAAGTACCTGCTGTACCCGGTTCTCCAAATACTAAATACTTATTCAGAGAAAAATTATATGTAGGAGCAGAAACAGGCGATAATAGAAAACTCCCTCCTCCTGTTGACACATTTGTAATTGTAACACCAGTAAAGTTAGAAAATCCATTTGGCCAACTTCCAGATGGTATACCTACTACTAGTCCTACTTCACCACTTACACCACCACTTCTTGGAAAAACATTAGGATTATTATATGCTATCATTTCGGGAGAATTGACTATCAAAACATTTGGAGAAGAAGTAGGACCTGATGCATTATATTGAGATGTTGCAGCAGTTGATGCACTTAAAGTAAAATTTCCTGCACCAACTATATTAACTGTCGATGGAGCTGTTATTGTTGCTACCGATGTATTACTGCTTATATACGTTATTGGAATTCCTGTAACAAGAGTACTTACCTGATTAGTAATTGTTACGCCTGTAATTGTATAAGCAGGGTAACCACTAAAAGCAGCCTGGGTAACAAATAAACCTGTAAAATTAATTGTTAAAGTTCCTTTACTTATAATAACAAGAGAAGAAATCGTAAATGCGCTATTATAATTTTGCGTTTGAGTTGTTGTTGCTGTAATTCGAAAATTACCTACCCCAACTATATTAACTGTCGATGGAGGTGTTACTGTTGCAACACTTGTATTTGTACTTTCATATGTTATAATAAGTGGCGGCGCCGGCACCGGCGAGGGAGATATAATTGTTGCTTGCACAAATATATAAGGAGACCCATATGTTCCTGTTGAATTAAACGACAGAAACTTAATTACCGGTTGAATAGGATTTACAGTAAACAGTGGTGATGTTGCCGTACCAGCTCCATATTCACCAAGAGGCGGGTTGTCGCGTGCCTGGGTTGCATAAATATTAAATGTACCTGAATTATTTAAAGTTAGAGTATATACATTTGTAGTTATAGTTGTAATTGTACTTGATACTAGGGTGATTACTGCTACATTGGGATAAGACTTATTTATAAGAGTACAAATAATTGGTTTTAATGTATTTAAACTAGTAATTGTTACGGTTACCATAGTAGGAGTGGTGCTATAAGTATATGTATATTGTGAAGGAGGACCTATAATTATTTGGATATCGGGGTCTAATAATGTATTGGTCGTTAGTATGTCACTGGTTGGGCTTTTTCCATTACCATTTACGGCATTAATAGTCATCTCATATATTGTACTATCAACAAGACCTGTAACTGTATATTGGTTGTTCACATTGGGGTATATTACAATCGTTGTAGCATTATTAACATCACGTAACAATGATGGAGATACAGTATAGTTTGTGTTAAAATTATCGTTCGTATTAATAAAATTATATTCATCGCTTACTATGACATTAGTATCTGTGGGGATAGTTTCACTTTCAGGAGCAAATGCAGTTTCATATATAGATTTCGTGGTAGCAATAGGGTAATATGTTAGTATATAATACAATATTGGACAGAATCCGTCGCTATTAACAAACCATGATACAGTTATACTTGTCAAATCAATTTCGACAGTTACTAATATAGGTTTACTAGGAACTGTTCCAAGACAACTATCTATAACCGGGTTCATCTTGACATAGTAGTTACCGGAAACATTTGTCCCTTGGTATTTCCCGATATTAGCTTGTTGTGCTCCAATTGCACTATAATATGAGTAACCGTTTAATGTGACAGTATCTGATACTAATTTTTTAAGGCGTGTCGAACCAGATACAGCACCCTGTCTTCCAAATGCGACATTGTTAGGTTTATAAATGGTTTGCGATAAGCATGGTTTATTATATAAACGTAGTCGTTCGTAATTTATGGGTGCAACAACTTGCGGTCCATTTGATGTGTCATTTGGCCATAGTGGAATACCTTGTGCATTATAATACACACACCCTGGTTCTTTATTCATCGATAAATTTTGCGCATATGTTTGACATCTTGTTTCTAATTTGTCGTTACTATATGAATAAAAAGCCTGACTTTGAAATGCAATTCCGCTCTTAATTAGATTTCCTTGTGGGGAACAGTTTATGCAATCAGTATTATACACACCCGTCAATACTTTATATGCCGGGTTTGCTGGGTCGTTTATTTGTGCTTCTGTTGCATCGTATGGTACTGCAGTAAATCCATTATTTTGTATTTTGACATCAAGTACTCCTTTTGAGTAATTGTCATCCTTGGTTTCATAACCAAATTTATTGTTTGAAATTATGTATGAATTTCCGCCTTCTCCTGGAACACATGTGCAATCGGGTGTAAAATGGTATACCGTTAAACCTGGGCGGTCGAGTTGAGAAATGGCTGCTGCCCGTGAATTGTTAGCACCGCCTTTGTAGTCATATACGCGCAACTGTCTGCGCCAATGCTTTAAAGGTCGTGGTTTAAAATCGGGACCATTATAATCTTTATCATTTATATTTGCATTTTGTCCGTTCGCGTTGGGGCGATTCCAGCCGGGAATAATACTCACACCGGTTGTTAGCTTTGTGGGATAGTGAGGCACTTTTGTTGTAATAAGCGTATCTGTATGTCTAAAATTGAGTGGAGCATTTATTCTTGTGAGATGTTGACTTGGCGGTGTAGCCATGTATATATATATGTATATATCTATTATATATAAATATATATTGTGTTAATTGTATTTTTGTTGATATATTATTATTATTCATATATTATTTCTAAGCGTCGAGAACACCCACGAGTAACATTAGATGTTGAAACAGGATCACAGTTATTATTTCCACATGTAAATAGTTTCGCATGAACATCTTCATATAACTCTTTATAGCATTCGAAATAACGTGAGTCCACCTTTTTTTTAATTACGTCCAAATCAGAAGTTCGTACTCCTTGTGACATACCATATTGGTCAAGTAAACTAATAACTTTTTCTATTCTTTCTCTTACTACAGGGTCTTTACTATTTTTATATTTACTTCGCAAAAAATTTACAAGCTTTAATCCATTTATATTAAGATATGCTCCTTCAGGTTGTAAAGTTGTTTTCTTAATATATTCTTGTTTTATAGATGCTATGATAGATGCTAATTCACCAGATGTTGTAGCATGAAGTAACCTATCGTAAAAATTATTAAAACTCGCTGGGAAATCATTTATATTAGCTAATAATTTTTCTTGGTCACTAATTGGTTTCGTATCACAACAGTTACTTGAAGGTTTTGAAATCCCTGCTCTACTACTAGGTCTAATACTACTAGCTCTACTACTAGGTCTAATACTACTAGGTCTAATACTACTAGGTCTACCACTAGTTCTACTAACTACTAATCCAATAGAAGGACGAACACCACCCTTTAGTATTCTTTTCCTACTTTTACTCCTACTTTTATTTTTTATTTTTCTACTTTTACTTCTACTTTTACTTCTACTTTTACTCCTATTTTTACTGTTACATTTATTTTTGTATTTTTTTGTTAAACGTCGAGTTTTCATATTATATTAGTAACAGATATAATTTGCAAGTGTAGTGTATTTTTTAATTTAATATTAATACATTATATAAATGAAAGGTTTAGTTAATTTTGGTATGAATAATGCCGCAAAAAGTCAATTTTTAAAAAGAAGTCTAGTTATAAATAATAATAAAGAAAATTTGAAAGCTGTTATAGACCAACGTATCATAAACCAACGTATTATTAATAATTATAATATTGAGTTGAATCTTTTAAAAGTACAATGTATAGAAAAAATAGCAAATACATATAATATATCGAATAATAATGTTAAATATTTAGTTATAATGGCTTGTCATTGTAATACCGAATATAAGTTACTAACTATAAAACAAAATATCAAATATTTAATGAATAATTCTACCGAACTGTTATTAATTAATTCATCTGATTTGATATATAGTAATCAACTAAAAGAGTATTGTCAAAGTTATTCAAGTATAGTTTACATGGAAATGTTAAACGATAATACATATGATTTTGGTAAGTGGATTTTTGGACTAAATACTTTTGACTATTCTAAATATAATTTTGTAATATTTACAAATGATTCTTTTATAATTCACGCACCAATAGACCATTATTTTAATTTGATATATAAAAATAATGTAGAATTGTATGGATATAATAATTCAACGGAGAGGAGATATCATTATCAGTCTTATCTATTTTCAATTAAAAGAGAATCTATAAATACATTTATAAATAATTTTAATATTAGACGAGAATATATAATAAGTGAAAACAGTGACGATGTTATAACGCATTATGAATTGACAATGACTGACTGGTTTATAAACAAAGAATGTTTTTTAAATATAGGTAATATTCCATCTAATGAAAATAGAAATATATTTTTTACAAATAATTCGTTGTATGATAAATTAAAAAAAACTAACTTACTACCATTTACAAAAATTAAGTCTATTAATCCTATACTACTTAATGACACTGAAAATTTTATAAGAACTTATATTGAGACGGAGACACCCCTGGAAGATAACCACGGAGAGATAGCGGCATCTATAGAAACACCCCTTCCCCTTGGGTTATAGATAAAAAATATTTAATAGTATGTCAACCCAGTATTATAATGTTTTTCCAACTCAGAAGACTGTGAATGAAAACAAACAGTATGGTTCTGTCTGTAAATAGCGCCTAAATTTTTCTGCGAACATATAGGCGGTTGATACTTGCTTTTAAGAAAGTAGGGCGTATCAGATACACCGCGATATGCGCACGCACTTGCACCTTCAGAACCAAACGCGGCTTTTAATGATGCTGCATTTGTATTAACGGTTGTTTGTTTAAGACGGTCAAGGCGTGTACTACTATCAACCGCGCCTTGACAAGCATATTGGCGATTATTTGGTTTAAAGATAGTGGTTCCTGCTTTGCGACCGTTACAGGTTCGCGTGCTTTGTGGGTTATACTGGTCTGTCGTTGCATACACTTGTGGTCCAGTAGGCGAGTCAGTTGGCCACTTAAGTTGGCCGTTAGCGTAGTAATAGTCGGCATTCGTTCCTTGAACAGGAACGGTCAACAGCTTCTGCTCATACGTATTTGTGCGCGATTTCATATAAGCCTCATGGGTAGTATAATATGCTTTACTTAAAAGCGTTGTTGCCGGTTTTATAATATTTGCCTCTGGATTACAAGTAATACATTTTGTATTGTACAAACCGGTTAAAATCTGATAATTTTGTTCTGTACCAGCGGGAGCAGAGGTGTTACCTACTTGGACATAACCGTTATTTTCAATCTTTATTCCACCATTAAGTGCTTCAGAACCAAGACTATTTTCCCCTTGTTTTGTGAATTTTTCGGAAATTGTATACGCGTTTCCACCGTTTGTCAAGTCAGCGCAAGAACAGTTGTTACTATTTGCGCGGTATATTTCGCCACCGGGTGTTGTAGCGAGGTTAATAGTAGCAACACGACTTCCGGAAGTTGTTAATCCTCCGAATGTAGATGGTCGCAACTGACGCCGCCAGTGTTTTATAGGACGAGCTTTAAACTCGGGACCGTTTGATTTATTTAGTTCGGCAACATTCGCATCAACCCCGTTAGCTAAAGGGCGATTTAACCCTGGAACAATACTAATCGCGGTTCCATCTTTAGTAGCGTAGTGAGGAACTTTTGTAGTAATTAATGAGTTTGATGTCCTAAAATTAAGAGGAAGGTTTGATTTAGGATTAGTAGTTACCATTTGTTATTTTGTATTTATATTTATAATAGAATATAATATTATAATTATAAAAATAAAAACTGTATTATTATTATATATAACTTAACTTAACACGATTAAATGGAAAATATACTTGTAATAATATTTATAGTACTTTTTAGTTTTATGTTATTAAATTCTATTTATGTAAAGGCTACATGTAACCGGTTAATTGAAGGAATGGAACAAGATGATACTGAGTTAGATATGAAAGAAAGATTTAAAAAATTAGAAGATAAAGTAAATAAAATACAAGAGCAACTAGCCGAGGCTGATAAGTCGAATGAAGAAAATGCACAAAATTTAAAACAATTAAAAAAAAGTTAAAATAAAAAACCAAAAAATATCTGTATTATAATACAAATATAATACAGATATAATACAAATATATTTCAAATGAATCAAATGAATCCAATGAAATTAAAATATAAAAATGAAATATTACTTTTTTTTATAGTAGTTTTTGGTTTTATTATATTATATTATGGTTTAGGAAAAATATGTAATAAAAGACCTATTATAGAAGGAATAACAAGTAGTGATAATAATAAATCTGCAACTAAACCTTCTGATAAGGATACAAAAAATACTACAAGTAAAGGTGATAGTCTTGAAGTAAAAGAAATGAAACAAAAGCTAAAAATAATGGACAATGATATTACTAATAAGTTACAACCTAAAGTAAATAAAATTTTAGAAAAAATACAAAATGTAAGCAAAGAAATTTATGGTGGAATAAAAAAGAAAACAGATGAAAAGCTAAATTCATTTGCAGAAAAAAATAATGAATCTACGGCGGTTTCATCTCAAAAGAAAGTTCCTCCATTTTCTGCTTCAGAAATAAATAATTCGATTTAATAATTAATATAGTTTTCATATATAAAAAATAATTATATATGTAAATAATTATATACATTAATAGTAGATATAGACATGCCCGAAGAAGTGGACAATAGTTATAATTATTCTAAATATATTAAAACCCCAAAAGAAATGGGTATAGAAGTAGGAGATAGTTTAAGTAATGTATCAGATGGTGTAGCTGCTATTTTTAGCTATGTTAAACTTTTAGTTGAGGGAAAGTCGAATGCATCAAAAACAGGTAAACCATTAGGTAATAAATATTTTTTAGAGACATCAGAAAATTGTGTTAACCAATATACGAATCAAAAGGTAAAAAGAAGTTTATATTTTGATAATGTTCCTACCGGGACACTTGGTATTTTACAAGACACAGGTAATGAATTTTCAGAATTTAAAGGTCTTGTTCCTGGCGCAATCGAAGATGTAATGGCGATAGGTAAAATTGACTTTTTTGCTGCATTTACTGATACAGGGGTACCTAAATGTTTACCCGTTAAGCTTAAAACTATAGATATAAATAATAAACAAAGCAGTGATACGCATTATATTACGATAAGTGATATTGAAGCCATATCTCCTTGTAATTTTATTACTAAAACAAATCCTGTAACTAACGCTGTGTGTACCCGTGATGGATTTACTATGCCTTACGACAATACGAATGAGGATATAAATAACGCAGAGTTATATAAAAATTATTATAACCTGGACGATGATGGTGATAGTGGTATGGATAGTAAAAACATGAAATTAATGATGCCGGATGATGTATTTTTGAAAGTATTATTTTATTCTTTGGGTGCATTGTCGGTATATGTTGCTCTCAAACTAATGGGGAATATGTATAAAAAACGTGACTAACATGATGCGATATAGTGATTGATAGTTTGACGTTACATTTAAATTTATTATTATTAGTAATAAATAAATTTAAATTATGATTATTGTTATATTTTGATTTACTTACGATGGTGATGACGACGACGATGCCGTGTTTTTCTTGATTTTCTTCTACTACCGCCGCCCAATCCCAAAAAACCAAGTCCCAAAACACCATTTTTAGGAGGAGAAGTAGCAGCAGGAGCAGGAGCAGGAGCAGCAGCCTTTGCATCAGCAGCAGCATTTGCTTCAGCAGCAACCTTTGCATCAGCAGCAGCATTTGCTTCAGCAGCAGCCTTTGCATCAGCAGCAGCCTTTGCATCAGCAGCAGCCTTTGCATCAGCAGCATTGGTGTCTGTGTTTTTAGGCCCAAATAACCAACCAAAAAACCCGCCAGATTGTTTTCTAGTTCCGGCTCTTGCTTTACGTCTACCTCTACGAGTAACTCTAGATTTATGTCTGGACATGATAATAATGATTAATTATATATTAAACGAAGATATTAATATATAGTTTATTTTAAAAATAAAATAATGTTACAGTATTTGTCACACCTAAGTTACCGATTGTTTAACGGCGGTGGTGGTGACGTCTGCGATGGGTTTTGCGACGAGAGCTACGAGCGCGTCTGCGGCGACCACCCTGCTGGCTCTGGGACTGACCCTGTGCCTGGGACTGACCCTGTGCCTGGGACTGAGATGCGCGACGACCGCGACGAGTGCCCTTTCTACCCTTTCTACCCTTTCTACCGGTGCGACGTCTACGACGACCACCCATTTGTGCTAGTGCTTGTCCTTCTGCTTCTCCTTCTGCGTATTCAGCCATTTTATATATTAAACAAAGAAATAAATTATTTTCTAAATGAATAATTACAGTTAATAATAATAAGTAATGATAACTTATTATTATTACTAAAGTTTTATTTTATGTTAGAAAAAATAAAATTGTAAATTACAAATTAAATCTTTTATATAATTCAAAGGCAGCCAAACCTCCTAAAATTTGTGCTAAAATATATCCAATTAACTCTTCTTTCGGTTGTTTACCGGCGACAACCATCATTACAGTAACCGCGGGATTGAAATCACCTCCTGATATTTTTCCACCCAAGTAAATAACTAACGCAAGAGCGGCACCGATAGCGAATGCATTGCCTGTTGCGATAATTACATATAAAAAGAACATTGTTCCTAAAAATTCTACTAAATACTTGTTCATCATGTTGATACTTCGATACTTATTATATATTTTTAAAATAAAAAAATATAATTCTAAAATGAAAATATTTACTAAATAGTTGCTAAATAATTGCTAAAGACTACGAATAAATTTGTCTATTTCCTAAAGATGTTAAAATAGATGAACCACCAGACTGAAAAGTATTTTCGATTGCTCCTTTCTTTTTTGGCGCAGTGCATCCTCCATTACGGCACCTTTGACGGCGAATATTTCGAATCGTGTTATCATTATTTTTGGTTTGGTATGCTGCGTCTGCGGGAAGACCTACTTTATACGCCGACCTACCAATTGCATTATATTTGAGCATATTAATGTACTGGTCACCACATATGGGAACAGGAATTGGTTTTCCTGCTAAAACGCGTCTTTGGTAGTGGCTATGAAACATGCTTGTAGTATAGTTATTTGGTGATGCGACCTTGCTAGTAGATGGTGCTAGAGGATTAGTAGAGTATATTGTTTTTTCGGCATTCATAAATGAAGCTCGTGCATTTGCTACATTACCTGTTTGGTCGGTTGGGTATTGTTGGTTGGGTGCCGGAGCAACACAGCTTTGGATACCATTATTGCCGCGCTGTTTTATAAGGACGGTTGGTGATGGTGGTCCATTAAAATAGTATTGAAGAGTTCTAATAGGAACTGATGTCATGGTAATATATATATAATATTTATAATATTATTATTATATATATACGATTGATATACGGGATACTTAAAAGTAAATGTGATTATAATGTTTATTTAAAATCTATGAACTCTTCTCCAGGCGGATTGTGATGCGGAAAAGTCGTCACCACCGAAACTGTAATCATTGTAGTTTCTATTCACAGCTTGTAATTTTTTAAACTGAATATAATCCGAACCGTCATACACGAAACGTGGGTTGCATGTAGATGATGGAATACCGGTGTTGTCTTTACTAGGCTGAATAGCACCACCAAGTACTTTATAACCGGTTAATCCACCGCGTACATTATTTACCTGATTTGAGCCACCGGATGTATAATTTTGACGAGAAAGAAAATCTCCTGCATTATTTACAGCCCTAAAAGCTCCAATTTTTCGCTTATATCCATTTATGACGCCGGTTGCAGCAGGACCATTCCATGCTTGTACTAATGAAAACCTATCTTGAGCCCTTTCACTGCTACCTATCATTCCACCACTACCATTTTTGCCTGAACCACCCCCAATCATTGTTGGTGCAATACCTTGAAAACCACCTCCTAAGTTTGACATTATTTATTATGTATTATATATAATATATATTATAAAATATATATTATAAAATATATATTATAAAATATAATTCATTTTATCTAAACTTGTCTTAATCTTGTTTCACTTTAAATGAAAATAAAAATAGTAAATATGAACTATCTAATTATCTACTAAATAGATTTATATATATTATAATAACAATCGTGGTTACTATATTCGTTAACCTATGTCATAATTCTTGGCGCGATGTTCATAGTTTGTAATTCCTGAAATAGTAGTTTGCAAGCGTATGGTATTTCTACATATGCAAAGCTCGTCCTATTATCACATGTTCGGCAACAGTGAATTCCCATTTTATCATTATAAGCAGCAATCATACCACAGTCGCGGCACACATGAACTTGATATTTGTCTGATGCGTCGTATAAGCGTCCGCGTGTAAATCTTGCCGCTCCATGTGAAACCATGCAATTATGAGCTACTATTCCGTTCGCCAGAAACGAGTGTGTATCTTCTACACTAATGTCATATACTTGTTTGGGACCAACCGGGATTCTCGAGATGACAGTTAGATTCATTGTTGGGATAGAGCCGCATTCACGTGTTACGCCATAGTTTCCTGCGTCGAGGTCGCTACCGCTACCCGCATCATCCACGGCATCCGCAGTATCCACTTCATCATCACCTCCCACACTTGAGAGACATTTCATACTTTCATTCTTGAACCAATCTAGTGCACCAATTTTTTCAAGGAATTCTTCAGCGTTGGGGAATCCTTTTGCCGTGAATTTGCCGAATTCTGTTCCTTTGATGAGATGGTCGGTAATATCATGCGTGCTTGGAATAGCGTATTCATGCAGAAGTCCTTCTGTTTTCTTTAATTCTTCGACGGCTTGAATAATCGCTTTTTTAGTTGGAACTATTTTTTCGGGGGTTTTTTCCTTAATCTCTTTGAATTTGGTAATTTCATTTACACGGTTTACAATCCAGTTGTGTTGGCGTGTCACTTCTTCACGCAGACGACGATAGGATACTCCAGCTTCCAACCGTTGGGATTTATGACAGCAATATCGAAACCCCACTTTTTCAGAGAATGGGATTAGTTGTTCAATGGGAAGATGGAGCGTTAACTGAAAACTGCGCTCTGATTTATCTGCTTTATCTTTTTCTTCGAATTTTTTCTTTGAAAATGATGTCTCTTTAGGGTTTTGAATAGTTGTATTATGAATACCGCATTTAGCAAGTAATTTCTGGATATCTTCAAACATTTTTTGTAAAGAGGCACGATGTTCATATGTTTTAGTTTGTGAAAATGAAACCGATGAAAGGATGTCGCGTTTTCCTCTATGCATTGAAAGAACACAAGTATGTCCATCACCACCAAACATCCCAGCAAGAAATTCACGCACGATAGGGCGAGGGCAATTTTCATCCAATATGAATTTAGGCAGAGTTCCAGGTTGGTTTACTTTTTTGCCGCTTATTAATCCTGGAAGTTGAATAATATCATTTTTTAATGCTGCAGGAATTCTTATTTCATATAAATTTTTAGATATGAAGCTTTTTTGTTTGCTTTCACAAAATAGTTCGATATCTTTCATTATAGATTCAACATCTAACATATGTCCTAGAAATAAGTCCGCTATTTTAGTTTTGGAATTCATATGTCCATCTGTAATTAAATATCCAATTATACGCGCAAACGCAAGCGTTTTCATAAATTCTTCACGAGTATTTGTTTCAAGTATTCTTGTTCCAAATTCAAGCGTCCATCCACCGCATTCTTTAATTTCTTCATTAATATCAACAAGAGGGCATGTTATACTTGTCTTAATCTTAGTAGAATTCAATTCAATATCTTTAATTTTAACCCATGTATTATCAGATGTCAAAACGGGATGGTCTTCTGTGCATGTAAGTTTTCTACCATCCTGGAATGTCACTTCCACGCAGTCTCTCATTCCTTTATCCATAAACGCTACTTGTCTAGATGGAACCATTCCATTTTTTTCTTCGCTCCAACCCATAATATTTACACATCCATTATTTTCATGGAGTGATTTTATTTTTACACTAATTCCATTTGAGAGCGTAATTGGTGTATCTTCGTTATTGCAATCCCTCTCCATTTCGCCAAATCGTAACCCTCCATCTCGCGAGCGCCCTTCAGCAGGTTGTCGTGTAAGATTTACCATCGGTCCAATTGAACGACTATGTTGCTTATCATTTACCATATGTTTGAGACGCTGATAGAAGGCGGGTCCTATGAAAATATCCGACTCAATCTGTTCCCCAGTCATGCCGTTATATAGTATCTCGTTGCCGTGACATTCGTGCCCAACCTTTAGCAACTCCTTGCGAATATCGTCTACAGCGAGCTCGCCGAATGATGTACCATCACCAAATAGGCCGAGTTGTACGAGCACCTTTCCGAGTAGTGTTTCCTTGAGTTGCCCAATCGTCATACGAGACGGAATAGCATGAGGGTTGATGATGATGTCAGGTCGCATTCCGTTGACTGTGAACGGCATATCACTTTCGGGAATAATATTACCTACGGTACCCTTTTGCCCGTGACGCGAGGAAAGTTTGTCACCGATAACGGGTTTGCGCGAAGTGCGAATGCGGACTTTTGCGATACAGTATCCGTCACCATTGCGGTCGATGAAATTCTTGTCGATATATGACTCCTCAGTGGTGCGATGAATCTTGCTATGGTCTTCGTACTTGATGAGCTTCGTGTGGTCATTTCGATTTTCCTTGATAGGGACGACTTTAGCGATAATGATGTCGCGGTTTTCGATAAATGTATTTTCGGGGACGAGACCCTTATTGTTTACTTTATCGTAATTTCCGAATTTCATACCCTTCGTCTTTGAGGGGTCGGGCTTGCAACGGATTTCCTCATCACCATTAATCTTCTTGTCCTCGTCTTTTTCAGTGTGGTAAATAGTTGCATTAAATAAACCGCGGTCAATTGAGCCCTTATTTACGAGAATACTATCCTCCTGATTGTAACCAGAATATGTCATAATTGCGACGATGACGGCCGAACCAGACGGAATTTGGTCGAGTTTAATCATACCCATGACTCGTGTATCAACGAGGGGGCGACTTGGGTAAGTAAGAACATAGGCGGTCTTGTCCATGCGATTCTGGTAGTTTGTAACATACATTCCCATAGCCTGCTTACCCATAGCGCAGTTTGAACTTGCGAATCCATCGCCCGCAATAAATGAATGATTTTCGCTTTCTACTTCAATATCAGATACTAGACGATTAGATACAGGAATGATGCTCTTGATGCTGATGAAGTTGACGTGCCGCTCGTGAATGTTCACATCAAACACACCAACTTTCAACTCGGGGTTTTCTATCATTTCTTTAACTGTTTTCCACCCATTATTTGTCGAAAATTTATGGTCTTCTGTAGCAATAATTTTTCGCCCAGATATAGTAGTTATCTTGTATACTGGATGCATATTTTCTTGAATGAAATGGTTAATAACCTTAGTTTTTGATATTTCAAACGTATTTGGATTATATGTAATAACTTCATCCCCAACTTTTACATCTTTAATTGGAATACGTTTACCATCCTTCATAAGAACCGTCTCATTTACATCTAAACATTGATATGTATTCCTAGGTGACTGATTATGCTCTGGAAACGGGATACACGAAGCGAGAATTCCGAAAATGGTACTTGGGTGAATTTCACAGTGAGTAAATTTGTAAATGAAATGAGTGTTTTCTTTCTTGACAAGGTCGGCAGGTTTCATAGCAATCATGCTAAAATTTTGTTCCTCTGGGTCGATGTATTCTAGAATAGCTTCATCGATTTTTGTGTCGGTTAGCAGGTCATCCCATGTAAGATTTTCGGCATTAAGTTCCTTAATAATTTTATCGGTTATGAATACTTTATTGTCTTTTACGCGCAATACTGGTCGCGTAAGTCGTCCCGCATCATTACAAATACGGATTTCCTTATTTTTAATGTCAAACACAACAGATGTGTAAATATTAATAATTCCTTTCGATTTTTTGTCCTTGAATGTATTGTATAATTCGATAGGTGTTGCAGTATTACCAAGCCATGCTCCATTTACGAATACTTTAATATTAACAAACATATCTTTAGGACTTAAATTATCCATGCGTGAAATAAATGGCTCGACGTGTTGATGCAATGATTCAGAGTTACTAGGAATGGTCAAGTGTGTCATATAACTGATATTTTTTACAACACCCACACTTCCACCTTCTGGTGTTTCGGCGACACACAAAAACCCCCACGTTGTATTATGAAGCTTGCGCGGAGCAATCAGTTTCCCACTCTTGTCCACGGGTGTATTAATCCGACGAAGATGACTAAGACTTGATACATATGTGAGACGATTCAATACTTGGGCAACTCCGACCTTGTTGCTGTTTACATTTTTAATACCGAAGTCTCCTGTTGAGAGTGCGCGCTTTATTCCATTTTCAATAGTAGTCGACTTGATAATTTTATATATATTTGTTTTATTGACGATATTCATGTGGTCATCCGTGGAGCGCCAGGAACCCGTATTAATTTCTTTAACGACTTGCTTTGTCATATCTTTAACAAGTTTGTTGAAATAATTTCGGAATAAATTGTTTAAAAGAGCGCCAGTCAAGTCAACCCGCTTATTTACGTAGGAGTCACGGTCATCTTGTTTCGCCATATCTAGACTGCACCTTAGTACACGATTCACCATATATCCCAGAAAGTATATTTTTTGTATAGCGTTGTGACAGTGTGGGAATAAATCATTGCCGAGAACATCTTGAGTAAATATTCTTTTTTTCGCAGCGCCGGCTTCTTTATCCATATTCATTGGTGTGTACATAACATTTGAAGTAATGATTTTCAGGGCATCTTCCTGCGACATAACTGTATTTGCGTCAATAATTGATGCCTGTAGAGAATCCAGAATCGGTTTTGCACTTTCATCATCAATATCTAATACAATATGTTTGCAAATATCTTTGTCTGACATAATTCCAAGAGCACGAAATACAACAAATAGAGCAATAGGTTGCTTGATACGAGGAATTTGAACATATATCGGGCAGCCGAAACCGTTATTTTTATTTGCGACCATGACATTGATTTGTTTTGGCGAGATACATTTAAAGTCAGGAACAGACTTTATTTCGGCAGTCCAGGACCATTTGTTGTTATTTTTCGATGTATTGAAACAGTATACACGATTTTCGGCTGCTCTTTCCTGCCCCAAAACTGTTTTTTCGCTCCCATTAATAATAAAGTAACCCCCGGCGTCATGTTTGCATTCTCCAGATACATTATTATTAATATGAGTATATTGATTAAGTACGCATATAGACGATTTTAACATAATCGGCAATTTCCCAATGTGTACTTTTGGAATAGATTTGTAAAATGTTTGCGCATTTTCTAAATTTTCTCCTGTCCTTACGACATAACGAATATTTATATCAACTGTCATAGTTGATGCATACGTGAAATTTCTTGACCGCGCGTCATATGGAAACATGATTTTTGTAGCTCCATTATTTTCATGAATTTGCGGACGATATAAGTTAAATTTATCGAATGTCACATGTAACTCCAGTTTATTCTTTTTTGTTCTGCGACACATATCCTGTTCTGATGCGATTAATACAGGATTGAACATCTCGATAGTTCGCTGAATTTGATTGTTTACAAAATCATTATATGACTCTATTTGGTGACGAACAAGACGCTTCAAGTGTTGATTTCTAAAATATGCACCAATAATAGACCACGGTGTCTCAATATATGGGATTGTTGATGGCTTAAGCGCAACCGCCAATGAATTATCTATTTTTTTATTTGTATCAACTTTGATTTCTGGTTCATGAACGACGCACGCTTCTACAACTGGAGTATCTTCTAATTTTTTTTCAACAGTTTTCATATTAGTTACTGTAATTTTTTCACGTTTACTCTTTCTGACCTTTCCGCCTTCTATTTCATTACTATTATTATTATTATTCATAGAACTGACAACAATGTCTGTAATATTCAACTCTATATTCCCTGAAGATTTTGTATTGTCTTTTCCTTTTCCATGTACCTTACCACTTGATGTAAAAGCTTTCGACATTTCTTTTTCTTTGAGGATGAATTCTTATTATCGAATTATTGCTTATTTATTATTTCAATTTATTTTTAAGCGTATTTACTAGAATATATATAATAATTATAAATCGATTATTATAAAACTATAATAAAACTACTTATATATCTAAAAATTGTTATATAAGTAACATGTTGTGTTGTGTTGTGATATGTAGTATCATTTTCATGAATTATAACATAATTTAATATAATATGTATTGGTTATATTTATTAATGGTATTTAATATATAGTTTGTTTATTTTTGGATTATAAGTTAAGTTGCGTAGTAAAGAAATCGTAGAGGTAGATGTAGACATAGACCTAATACCTGTACTAATAATACTTTGCGATGTTTTTATGGGTGCGGGTGCGGGCGATGGTCTGGGTGTTATAAATACTGTGTCTTCAAGATTTAATGGATTACCAGATGTTATTGCAGTTCGTTGAGTAAACCGGCACACTTTTTCACCACAACATATATCTTTTAGTATGTGTTTCCATTTATAAGTTGTTAATGAATTGTTACGTAAACATGTTAACAATAGATATGTGAGTGCGCCGGAGAATTGTCCGTCTATATATGCATCGGCACTTGTTTGTGTATCTTGACAACCGCTAATACAGAATACTTCACCTGTTGTTTTATTGTACCGTTTAAATTCATAGTTTGTTTGCTGTAAAGACCAGTCTGTTGTAATATATTTTGCAGGCAATGTTACAAGTTTATTTGTAAGATAACTAGAATCATCGTATTTATATCTTAAATCGCATCCTGTTCCGCTATGACATGCGTCTAAAACGATATATAAACGCACACCTTTTGGAACCAATGCTGCTAAATTATTTCGAATTATATCGTCGGTAATATATCCTGAACGCATGAAATCTATTGGGCATATACATGAATCGGCGCCGCTTTCTTCATCACGGTTGGTGTCACGTGTTAAAATCCCGTGTCCAGAATAGTGAAACCATAATTCATCGCCGGCGACTGAGCCTTTGAGTAGTGCAGCAAAACCGGCAATTATATTTGCTCGGGTTGGTTTTTGTGGTGAGTAATCTGTCATAACAATAAAAGACCTATAATTCCTAAAAGTATACAAATATGAACCTATGTTGTTGATATCGTTTATACAGCCATTTAGCTTATCTGGTGTACCTAAGTAATTTATACCTACTAATAAAGCTCTACGCATTTTATATATTAGTATAATATTATAACTACCTATTATAAACAACTACAATTATTATAGTATTTTTAAAATATTATATAAACTAATAAAAATATATAAAAATAAGTTATTAATAATACTAATATCATAGCTTGTTTTACGTGAAATAAAATAAAATGAACGGTAACATACATAATAAAAAGGTTGTTAAGAAGTGTTTTAAAGAATTTGTAAATATACTTGACTGTAAAAGCGACTACTATATTTTGAATTATTACGTTAATGAACAGAAAAAGGAACAGAATAAAGAGCTGGATGAAAAGAATAAAAAGGATGATTCATCAAACGTAATAGATACATGTGACAAAAAATCAGAGTCTATTAATAGTATGACTGATAATCCTGCTTCTATATTTGTTGCAAAAAATGCCGATCATGTTCCATTGCCTCAGCCTCGAGATAACCCGGATAGTATTTATAGAGCTGGAGGAGGGAGTGATAGTACAGGAGATGTAACAGATGCGAGAGATAATAATAAAATCGATATAATAAATATTGACATAGATGATAAAAATACATGTTATGTTAAAAATTGTAAAAACTGTAAGAATAGAATATCGTACAAGATGAATAAAATTAATATAGATGCCGAAATAAACAGTATTGGTGATTTAATTAATTTATGCAATGATTATAAACTAGCTGAAAATGTGGAGTATAATATTGACATGAAGTCACTCCATAAAATAAATGATGACTTGGTAGAGCTTAACAATATGATAGGAATGAAAACATTGAAAGAGAATATTGTAGACCAGTTATTGTTTTATTTACAGAACTTACATATAAATAAGGATATAACAAACGGTAATAAACGTGCAAATGTAGAAACGGGTGATTTTTTACATACTGTTATATATGGTTCTCCGGGTACAGGCAAAACGGAAGTTGCTAAAATAATAGGAAGAATCTATGCTAATCTTGGTGTGATTAAAAGTAAACCGGCATTATTATCTGATAAAAAGAAACTAGTATCGTTGACACCATCGTTGCGTTCAAGGTTTAAGAAAGTTACTCGTTCTGATTTAATAGCGGGATATCTTGGTCAGACAGCATTAAAAACGAAGGATGTTATAAAGGATAGTTTAGGCGGAGTGTTATTTATCGACGAGGCGTATGCTCTTGGTAATACTGAAAAGCGCGACAGTTTTGCGAAGGAATGTATTGACACATTATGTGAAGCACTAAGTGATAATAAAGATAGTTTAATGGTAATTATAGCTGGATATGAGAAGGAATTGAATGAGTGTTTTTTTAGTTATAATGAAGGTCTTAATTCAAGATTTATATGGAGATTTAAGGTGGATGATTATGTAGCGGAGGATTTGCGTGATATATTTGTAAAAAAAGCGCGTGATTTTGGATGGTCGGTTGACGAAGAGTTGAAGGTGGAGTGGTTTGAAAAGAATATGAAATATTTTAAATACTATGGTAGGGACATGGAGACACTTTTTACGAAAACGAAAATAGCACATAGTCGGCGTGTTTTTTGTAAACCTGATGAAATGAAGAAAAAAATAATAATGAAAGATTTAGAAAATGGGTTTGAATTATTTATTAAAAACGAGGAAGTTAAGAACCGCGTCAATGACAGTGATTTAAAAGTTCTTCAAACTATGTATTTGTAATTTTAGTTACTGTTATTATTATATTGTATTTTATTGTATTCGGTTTTATTCATAATAATATTTTATTTTTAAAATTATATTATGAGCGACCCTACTAAAAAAAGTATAGTAATAAATAAGTCATTTTTATCTGGAAGCGGTAATTCGTCAAATTTACAAAATAAAAAATCAAAAAAAAATACACGTAACTTGTCTGAGGAAATAATCAAACCTAATAAGTTGAAAAAAATGTTATTAGATAAAATAAATGCGAAACGAAAAGCAGACCAAACTTCTTCTCCTAGTTTAATTAGTGGAGGAAAGGCGGATACTTTAGATATATCAAAAGAGACAAGATTATTTAGTAGCGAATTTAAGAAGTCTCTTGATTTTTTAGATAGTTATATTGGTCAAAAGAGGAATGATAAATATAAAACTAAAACATTGAAAAAACAAAATTCCTCTGTTTCTACTAGTTTAAATAATGATATTTTAAAATCTCTACATAGTAATAATATTAATATTAATAATGTTACAAATCCGCATGCTTTATATCCCCCAAATAATATCAATCAGTCTATACAGACACAGGCGTTTATTCCGCAATCTATTCAACCAGCATTAGTACCATTATCGGCACCAGCACCTGCACCAGCACAAGTGATGCAATATGTTCCATATATTTCCCCACAACCTAGGCAACAGTCTGCACCTTTTTTTCAAAAAATACAACTACAAATCCCTAATAAATCTCCGCAAAGTATAACACCAAGTATGGTATCAAATACGGTACCTAAGATAAATCTTGCTATAGGTAAAACGGCTAACCAGTCACTAGTATATACTGAACTGCCGCCTGAGTTACAGAATTTTACACCTCCTGTGTATAGTATTTCGTCTCCGTCTGTATCGCCGATGCCGATGCCGATGTCATTAGATGAGCTTCCTCCTCTTGAGTCACATACAAATTTTGCGGTTGATACATCTAGAGGTGTTATAGGTTCGAGAGAAATGGATAAATTCGAAAATAGTAATTCAGAATTGATAGATGAAGATATTTATACGGATATGGGTACAGTCGATGATGTAGAAATGAGTAAAACATCTTTGCTTCCATCATCTACGACATTTTCTCCTATAAAACTATCTGATGATGCTCCATATGGTTGTTTAAAAGGTGGTAGCAAACCTACATTTAGAACGTACAATAAAACTATAAAAAATAATATTAGATTTGTAGATAATGAAAGTAGTTCAGATAATCTTTATTCTGATAGGCAAACAAAGTTAAAAGAGTTACAGAATAAGCATAGTAAAAAGACGTCGATATATTCGCAGGGTAGTAAACAAATAAATTCAGATAATAATGAAAATGAAACAGATGATGACGAGGAAGATAATGGTGAAAGTAAAAATAAGCATAGTTTGAGAAAAACCAAAATAAGGAGACATTTACGAAAAACTATAACTAAAAAATTTAAGTTAGGTAAACAGCAAGGTAATATTGTTGGTGTTTTAATAAAAAATAACGATACTCGTAAAAATATACAAAAGGAGCATGGGTTATTGAAAAGTAAGCAGTTAGCTGATGTAAAAAAATATCTAGTTGAAAAGAATCTTATAAAGATAGGTTCTACTGCTCCCCCTGGTGTAATACGTAATATATACGAAGCCTCTATGTTGGCTGGAGAGGTAGAAAATGTTGGAAAGGGAATTGGTCTTCATAACTTTTTAGAGGATAAAAAATCATGGTAAGGCGTATGTCGTAGGTTGTATTGTGTGTATCAGGGTGTATTGTTTTCGATACACACAATATTAAATTCAATAAATTGGAATATTTGATAATAGTTTACCTGTTTCTACTCCTTTGTAGCTATTGCCGTATTTGTTTAGAGGCGGTGAAACAATACCAATTCCCATAACTCCTGGGATAACAATCATTATAACACCACCAACACCGCTTTTTGCAGGGAAGTATGTTTGTTTCCACCATGTAGGTGACTCATTATATAAACCATGTGCAGCCATATGTTCTATAACATAATCTGTTTTTTCTTCATTTATTAATTTTTTATGTGTGATAGGATTCGTACCATGATTTGCTAGTGTTGCCGCCATTATTGCTACATCTTTACTAGCAACCATTACCGAACATTGCTTTGTATATATTTTTAATACTGTTTCTGGATCGCCATAAAAACGACCATACGAAACAAGTTTATCAATTAGTGATTTATTATGTTGACTTGTTTTGTATTCCGATAAATAAAGATGCTCGTTAACTTTAAGTTTTCTTCCAGCAAAGTCTTCCATATTTTCTAAAATAAGTTTATTTATTTGGTTTTCATTATCTAACCTAGACTTTGTTTCATCGTATAATAAACTTGTTGTCGCCATTGCTCCTGCATTAACAAATGAATTAATTGTATGACCTGCTATTTGTATTACATCTTTCATAGAATTAAATTCATGTTTTTCGTTTACATTACCAATATTAGTAATAAGTTTTTTTATACTGTACATATTTAATGCTAGAGCAAGTGTGAAAACTTTTGATGCAGATTCTATACCTACTTCAGATTCATAATCCCCAAAATTCATTATTTCTCCTTTTATATTACATACCGAAATTGCGTATATATTTGGGTTATCTATTTTAAGGTCAGGTATATAGTTTGCATTTTTACCTTTCTGTTTCATTTTTTTAACTTTATTATATATTTTTTCAACATCTTCATATTTAAAAGACATTAGACTTTACAATACACTATATAATAGATTATATAATACACTATATTATAATAATACAAATAATATTTTACATTTTTCATAATATTTTTGTAACTTTATCAATATTGAATTTCGATTTATGTGTACCGAATTTACTCAAATCTCACGCATCTATAACAACATACCTTTTTCATGAGTCCATCGACAAGCCATAAGATAGAAGGCATCCGAGAGATTAGGAAAATGCATTACATTACAGATGCGTGAGATTTGAGTAAATTCTAATAAATAATTA
>Ga0315284_10001008_pt1 | contig 39289 bp, 61 predicted proteins | sample YL17G09_16_MG_FD_203696 | JGI IMG/M metagenome (GOLD analysis project Ga0315284, IMG submission 203696) | Sediment microbial communities from Yellowstone Lake, YNP, Wyoming, USA - YL17G09_16 | ecosystem: Environmental > Aquatic > Freshwater > Lake > Sediment | place: USA: Wyoming | collected...
GCTTTGTCCAGGCCAAATAGGCCCAGTTGGAGCCATATTCCACCTTGCGGCACTTGCTAAAGCTGGTGACTATTGTTTAACCCATCAAGGCGAACAGTGGTTAGAGAATCAGAAGATTAACACCAACATCCTTGACTATTGGGTGAACGAGGCTCCACACGCTTCTTTCGTTACTATGGGTACTAGTTGTGGATATGACCCAGAACTTGTTCTAAAGACAGAGGAACTCTATCTTCATGGTCAGCCCGACTATAGCCTCTTCTTCTATGCGATGACAAAGAGAATGCTTTTAATTGGGTTGGAAGGTATTCAGGAGCAGTATGGGTTGAAGCATAGTTACTACATTCCAAATACTATGTACGGCCCTAATTTCGACCTTACAGACACCCATTTCATCTTCGACTTGATTAAGAAGATAGTGGATGCAAAGTACACTGGTAGCACAGCTACTTTATGGGGCAATGGGTACCAAAGAAGAGAGCTGGTCTACATAGATGATGTTACACAAATCCTAGCGGATAATATAGGTAACGATGTTGGTAGACAGAACATAGCCCCAGGCGTAGAATATTCTATTAGAGAGTACGCCCATATGATTTGTCACTATGTTGGTTACGAGTTCGATGAAATTCAGTTCGACACCAATGCGTTTACTGGGGTGCTTAGTAAGAAGATAGAGAATACATTTAAGCACAAGCACACAAACATAAGTGAGGGCCTAGCGGCCACAATAGATTACTACATAAAGGAAAAGAAGTATGAAGTGTAGAAGCTGCGGCAGCGAAGACCATCTTAGTACAATCATCGACCTTGGCAACCACGCTTGGTGTAACGATTTTCGTAAAGAGGATGAGGTTGGCACAGAGAGTGTTTATCCTCTGCGTCTAGTTCAATGTTCAAAATGTAAGCTTGCTCAGCTAGACTTTACTGTTCCAAAAGAGAAGATGTTCATCGAACATACGTATCTGAGCGGAACAACGAAGGCATTGGGTGTTCACTTCAAAGAAGTAGCGCAAAAGAATCTAGACCTTGGATATGCTACTAAGGATGGATTGATTGTTGATATTGGTGGTAATGACGGCACACAACTAATTCAATATAGGGACTTGGGTTGTGATAACCTATTGAACGTAGAGTCTGCAACAAAAATTGCTGCAATCGCCCTATACGAAAACCACATCCGCACACACAACACTTTCTTTAACGAGGAATATGTCGATATACTGACAAGAAATGGACAAGAAGCAAAAGCTAAGACGATTAGCGCTAGTGGCGTATTCTTTCATCTTGAAGAGTTGCATTCTGTTATCAGAGGTATTAAGAAGCTTTTAGCTGATGATGGCGTGTTTGTCGTGCAGTTTATGTACTTCGGTGATATGGTAAGAAAGAATACGTTCGACGGTATCTACCACGAACATCTTTGCTACTACAGCGTCGAATCTTTAAAGAATTTGCTCGCCCCATACGGCCTAGAAGTTTTTGACTTAGAATACTCAGAGATTCACGGCGGCACAATGATAGCTCGCGTTGGTCACGACGGGGCTCGTCCGATTCAAGAAACTGTTGAGGCACTTCTTTCATACGAACAGGATGTTCTACTTACGGAAGAAGCTATAGCTGATTTTGTTCATAGGGTACAGTTCGTAAAGCAGAAGAATATAGAGCTTGTGAAACAAGTACATGAGAATGGTCACTCTGTAATTGGTATCGGTGCGCCAGCCAAGGGTAACACCCTACTAACATACTTTGGCTTTACGTCTGACGACATAGAGAAGCTGTATGAGACTAATAACCTAAAGGTTGGATTGACAACGCCAGTAACACACATACCTATCGTTAGAGAGAACTACGATGAGGCTACTGCAAGAGACGCCTATATGTACGTGTTGTCTTGGAACTTCTTTGACGAAATTAGAAAGAAGTATCCTAAAGGTACGAAGTTCATTTTGCCATTTCCATTTCCAATGATTGTGGAGAACGAATAATGGAAGGGCAGCACTGGGTGCCGTGGTTAAGGCCGGTAGCTCCTCAATACTTTACTAAGAATGCCGTCTCTGTACTTGTATCTGGATACTTTAACCCATTACATCTGGGTCATCTAGATATGATTAGGGAAGCAAAGAAACTTGGCGATTGGCTAATAGTAGTCATTAATAACGACGAGCAGGTAAAGCTCAAGGGTTCGTGTCCATTCTTCGACCAGGAAACTAGATACAAGCTGGTAGCGGCTCTTAGGGATGTCGATGAAGTTGTTATGTCTTTTGACAACGACGAGACTATCTGTAGAACTCTTGAGATAATCAAACCTACTATCTTTGCTAATGGTGGAGATAGGGTCTATGGTCACCCAAGAGAGATAGAAATATGTAGAAGGAACAATATCAAGGATGTGTATGGGGTAGGTGGAGGAAAGACTTACCATAGCTCGAAGGCTATAGAACAAGCTGTAGAGTGGCACAATAAGGCTAAGCTTAAACAATTAATAAATAGGATAGAAAAATCGTGAGTAAAAAAACAGTTTTGATTACCGGCGGACTTGGTTATATTGGTTCATCTCTTATTAGACATCTAAAGAATAAGTATCATCTAATAGTGGTCGATAACTTGACGTATGACCAGATGCCGCTAGTATATCCAATTCTAGATGGTGTCGAGTTTCACTTTCTAGATGTTAGAGAAGAGTTTGCTATGGCGGAACTAGCCTCAAGAGCAGACATAGTAATTCCTCTTGCAGCTTTGGTTGGTGCGCCGTTGTGTGAAAGACAGAAAGATAACGCAAAAAGCATAAACCTAGACGCTGTTAAGTTCTTGGTCGAATCTCTAAGAGAAGACCAATTGGTAATATTCCCTAATACAAATAGTGGTTATGGAGATACTGGTGGGGCGATTTGCACAGAAGAAACGCCGCTTAAGGCTATTTCCTGGTACGGAGAGACAAAAGATAAGGCTGAGCAGGAAGTTCTAAAACACAAGAACTCAGTAGTATTTAGACTTGCTACGGTCTTTGGGTATTCTCCAAGACCAAGATTAGACCTGTTAGTTAATACGCTAACATTCGACGCTTATCACGATAAAGAGGTCAAGTTGTTTGATGACTCATTTATGAGAAACTATATTCACGTAAAGGATATATGTAGGGCATTTGAATTCGCTATTGACAACGCTGACAAAATGCGCGGACAGGTCTATAATCTAGGTAACGACGATGTGAATATGACCAAGGGTGACTTGGTTAGAACTATAGCAAAACACATCGACTTTACCACAACCATCATCGGTGACAGAACAGACCCAGATAAGAGAAACTACATCATCAGTTCTGCTAAGCTTTACGGTCTAGGTTGGAGTCCAGCCTATAGTCTTGACTATGGGATTAAAGAGCTTATCGAATACTTTGATTGGGGGCCTTTTGACTGGACTAACGATGAAACCGAGAGTTCAATTATGGACCTTATGAGAAACGCATGATAATAACCAGAACACCATATCGCATATCTCTTTTTGGTGGGGGAACAGATTATCCAAGCTTCTATAAGAGGTACGGTTCTCTGTTGGTTGGTTTCACAATCGACCAGTATGTATATGTGTATGTTCGTAAGAGTTTAGACTTGTTCGACTATAAGAGTAGGGTTGCTTATTCAGTAATCGAGCTTGTTAATAGCAATGCAGAAATCCAGAATCCAGGCGTGAAGGGAACCCTCGAACACTTCGCTATTCACGATAGTTTGAATATCGGTATTCAGGGCGACCTTCCTGCCAGGACTGGTATAGGCTCATCTTCATCACTTGTAGTCGGACTCTCTAAGGCCCTCGTAGAATACTTGGGCGAGGAGCAGAAAACTAAGTCATTGGCAAGAGCGGCTATTAAGATAGAACGCGAATTACTTGGCGAGCCCGGCGGTATCCAAGACCAGATATGGGCGGCTTATGGTGGCGTTAATTCTATAACCATAGATACTGGCGGCGACTTTCAAGTAAGGCCAATTCCTGTATCGGTAGAGTTCCTTTCTTCTCTAAGGGACCGCATGGTCCTTTGTCATACAGGGTTCAGTAGAAACTCTTTCGAGGTAGCGGCATCCCACGACAACGATAAGACCTACGGCATCAAAGAGAAGATGCTAGACGTTGCCTTTAGTGGACACAATGCGTTTGTGAGAGAAAACATAGATGACATTGGATACGAGCTAGACAGGGCGTGGAAGTACAAGCGTTCTATCAGTGTGGGAATTACCAATGAAAATATTGATTTTGTCTACGATAGAGGAATAGATAGCGGCGCAATAGGTGGAAAACTACTAGGTGCCGGTGGCAGCGGATTCATGTTGTTCGTTTTGAAAGACGGGCTTGACAAAGAAGAATTCTCTGCTAAAATGGGACTAACGGCGGTAGATTTCGATTACTCTTACGGTGGAAGCGAGTTGTTGCTAAATGAGAAGGAAAACAATCTTCATAGACATTGATGGAACTTGTATTAAGCACCAGGGCGAGTATGAGAATATGTTGACAATGGAGCCCGAAGTATTACCGGGTGTCCTTGAGTTCTTTCAGAAACACAGAGCAGAAGAAGCTCTTATTATTGTGACTACAGCCAGGGGTTCAGCCCATAGGTCTATTACCGAGGCTCAGCTCAAAAAGTGTGGGTTAGAGTACGACCATCTAATTATGGACGTTACTGACGGCGAACGCTGGGTAATCAATGATGAGAAGCCCGATATGGCAGTTACAGCAAGGGGATTCACGGTAAAAAGGAATCTTGGAATAAATTCCGTTGACTTTCCCGAATTCTAGTGTATAATCTAGTATGATAAATGGATTTTTGGTTGCGGTTCTTCTGATTTTGACCACTTTTACGGTTGCCTTCGGAGACACCCACAAAACTTATGAGGAAGCATTAGCGGCATCTGCGAGAAACAACAAGAGTGTTTTGGTCGTATTTGGTGCTAAATGGTGCAATCCTTGCAAGCAACTTGACTTTGAAATCAAGAATAATCCATCAATTAAAGCTGAACTAAACTCATTTAATATGGTACATATCGACATAGACGACTCTCCTGCATTAGCAGGAAAGTACGAAGTCGGTAGCGTACCTAAGATAGTGGTTGCGGATAAAACTGGAAGAAAACTTCATCTAAAGAATGGGTATCTTCCTGCCGATAACATTTCTGGATGGTTAAGAGCCAACAGAAAATAGTGCCTTTGGTAATGGTTTTCTTTGCTATCTCGTAAATAGTAGAATGTGGTTCGATTCCACACATTGGCTTTAAGTAGCATATTATGCCCCTATAGTATATAGGTTATTACAATGGTTCGGTAAACCATAAAAGATTTTTCGAGTAAATCTAGGGGCTTACGAAATTTGTTTTAGGTGTGAGCGACAGGTGTGTTAATAAGTGGATTGAAAAATATAATATTGAGAAAAAACCTGCTGGTTATTGGTTAGCGAGCAAATCGTAAAATGTTAAACACAAAAGTTCTAGTTGTTATTGGGATTTTCTTCATGGTGTTAGAAGGGATTAAGACCGTACTAACGAAGCATGGATTTTGGGCAATTCAAACCGACTACTTGACCATAGATGGAAATAGAACTATCTATAGGATTGAGAAGAGGCAGATTGGCGGCGCTTGGAAGTTTCACTATAACTCCAACGAGCCACTCGATATGCTTCTAGACAAGTACAAAGATAACGAGTTCTTTGAGTACAGAATCAAGAACTTCGACATGAGTAGAAAAGTTAATCTCTGAGGCAGGGATGTGGTCTGCAAAATCACTACTAATCGGTTCGATTCCGATTCTACTCTCTTAAGCCAGCACAACGCTGGCTTTTACTTTTTGAAGATTGGGAACAACACATGAAAACCGCCGCCCTAACTTTCCTTCTGTTCGTGTCTTTAGCTAGCATCGCTAGCGCACAATTCCCTCCAGGTATGTCGTTCCGTTCTTACGGGGCTAATAACTCATACCAAGGATTCTATAGAGAGAACCCTCATAACCATAGCATTAGCTCGTACAACAAATATAATCAGCTTCAAAACCGCTATGTACCAAACCAGTCTGGTAGTAGATACAGTGTGTATGACCAGTACAATAGGTATGAGGGTTATCTTCAAAGCAAGCAAACCCGTGCGGAGAGCTACCAGTTACAACAGCAGATGTTGCGTCAGCAATACAATGCGAGGCACTACAAATGAGATGGGTTGAAGCACCAACAAAAGAAGTACAACAGAGGAATGCTTGGGAGGACGCTAAAGCCGAAGGATTTTCTAGGGTAAAAAGAAAGTTCTTATTCTTACCTAAGCGACTAGTAAACGTATTTAATCAACGAGAATGGAGATGGCTTGAAAACTCTCAAATTATTGAAGTGTGGGGTGCGATATACTTTTCAGATAGAAATGACGACGCTCATAACAAAGTTAGACAATCAATATACCTTGATAGGCTAACACAATGTTGGATTGATGACCAATGGGCGGATTAGGAGGCCGTAGGTGTTAGATAAAGTAATATCGGGAGGGCAAAATGGTGCCGACGAAGCAGGGTTACGAACAGCTAAAGAGTTTGGTATTCGTACTGGCGGGCATATGCCTAAAGGATTTAGAACTCTTGATGGTAATAAGCCTCAGTTTGCTGAGCTTTTTGATGTAAAAGAACACCAAGCCCACAACTACAAGGATAGAACCTGGTGTAATGTTGAAAACTCAGATATTACGCTGAGATTTTTTGACACTAAACACAAAGGTTCTCCAGGCGAAAAGTGTACGCTTAACGCAATCAATAGGTACGGAAAGCCGTACAAAGACATAGAGTTTAGGCTTAGAAACTCTGTTGTTACCCCAGAAGATGTGGCGACCTTGCTTATAGCAGACGGCCACCGTATCATAAATGTGGCGGGAAACTCCGAGAATACGTACCCTGGAATCTATGGGCTAACGTGCGACTTTCTCGCTAAGGTATTTTACTTACTAGGACACAGAAAACAGGAACAGCAATGAATACAAACTACACAGACATTACGATTCTTCTCGACAAGTCAGGCTCGATGGCAAGAGACGCAGAGCAAACAATAGAGGCTGTTAATGCCTTTATTCAAACTCAGAAGAAGGGCGAGGGTAAGTGCGTTCTATCGCTCGTACAGTTCGCCACAAAACAAGAAGTGACATATATTGGTCATAATATTCATAGCGCGCCGCTGCTAGATAGACATAGTTATCGTGCTGATGGTAGCTCTACAGCACTTCGTGACGCTCTATATAACACAATCAAGAAGACGGGCGAAAGACTTGCTGCTATGCCTGAAAGCGAACGCCCAGGCTACGTTCTATTCGTAGTTCAAACAGACGGTCTTGACAACGATAGTTATCAGAAGCACCCACTTAATGTGGTTGTTGACAGCATCGAACACCAGAAGAACAACTATAAGTGGGACTTCGTGTTCTTGGGTGCTAATATGGATGCTATTTCATCTGGGGCGGCATTCTCGTTTGCTCCAACTAGTGCCTTAAGTTATGACAAGGACAATTCTCGCCGTACATTCCAAAAGATGTCAGATAACGTGAATAATGTCAGAAGGTTGAAGTCAAGGCTTTATGCCTCTGGTAATGTCGCCGAGGCTCAGGCTACTTCTTATTGTGTGAGCGAAGAAGATAGAAAAGAGGCGGCGGGTGCTAATACGCCAACTGTTTAAGGTAAAAAACCCAAGGATATTCTACGCTACCGAGTCTATTAAGATTCATGTCCGTCCAGAAGATAAGGGTAAGTTCATAGTAGACTTGGAGCGTAGGACTATCGGGGTTACTACTAACTTCAATGAAGGTGCGGAGTTTAAGGGTATTGTTCGTATCTACGAGAATAAAGAAGAAAAGAATGATATTTAAACAACACGTACCTAATTGCGTAGATTTATCAAGGAAGCCAGCTCTGATAGAGTTTAATACTCTTGAGGAGCTTCTTTCTATTCCATACGTAAATAGCAGGATGGATAACTACGAAGATAAAGTATTTAGTCATTTCGCCCTTAGTGATAATAGCTCTCGTCTAATGGCTGTATACAATGAAGGTTATTATTGGTGGGTTGTTGGGTCTATTACTGGAGATACATTCACATTAGATTTACCAGTGTGGAAACCTAAGTATACCCAAGAATATCTTGACGCTAAAAAAGCTAGGGTAGAAGCCGAGAGAGCAAAAATGGATACTTGGTGGAAAGAAAACGCAAGAATGCCCGATGGAACAAAGGTATACAATGAAAACTAAGTTTGACATACTAGACTTTGAGTTTGATAGGATACGCGGTCTATTCGTAGATGGGTGTATCGACGAGGATACTTATTTAAGAATGTGGGACAGTCTTGTTGACGCCCTAAAAATAGCTTTGAGTAATAAGGAGGTTGAGGAAAATGACAACTTTGAATGCAACTACGAAGAAGAAGGCAAAGAATACAAGGGCTGGAAAGAGTATATCGAAAGTCAAGAAGGCGAAGAAAGCAGATTTTAAGACTGGCGTTGGAGCTAGGAGACTATTGAAGCTGGCGGACTTCCTAGATACATTGGATGCTAGATTGTTTAACTTAGACTCATTTATTAATGCACACGACTCTAAGTATAAACCAGAGTTTGTAGAAGAAGCACTAGAGAAGAAAGATGCACAGTGCGGCGCTACAGCATGTGCTTTAGGTTGGTGCCCAAGTGTATTTCCAAGGCTTGTTGAGTGGGTAGAAGCTGATTGGGATGTTAATGAGCTAGAGGTGGCTCTTAAGAATAAAGAAGATAGTTATGGTAAAAAAATAACTGAATTCGCTGTTGGTGACTGGTTATTCGATTTGAACGATAAGTATACAGCATACTTATTTGACTCAACATACTACCCAGAAGGTAAGAGGCACCAAACAGCTAAGAAGGTTGCTGCTCGTATTAGGGAGTTTGTTAAGAAAGGCCCTAATAAGAGTTTTGAGGTAAGAATGGAACTTCGTTACGGCGAATGTTGGAGAGATTACTTTGATGGGAATTAGTAGGATTTGGTTTACTAGCGACACACATGCTTACCATGAGAATATCATTAGGTATTCAAATAGACCGTTTGACGACGTTCATATAATGAATCAGTGTATGGCAGACAATCTCAATTCTGTTGTACAGCCCAATGATACCCTGTACCATCTTGGTGATGTCTCTAGCTGGAGGGGTGAGGGTCAGGTCGAGGAATTCCGTAGGATGATTAAGTGTAAGAATATACATCTTGTCTTTGGAAACCACGACCATCAACTTAGAAAGATGGCTAAGAATGATAGCACCATATTCCATAGCATGTTTGCTAGTTGGCATGATTTGCTTGAGATTAAGGTGGGCGACCAGCCAATAATTTTGTGTCACTTTGCCCTTAGAACATGGAACAAGCAACATTACGATGCTTGGCATCTGTATGGTCATAGTCACGGCTCGCTTCCTGACGACCCAAATTCTTTGTCTATAGATGTTGGGGTTGACACCGAGTTGTTTGGGCACAAGAGGTTTATGCCGTATTCGTATGATGAGATACGCGCCATAATGAAAAAGCATAAAGTATGGAAGCCGGTTGACCATCATACAGGTAAACTAGCTAATTACGAAAGGGCTCCGCATTGAAAAGTTTAAATTTGATTGCACCGATTGGATATACTGGCTATGGTGTAGCTGGCCTAAATATCTTGAAAGAACTTAATGAGAGAGGCGTTGAAGTATCTCTATTTATTAAGGGAAATCCAAATATAGACAGTCAAGAAGAGGCTAATCTTGTTAATGATGCTATTAATCGTACCGCAAATCCTGTGTCTCAGAATGAGACGCTTAAAATCTGGCATCAGAATGACCTGTTTGAGAGAGTTGGAAAGGGTGACTATTTCGCCTATCCATTTTTCGAGCTAGACGAATTCAACCCAAAAGAGCAAGCAAGCATTAAGTACCCAGACATTGTACTTTCTACCTCCGTGTGGGCTGCATCTGTAGTTGAACAGTACACTAAGGAAAAGTCTCCAGTAGTTCCACTAGGTGTTGATACAACCATATTTAATGCGACTAATCACAAAGCTAAGAAGCCGCGCAACTCATTCGTTATTCTGAATGCAGGCAAGTGGGAAGTGAGGAAAGGCCATGATATTCTTATCGAAATCTTCAATAAGGCGTTTACTAGCAAAGATAACGTCGAGTTGTGGATGTTACCGCACAATCCGTTCCTTAATCCACAGCAAACCCAAGAGTGGGAATCGCTCTACAAGACCAGCGACTTGGCTGATAAAGTATGGATTTTGCCAAGACAAAGAACCCATATCGACCTACGTAACGTGATGCTATCCGCCGATATAGGTATCTTTCCTTCTCATGCGGAAGGCTGGAACCTGGAATTGTTGGAAATGATGGCGTTGGGTAAGCAGGTTATAGCAACGAACTATTCGGCTCATACCGAGTTTTGCAATAGAGCTAACTGCTATCTTATCGACATCACAAAGAAAGAGAGGGCGTTTGATGGCTTCTGGTTCGATGGTAAGTTCGGGCAATGGGCTCATATCGGTGAAGAACAGATTGACCAAACTGTAGAACATCTGCGCAACCTATATAGACAATGGAAAGAAGATGGCGGTGTTCGTAGTAATGTCGACGGCATTATTACTGCCCAGGCGTTTAGTTGGCAAAACACAGTGAATAAGCTTGAGGAGGCAATGCAATAATGTACGACCCTCCAGATAAAAAAGAGTCTGGTTTTTCTGAAATGTTCGTTGAAGCATATCACTTAGGATATGAAGCAGCTAAAAATGACGAACTAGTTGATGACAACCCGTATGTTCTATCTGGGCACGAACGAGATACTACATTTGAAGACGAGCTACACTATCATTGGTATGTTGGTTATTCAGACTTTGAAGAAGGGGAGCTTCGCAATGTTAGCTAATATCAAAGAGTTTCTTAGTTTTCCAATGACGCAAGGACTGCTTATTGGCTTATCGTTTGGAGTTCAACTAGGTCTTATCATCGGCAGATATTATGAGGCAGTTTATGTCATTAGATAGCTTCCTAAACGAAAAAACAACAGCTACCAATAGAGAGATTGCCATAACAAGTATTGTGACTGTTATCTTTGGTATGGCTGTTGGTTATGCGATGGGTCTTTCGTCGGCTCAAACTCTGCCTCCGCCCCCGGCAGGGGTTGACAAACCGGCTCCGCAGGTTATAATAATCAGACCGGACCAGGGGCCACACAATCCTTTTAAAGACGAGACACAAAATGGCCGATAAAGATAGTGCGGCAGACGCGGCGTTTCCTATTGTTCCTCATACATCGGTACGCTCTTATGGTATGAGTCTAAGGGACTATATTGCTATCCATGCTATGGAAGGGTTTATTGCTCATGGGTACGATAACCCTACTAAAGTACCTGTTTACGCATATGAAATGGCTGACTCTATGTTAGCAGAAAGTAAAAAATGAGAATGTTCCCTACGCTATATAAGATTGATTCCAAGGGTAAGGTTCGTGAGTGGAACATTACCGTCAATATCGGTGGTTGCTATACAGTAACCCACGGTGCCCGTGGTGGTGCTATGCAGTCTACCACTGTTCAGTGCGAGCAGAAGAATGTTGGTAAAGCTAATGAAACTTCGTTAGACGACCAAGCGATGCTAGAGGCTGAATCGAAGTGGAAGAAGCAGCAAGATAAGGGATATAGGCCCCAGGCTGGACCGATTATCAATGGTGCGGTCGAGGCACAGAATCTAGAAGATGCCAAAAGGTTCTTGCCGATGCTTGCAAAGTCTTTCGGCGACTATTCCCATAAGGTAACATTCCCGTGTCACTATCAGCCTAAGCTAGATGGTATTAGGTGTGTAGCATACATTGATTCTTGTCCTGGGTATTATACTCCACACCTATTATCTCGTAAGGGCAAGCCATTTCCGCAGCTTCTCCATATCGAAAATGCCGTTATCAACGTACTGAGAGACTACCCAGATTGGATTCTAGATGGCGAGCTATATAGCGACACGCTGGACTTCCAAACCATTACGTCAATCGTAAGGAAGGGTAAGACCGCAGACCCGCGAGCAGAACAGATTCAGTACCATGTGTACGACTGTTTTAGCCTAGCCAAAGACTTGAAGCAAATGTGCTTTACAAAGAGAGCAGAGCAAGTAGCTAAGATGCTCCAGAACCGCAAGCCGCCGATGGTTCAGGTTCATACAGACCTTCTCTCCTCTGAGGATGAGGTTGCCCTTAAGTTGAAAGAGTATGAAGACAAGGGCTATGAAGGTATTATGATTCGCAACTCAAACGGCACCTATGAGAACGATAGACGTTCCGAGAATCTCCAGAAGGTTAAGTCCTTTCAGGATGATGAGTTTGTGGTTGTTGGGTGTAATCAGGGGATTGGTAAATTTGAGGGCTTAGCAATTTTTCAGTGCCAAACTAAAGATGGCAAGACTTTTAGCGCCGCAATGATGGGAAGCACAGAGCAAAGAAGAGATTATTATGACAACAGAGACAAGTATACCGGCGAAATGCTAACAGTTAAGTTCTTTGAGTATTCAAAAGACGGTGTACCTAGATTCCCTATTGGGGTCGTGTTCCGCACTTACGAATAATCATAGGTTTTCATATTATGGAGTTGTATGAGAAACATTTTCAAGCCAGTCCTAGAGATAAGAAGTAAAGCAGGTGCCCTTCATTTCAAAAGATGGGCTCTTTGGCAGTCAAAACACTTCAACATCTACATTCATCACATCTTAAAAAGCGATGCCGATAAGCATCCGCACGAACATCCTTGGTCCTTTATAACGATACCTCTAGTGGGTGGATACGTACATAACGTATTCCATCCAATAGGGGATGCTGCCCATTTTAGGACATACTATTACCCATGTAAAGAAAGAGTGGTTCCGCTTTGTCCAGTTCAAATGAGTCCTCACGAATTACATAGGGTTAGGCTATTAAAGCCAACATGGTCACTTGTATTAACCGGCCCCAGAGTAAACGATAAATGGGGTTATTTAGTTAATGGCCGTATTATGGATAATGAAGAATACAGAAAGAGAAAAAATGAGAGAACTCTTTAAGCAAGACCTTACGGTCGTTATGGCTATTACCGGCGGTGGCGCTGGAGCTATTCAGTCTATTACCGAAATGGGCGGGGCATCGGCGATTTTACTAGAGGCGACTGTTCCTTATAGCAAGATGTCGTCTGACACCTACACTGGTGTAACTCCAGTTCATTATTGTTCGAGAGAACAGGCTCTAAATTTAGCTGTATCTTCTTATACAAGGGGCAAAGAGCAGGTTCTTGATAAGAACTGTATTGGATTAGGTGCAACAGCAAGGCTGTCTACTAACTACGACGGTAAGGAGAGAAAGGGTAGAACCCATGAAATTTGGGTGGCTACACACGATGATAGTGCTACACGTACATTTCATTGTGAGTTTAAGCACGAAAGAACGCGCCAGTTTGAAGAGCAGATGTGTTCTGAGATTATAGAAGAGGCATTGTTTGATGCCGCTCGCATTGACTATACAAGGAACATATTAAGAAGTGAAGATGAGCCATTGATTAAAATGGTTCAGGGAAGTCTTGGTTATGGACCTGTGTACCTAAAAAACGAAGCTATTGTACAAAGAAGTCTAGGTATGTGTCCGATACGCCATGAAGACCATATTGTATTTCCTGGTTCGTTTAATCCAATCCACGAAGGTCATATTGCTATGGCCGAGGCCGTGTATAAGAAAACGCACAAAACCATATTCTTCGAGATTTGTGTGAGAAACTCAGACAAGCCGCTCGTAGACTATATGAGGCTTAGGGAGAGAATTGAAAAGATAGAATCTGTCCTATCCAATAACCCCATGTACGCTGGCTATATCGTCTCCAATAACACTCTATTCTTAGATAAGGCTAGAGCTACTGGATTCAAGAACTACATGCTTGGTATGGATACGTTTAATAGGTTGCTTGAGAATAAGTATGACGCTCTTTACAACAAGGATGTCGATAAGTATACGTTAATTAAAAAGGAAGACTTGTTTAAGCAAGAAGGTATGCACTTTTGGATAACAGAAAGAATTGAAACAGGGCAGAATTATTTGATTACACAGCCAGAGCTATTTACTCTCTTACATCACGATGAATATACCGACACAGGAATTTCATCCACGCACGTTAGAAATAAACAATAATAATAGGAAGGGACCGATGGCCTATCTTGATTTAGTATCACTTGGAAAGCGTCAAATTGAATATCCAGACCCGTCAGAGTGTGAGTTTTGCACACAAGAAGAGTACATTAAAAGTGCCCGCAAGATTATATCACATTTCGCTCCGAGATTTGGTGATGGTCTAGCTGCTGAAATGCTTGCTAGCGAAGACGCTATTGCGAACGTAGTAACAGCACTAGCATTCGCCGACTGGCGTTGGAATGAAGACTATCAGAATACGTCTAACACAAAGAGAGACAAGTATTCATATAGAAACCAGTGTGGACTTTGGGCTATTAAGGGATATATTTCCAGAAAGCACAAGTCAAAAAACAAGGGGTTTGCTTCACTAGATAGGGCTAATGAGAAGAATGGCGATGGCAGGAATTCAAGCCTATACACAACTATTGAAGATGAGTCTGCGGTAGAAGAAATGAACAGGCTAGAAAATGATGAGTATAGCGACTATATCAATAGTAAGCTACAATCACTACTTGGCTCAGGTATTCTTACAGAACAGCAAAGAAACTTCATAGAGCTTCACTACCTAGAAAGCAAGCCGATGACAGAGATAGCCGAAGATAATAATGTCTCACGCGAAGCTGTTAGACAGGTTATTGATAGGGGTATCGGAAAACTACAGGAGCTAGTACAGAACTATGGCTAAAACAGTTGTTAGAGACTTAGCTATAGGGAAGATAGCTGAAGATAGGGTTGCTAAACTACTACAGGAAATATCATGTACTGATATACGAGAAGTAGATAAGGCAAATAGGGTATTTTGGGACTTAATGTTTACTATTGATGGAGCTATACACGCAGCAGAGATTAAGAACGACATCTATGCGCTACGTAGCGGTAATATAGCGATAGAACTCTATAATCCTAAACTTGGTAAAGAAAGCGGTCTTACTTCTACTAAAGCAGACCTATGGGTATTTGTTGTTGGAGAAGAAGTATGGGCGTCTAACACAGCAATGCTTAGGGACTACGTTGCCAAGAACAAACCCTTTCGTATAATTGATAGTGGCGGCGACAACAACGCCCTGTTGTATCTATACAAAAAGGACGCCCTTATGCCGGGCCTTTTTAAAAGAATCGACGACATAGACGCTGCCTCCCGCAAGGCCGTCATATTAGCAATTTATGCCGAGGAATCCGATAAATGTCTGTGAAATGTTTGTTATGTCTTAAGGTAGCTATTCTAGCTAGAGATTATGAAAATGGTAATGTTCTAACTCTTGTTAGAGACGATAATACTCTTCCTACAACTGTATTTGATGGCAGAAGTATTGATGACCTATTATCCGAATTACTAGCTAGGCACATAGACTTAGACTTTAGGTGGGTTTATCCAAAAGCTTCTACTGTAATATTATCAGAAGACATCAAAGATATGGTTATGGCTGGATTCTGGGGACAGATTCCAATAGATACGCCACTTAAAGGTGCCAAATGGGCCTGTTTCGCCGATACAAGAAAGCTCTCTCTTGATGAGAGGGTAACAATAGATAGAGGAATAGCATTTATATGAGTTATCTTGGAATGCCAGCTATGCCTGATGTTAAAGAAACTGCCTCAGAGATATTCAGAAAAAAGTTTATGGAGTATCAAGAGTCGCTACTAAACTCAGAAGAACAAGATATTAACCCAAAGCAAAATATAGAGGTGTTGGTAACACTACACCTTGAGGTTTTGCGTAATGGTAACACAAGCATTAACTTTGCTTGGGGTGACGACTCGATGCCTGTTGCAGAAGTGACCGGCGAGTTTTTGAATAAGCTATGTACCGGCTGCTATAGGAATAGCATTGAAGACATTTTGATGAACTTTGCCAATACTACGGTAAGAATGACTCCGTTTATTAATAGGGTTAATGAAACGTGGAAGAAGGCTCGTAGTAAAGAACCGCTAGTTAAACCAAGAAATGCACTTAGAGCAAACATAGAACAATGAAACAATATGTAGATATAGTTAAGGATGTGTTGGAGAACGGGGAGTGGAAGGAAAACAGAACAGGAATTAAAACGCTCGCATTGCCGGGCGTTTTTTTTGCTCATCACATGAAGGATGGTTTTCCGCTACTTACCTTAAGAAAGATGCCAATACGTTCCCTGTCAGTTGAGCTTGAGGGTTTCCTAAAAGGAATCACAAGCAAAGGATGGTATCAAAAGCGCGGTTGTAAGTTCTGGGACCATTGGGCGAATCCTAAGACCGTAGAGAAGGAAGGTGTGTCGGCGTTTGACTGTGACGACCTTGGGCCGCTCGGCTATAGTTATCAGTTACGCAACTTCAATAAGGTGTGGGACGAAGATGATAATGGGTGTCTAGAGACTTATGACCAGTTAAAGAACATAGTAAACACCCTACACGAAAACCCCAATGACCGTCGTATGGTCGCGGCGCTATGGAATCCAGTACAGGTAGACAAGATGGCCCTGCCGCCATGTATTACTACCTGGATTGTGAACGTAATTGGTGGAAAGCTTAACCTATCATGGATTCAGCGCAGTTGTGATTTAGCGCTGGGTCTTCCATCTAACATTGCTAGTAATGGGCTACTTTTGACCCTATTAGCTAAGCAGGGCGGATTTGAACCTGGAAAACTAACAGGACTCATTGTAGACGCACACATCTATGAGAATCACGTAGAACCGATGCGCGAGTTGCTACAAAGAGAGGTAAGGCCCCTTCCTTCTCTTGAGATTCTTTGGGCTGGTATGGATGACGAAGCAAACCCTATTAAGGACAATTGTTGTCGTAGCCTGCCACCCCGTAAGTTCAACATTTTCAATTGGAACTATCAAGAAATTAAGTTACACAATTACGAACCACACGATAGAGTCAATTTAGGAAATATAGCCGTTTAGGCTACGGTGTATTATACTGTAGGACTGAACGTGTTAAAAGTATACTAATAAGGAATACAATGAAAAAAGCAAAGCCAGAGATTAAGTTCGAGAAGTGGAAAGACCCATATGGCGAGAACATCGAAGATGTGGAATTTCCTGGTTTCTCTGCTAAGGTAAAAAAGGCTAAGTCTGCCTATAATGATGGATATGGAGATACAGAAACTCCAGATGCTCAGGATGAAGACCTAAACCTACCTCCATCAAGACCACTAAAGTTCATTGCAACCTCAATGGGTCATGTACCGCTTACAGAATATACTCAACCTAGCAAGATATTCAACTTCTGGGTTGGTCACTCTACGTTCGATATTACAGAAGAAATCTTCGATATTATCGAGAAAGTAGAGGGTGTCGAAATCCTTGATATATTCACTAGATATAGATTTAGGGTTGGTATAGGCAAAATGTTTAAGGATGGCGACGTACACAGACAGATAAGGAATGTTGTATACAAACACCTAAAGAACACTCCTTAAGGCACAATGCCAATGAAGAAAGACTTCAATTATTGTAAGAGATGGCTTCGCAGGAATTTTCCATCTCAGGATACTATCAATATACGTTGTGTTTCTGATTGTACGTTTACAAAGCACCAAAAAGCTAACTTCGACAATATACTCGAAGAGCTTGATGGTTTATGTATCTATTTAATGTGGGAAAATGGCGAAAAGACGTTCTTAATTCTAATCCACAAGAGTCTATCTGATAAGCTTAAGGTAGAAACACTATTACATGAATATGCTCACTTATTGAGATACTCTCTCCCTGATAGGGGAGATTATAAGTGGCATGATGGAGTATGGACATCAATCCACAACCGACTAAAGACTGAGTGGGCGAAATGTATCTCGAAGTAAGTTGCCACGATAAGCTAGCTACTGACGAAATCGTGAGAAAAGTGAGTTTTGCTTCCGTTGAAAAACTGCTAAATGGAGTGTCAGTTCACACATATTACCTTAAAACTGTTAAGGAATTTCTAATAAAGGACATGATTTTGTCCTCTCCGGTCGATTTTCCGTATGGAGTCTCGGAAACGTCTGTTCGCTCTCACGGCACTCTTGCCGCAATCAGAAGGGGCGCGAATACCATAGATTTAGTTGGAAATAGCAATATGCTAGCCAACGAAAAGGTTGGTAAATTCTACGACGATATAGATACAATAAAGGCAATTTGCGTAGAAAACAACGTAACTCTAAGGGTAATGTTAGAATATCGCCTATTTGAGCCAGAAAAAGTGGTAAGAATAGCTAATGGTATTCGTGAAATAGGAATAGAGTATGTCTTACCATCTACAAGTACGGGTGTTGACCCTTGGGATGACAATCTAGCTATGTCTGCACTAATCACAGAAAAAGCATCCATTAAGGTAATCACTAGTGGCAACATTTGGAAAGCTACCCACTTAGAGTCAATTAGGGCTTCAAACGTCTTTGGAGCGAGGTTTTCCTCGCTAGAATCGCTCATTAATATTTTAGGTTAGTTTGGTGTATATTAAAGTATCGGAAACAATAACACGATACAAAAGGTAACACCTAATGAGCGTACAAACATACACTACAGTTGGCAACGGAACCTGGATATGTCCAGATTACATATATAGCGTGGCTGTCGAGTGTTGGGGTGCTGGCGGTGGTGGTGGTAACGTAGCCTCTGGTGCATCTAATGCGGCTGCCGGTGGTGGTGGTGGTGGTGCCTATTCATACAAAGTATTCACAGTAGTACCGGGCGTAGCATACAGTTTAAGCGTTGGTTCTGGTGGTTCCCAGAGCGTAAACGGAACAGATACATGGTTCAGTTCATCTGGCCTTATGTTAGCTGCTGGTGGAAGAAGTAGCACAGGCACTATCGCTGGTGGCGTTGGTGGCCCTTCTGGTTCTTGTATCGGAGATGTAATATACGCTGGTGGTGCAGCCGGTAACGGATTAAACGCATCTGGTGGTGGTGGTGGTGGCGCTGCTGCTTGGGCATCAGGTGTTGGTAGTGTTGGCTCTAATTCAAATGCTGCTGGTCAGGGTGCTGGTGGCGCAGCATCAGGTGATGGTGGAGCAGGTGGTGCTGGCAGATTCAATGCTCAGGGTGCCGGTAACGGCAGCGGTGGTTATGTTCCAGGTGGCGGCGGCGGTGGCGCTTGGAGAAGTGCTAATACAGGTCCATATACAGGCGGCGCAGGTGGCGCTGGTCAAGTCAAATTTACTTATACAGCAGGTGGTGCATTAATGGCTCAAGTTCAATCTCGTTATACAAAGAAGGCTAACGGTGCCTCTGTTGGTGGTGATAACTACCTTGGTACAACAGTTGCTGGCGGTGGTACAGTAGCCGGAACAACAAAGAACAATGGTGGTGTTATTATAAGAGGCGGTACAATTACCAGCTCTCTTTGGACATCAAAGGCTGTTACTTACTCTAATAGCCCAATGGGTGTTATTGTTTATCTTTCTGATTCAACCAACGTACCTTTGGTCGATGGCTTGTTCACACCTAGAAACGTAACATTCAAGGCTGTTGCTAGTGGTAACTTTGCCACAATGACAGCAGGTTCTTACGTTGCTAGAAGGCTTACAACAACACTAGCTGGTGTTGCTAATACAGTATTGCGTTCTGGTGGTGCTAGCTACGGTATAAGAAGGAGCATTCACTTTGCTCAGTCCTATAGAAGCAAGTTCATGTACAAGATTGCTTACGAGCGTATGGCTCTAACATCTGGCGACCTAACAGATGGAACCCCACACCCAGAGCAGACATATCTTGCTTACTACAGCAACACAAACTTGACAACAGCTAAGAAGAATGTGTTCGGTCAGAACAGTGCGACAGCAACAAACCCGGCAAGTCAGGGTGTAGCTCAGTCTGGTGACGTTTCAGCGTTCCCATCACTAGCAATCCCAGGCCAGTTGATTTACAAGGGACCGGCTCCATTGCCGAAGTTGGACGTTTACAAGGCCAAGACCCAGGGTTAATTGTAGTAACAATCAGTTTTCATATACAAACCGTATATGTGTTCGCAAGGATGCATATGCGGTTTTTTGTTTTCCCACTACTCAAATCGAACGGTGTATTATATAGTATGGGCACTTTACCAATTAAACCGCCTGGATTGCCGAATTGGACACCGACTGGAACCCCTACTACGGTCGGCCCCATTAAGCCAGGGTACAAAACAACTGAATGGTGGGTTACACTAGGAACCTTTCTAGTGGCAGGCTTCGTATTAACTGGAGTTATCTCACAAGACAAGCAAGATACTCTATCTCAGATAATGACTCATGCTATTCTATCTGTTGGGTCTGTTGGTGCCGTAGCTACTTCTGCATGGAAATACATAAAATCCCGCAATGAGCAAAAGATAGCACAGATTAATGCTAACCCTACAACTCCACCAGTAGTCGCAACAATTCCTCCAATAGAACCAGCGGCGGAGATACCAAAGCCAGCTAAAAAACCGAGAAAGACAACTAAGAAAAAGACACCAGTTAAGACAACTAAGAGAAAGAGGAAGAATAATGACTAATTTTGACACAGTAATTCAAAAAAGCGAAGTTATTATTGCTGCCGTAAAAGCTAAGCTAGCAGCTATAGGAACAAAGATTCCGCTAAGTGCAGGATGGAAGATAATTCAAGAGTCTATAGGTAGTGTTGTCTTGTTAATAGAACAACAGATAGGTGATGGATTAGCTGGCCCTGATAAAAAAGCTGCCGCACTAGCTGTTGTAGGTAATATAATAGACTTAGTAGCTGTGGCTGTTGACATTCCTTATGTCCCAGAAGTAGCCGAGTCTGTCATTGATTCAGTTCTTAAGAGAATACTTCTAGCAATAGCAAGCGGTAGTATTGATGCTATCGTTTCAACATTCAAAGCAACAGGAATATTTCCCACAAAAGGTGAGGTAACAAACTAATGGACCCGACATCACTACTACTAGTAGGCGCAGGTGCTTACTTATTCTACTACTTCGTGTTAAGGGGCAAGGCAAATGCTACTCCTGCTAGTTCAGGCGGCAGCTTAGCTGATGTTCTAAACAAGATTCCTGGTGCTGGTACAGCACGCCCTCCATTCGTTGGGCCGCAAATTCCACAAGGACCATTCGTAGGTCCAGTGGTTCCAGAGGTTGTTGATGCAGTCAAGATAGTTAAAGACTGGCAGGTTCTTCGTGAAGACGCAGAATCCCTACAACTAACTGATGCTGAGGAGCAGCTAGACGAAATTTGGAAAGTTTTGAATCCAAAGGTAAAGAAAGCGTAAGGAGTTAAAATGGACAACGGTAAAATCGGTGTAGTAGTAGCTATACTAGTTATAGCATACGCTCTAGTTGGAAACAAGATTCCAGATATGCTAAGCAATATCCATTTAGGTGGTGGCGGTAGCGTTGCAGTTGCAGGTGAGGTATTTCCTGATAAGCCCACAGACCCAACAATAAGTGCGTCTGCACAAAATGTTATTGGTCTACTTAAGTCAGTTAGTCCAGAAGACAAGCTTAAATTAGCAAGACTATGGAGAGAACAAGGTAAGATAGTTCTTCTTGATAGCAATATCCTTAAGACAACAGCGGATGTACGTAATGGTAATGATATAGCTGGCAGACTTCTTTTTGAGCAAACACTAAAAGGTAAGTATCCAGGTTTAGCTAAGTCTTTATCAGATGAGTTTAAGAGGTTGTTGGGCGATGATGCAAAACCACTAGACGGCACATCAAGAAATACAGTAGCGGCGGCATTTAACGGATTATCTTGGGCAGCGAGGCAATAAATGGGAAACACCTTTAAATCACCAAATGAGCTATATGAGGCATATAGTAATGGATTTGTAGGGGCGTATTGTAACCCAGAGCAAAGAGATGCGTTCTTGGCTACACTACCTGAGCCTACATTTGCTATGGCTGGTTTTAGGTTGATGGGTACTGGTGCTGGAAAGCTATCAACTCCATATAAGTCAGTTATTAAGCTTTCTCCTGTTCAACCGTATTTAGAGCGTCAAACAACAGGCGATTGCGTTTCTCACGGCACCAGAAACTCTGTTGATGTTTCTCGCGCTGTTCAAATTGATGTTGGTCGTGCAATGGAGTCTTTTGTAACAATTGGTGCTACAGAAGCTATCTATGGATGTAGGGGTCATGGCGGACAAGGTATGGCATGTAGCGAGGCGGCTGAGTTCGTTCATCAGAATGGCGGTATCGTCCTTCGTAAGAACTATCCAGGCGTGGCTGATTTCAGTACATATAATGGTGATTTGGGTGCCGGGTGGGGTTCGAGAGGAGTTCCAAAGGGTGTTATAGAGATTGCTAGAACAAACCAAGTTGGAACTATTACACAAATTAACACAGTAGAGCAAGCTAGAGACGCCCTAGCAAATGGTTACGCTATCGCGGTGTGTAGCAACCAGGGTTTCTCTGAGAAGAGAGATGACAAGGGTTTTGCAAGACCACAAGGTAACTGGGGTCATTGCATGATGTGGAGTGCGTGCGACGATACTGGTTCAGAACCAGCGTTTCTAGTACAGAATAGTTGGGCTAAGTGGAATGATGGTGGTCATCCTGCGTGGGGACCAATACCAGACGGTTCATTCCTAATTCATGCAGATGTAGCGGCGAGCATGTTAAAGAGTGATAGTAGCTTTGCGTTTAGTGCTGTGAAAGGATTTCCTCCTGTCAAGCTACCGGATTATGGTTTCGAGGGCTATTTGTAAAAAGAGAACACAATGAATAATAACAAGATAATGATTTTCGTGGTTGCTTTTGCTGCATTAGCTTTTCTAATGTACAACGGCACAATAAACATCGGCGGTGTAATGGGTCCAAAAGACAATGATACTCAGGCTGCAACTGCGGCTGTGGGTCTTGGCGGCGGTCTATTCGTTGATGGAACAAATGGCCCAAGTCCTTCCCCATCACCTAATGTGAAGCCGCATCAGAAAGACTGTACTGTATGTAAAGGTACTGGCTATATTAGAAATGGTGATGGAAATGTCACAAAGTGTTCTAACTGTGTTCCAAATAACAGTGATGACCCTATTCTTAGCTATAACAAGTTCATAGAGGGTGAACAGGCAGAAAAGAAGGTAGCCGAAACGAAGGCAGCGGAAGAAAAGGCGGTCGCGGAGCAGAAGGCTGTTGAGGAGTTGGTTTGCAAAACTTGCGGCGAAGGTTGTACCTGTGTAGAATGTAAGTGTACAACTGGTGGGGATTGTGAGGAGGGATGTAAGTGTACGCTTTGCAAGAAAGATGTAAAGGTAGAGGCGACGGCACCTGAGTTATCTGGAGATGACTTTGATAATACGCTGACCTCAAAGAAGATAGTTAGAGAGGCTTCTAGAGCATTCGCGGCAAAGGACTATATTAAGTCCGGCGAACTAATGAAGGAAGCCATTGCGGCAGCTAAGAATGATGAGTCGCATGGTGGTTCAGCAGAGTTAGATTCTGTTAAGCGCAGTATCAATAAGGGTAAGAATCTGTTAAAAGCTAAGGGCGTTCACGTTGAACCCGTATACGTTTTTGAAAAAGGCGTGTATGATAAGTTTGTTGCAGACTACAACAAATACGTAGAAACACAGAAGGCTCGCGTAGAGTCATTAAAACAGACGATAGGCGAGTGGGAATCTTATAGCGAAAAAGTAAAGACGCAACAGTCATCATCCTTTTTCTCTACGGATTCTGGTAGTTGTTCTGGAGGAAGCTGTGGTTCAGGAAGTGGTTACGGAGGCTTTTTTATGCAAGGGGGTTCTGATGGCGGAAACTGTAGTGGTGGAAGGGGTTTCTTTTAATAGACAACATTTAACACCTAGCAAATAGAAAGGTGGTGGTCTTATCTCCTCTGGTCAGGAGGTATACTGACCAATCATTTCAACAACAAGGCAAACTAAGAGGTAAACATGATATTCACGATACTAGGTTGGGCTATATATGGTTTGATAGTTGGGTTGCTAGGAAAGCTTCTAGTCTCTTACTTTGTGCCGGATGCGCCTAACGAGGTTCCTAATGTTGGGCCTACCATTTTGGTTGGTATTATTGGGTCTTATGTAGGTGGCTTTGTTGAGTTCCTTATTTATGGTGGAATGGCATTTAGCGCTTCTGGCATAATATTAGGAACTATCGGTGCAGCTATAGCATTGGCGATATATCACTTCGTAAATCTTAAACTAAAGAAGTAACAACATGGCAATAGAAGATAACGAGCTTATCTTAGAAGAAGCGGAGCTACTAGGTAAGTCACTAGAATACGACAAGGATAGTGTTGGCTTTATAGACCCGCTAACTATAATTATGTTAGTATCTTTGATAGTCAACGTAATACGTATGATTCAAGGCTGTAGAAAAAAGGGTAATGAAGTAAAGAGTTTATCAAAGCTAAGGTTTGGGCACCTTAGAATTGCTAATACTGTTTATGCTACCATCGGACCAAAAGAATACGAGAAGCATGGTTCCGAAATAGTGACAGCTATTATCAATAGAGGCGACACGATAACCGTCGAAAGGCTGCAAAATCTATTAGCGGCACTTGACGAGTAAAGTTTTTTCACTAGAATAGAGGCGTACTACCCGGTGCGCCTCTTTTCTTTTTTTTCTTGATGGAGAAGTTATGTATACGATATTTAAAAACGGGCGTATGGTATGTGTCATTGACGCCGATGAAGTCAAAATGGACCTTACTAACCCAAACGAGCCCGTTGCGATATTTGTAAAGGGAGATAGAGAAGGTGTAGAAGTTGAAGACGACGATGGAACACCTTATATCGAATGGCAAGATAAGAAAAACAAGCATCGCCTAGAACGTATTAGGCAAAGAAAGCTACATCCTCATCATGGTGGGTTTAGAGGCGGTCATATCTCTGAAGAAATTCCAGACGAAGCCCGCGTACACCGCGAGCGTAAGCAGCGCAATAAGGATGAGAAAGACAGGCAAGATAAGAGGGATAGGGACGAGAAGGACAAAAAGGACAAGCAAGACAGAGAAGATAAGGTAAAGAAAGACACAGAAAAAAACACAAACAAGGACGATAAGCACAAGAAAAATGGCTAAGCTACTCTTTGTATTAAGGAAAAGCGCAAAGAAGAATACCTATTCAAAAGGTAGTTTTGGGCTTTCCAACTCATCGACTTTTATAGTGAACAAGCTTAATCAGACTGGTCACGCTGCTAAGATTGTTCTTGTTGATGATGCTAATGGCATAGATAGAGAAGTCCATTTATTTAATCCAGACATAGTTGTCATTGAGGCACTATGGGTAATGCCAGCTAAGTTTGGTGAGCTATTAAGAGTACATAGGAAAAGAAAGTGGTTGTTGCGCGTTCATAGTAAAGCTCCATTCTTAGCAATGGAAGGTATAGCTATGGAGTGGTTGAACGGCTATCATGCTATGCAGCAGATTTATGGAAATCTATTCATATCATGTAACAACAAGCAGTTCAACGATGAAATTAATGCTATAAAGAAGTTCAACTCAGTATACCTACCTAATATATACTGTCCGCTGTTTGATGAGCTAATTTTTCATAGACATAAAAGCTGCAAGTTCGACGATGGTTACATTGACATAGGTTGCTTCGGTGCCCTGCGCCCTCTTAAGAATCAATTCCTACAGGCAATCGCCGCTATTATGTTCGCGGACAGAATCAAGAAGAAGCTCAGGTTCCACATTAACGGTACTCGTCCAGAACAGTCTGGTGAGAACGTACTTAGGAATATCGAGGGTCTATTTGATGAAACACATCACCAGCTTATCAAACACGAGTGGTATACGCACGAAGATTTTGTGCAGAAGGTAGTTCCAGAAGTAGACCTAGGTTTACAAGTTTCTTTCTCTGAGTCTTTTAATATTGTAACGGCGGACTTTGTTCATGGTGGCGTTCCTATTATTGTGTCTGATGATGTTGACTGGATGCCATCTTTTACTAGGGTATCTCCGAATTCAGCAGAAGATATAGCTAGCAAACTACACGCTGTTTGGATAACGAGAACAAATGCTACGGTCGCGCACAACAGAAAATTCCTTCGTAAGTATAATGAGCAGGCAACAGAAGAGTGGCAAGATTTTATTAAAAGGATAACATGAACAACGAGAAGTCGGCATCGGTAAGTCAACTAGTAGATGTTAAGCTTGATGGTACGGGAACACCAGAATACTCTTTGAAACCAGACCTACCTGGAGCTACAGAGTTATCTCTAGATGTTTGTAGGTTGTACGCAAAGAGAAGCTGTAGGCACTGTCACGGTAGGGGATACCTAACATACAATAATCCTCTCATGCAATGGGCTGACTACTGTAGTTGTGTTAAGAACATGTTGAGAAAAATAGCTAATAGTGTAGGAGAATAACGTGAATTGGGTTGAGTTCTATTTGGGTTTAGCATATGCAGTTGGTAAGAAGTCTAAAGATGTCAGCAAACACGGCTGTATAATCACTAATAAGAAAAACAAACCACTAGGGTTTGGGTATAATGGTTATCCAGAAGGCTGGCGCGACGATAGAATGCCTACACACAGAGAGTACGATATACATCTTGCTCCTAATAAGTATGATGTCACGCCTCACGCTGAGGTAAACGCAATAACGAACTGCAATAAAAAACCTAAGAAGGCAATCGCATACGTGTCTGGGATTTGCTGCGGCAACTGTATGATACACCTGTACCAAAACGGCGTCCGCAAAATCTACATGCTCGACAAAACATGCCATATGTTGAGTGACCAAAGGAGTAAGAAGGTCTTTGATTTCATCGAGGAAGAAGTTAAGCACTCAAAGTGCGGTAATATGGAAATCTATCGTGTAAAACCCAACCTTCTTTGGTTGGAAAATCTTGGGGAAGAAGTAAAGAAGTTGAGGCTAGATGGTGTATTATTAGGTGCTGGTGAATAAATAAGCGGTAAAAAACCATTGCGTGTTTATCTTCCGTTAAAGCGATACTCCACCAGATTACAATCAATTGTTTGGACATCAAGTATATAATCCTAAATTACTACTAACTCTAACAATACTTGAATTGTAAAAACACACATTCAAACAGTGTCGCTTAAACCACTACGAGCCCTAGCAATAGGGCTCTTTCTATCTACACACAGGAACAAGAAAATGACAACAGGACAAGAAATACAATTTCAAAGTGATGTAGCCGTGTCCCATCCATTCGAGCTAGTCTTAGCTACAAGGGACGCTAACGGAAATCAAACTGGAACAAAGAGCTATTGTACTGATAGCCCATACAAATTGAGTCAATTCTTTTTGAGACACAAGGGTAAGCCTAAGAAGAGAGATGCTAAGAAAGACGATAAGAACTCTCCAAAGGATAAGGCTGCTGAGCAAGTAAAGTTAGTGAAGAAACATGGCAGCATTCAATCATACGTAGATACAACGGAGAGAAAACAACAAAATGACGGACAAAATAGATAGTGTAAATAAAGGGTTGCAAGACTTTATATTCATTTCAAAGTATGCACGCTGGTTACCAAAGCAAGGAAGAAGAGAGTCATGGGAAGAAGCGGTTGATAGAGTATGCAACTCCCACCTACAGAAGTACGACTATCTATCTAAAGAAGACAAAGACGCTATTAGGCACGCCTTCACGTTCGTTAAGGACAAGAAGGTGTTGCCTTCTATGCGTTCAATGCAGTTTGCTGGACCAGCCGTGTTTGCCCATGAGGCGCGCGGCTATAATTGTTCAGTCAGACACATAGACTCAATCCGTGCATTTGCAGAGATAGGCTATCTTATGCTCTGTGGCTGTGGTACTGGTATTGGTCTAACAGAAAGGTATCTTTCTAGACTTCCAAATCTAGTAGGACCAGACAACAGAACTGGTTCAGTTATTACCTATACGATAGATGATAACATTGAAGGATGGGCCGACTCTATTGAAGCTCTCCTAATGTGCTACTTCCAGAATACAGCAATGTCTGGTAGAAAGATTATCTTCGACTATAGTAAGATTCGCCGTAAGGGCGCAATTCTAAAAACTGGTGGTGGTCGTGCCCCAGGCTACAAACCTTTAAAAGCTGCTCACCTTAGAATCAAGAAGCTCCTTGATAGGCTTATAGAGGAAGAACACGTTTCTGTCATTCGCCCGATTCACGCATATGACATTATGATGCACTTCGCCGATGCCGTCTTGAGCGGTGGTGTTCGTAGAACGGCGTCTTCAGTTGTATTCAATGCAGCAGATGAAGAGATGATTAACGCGAAGACCTTCTTTAAGGTTTATAAGCACCAGTCATTCTTTGATGATGATACCAATATGTATCATTGCAGAGTTAGGGTTGGTAAGCACTGGCACACAGTAGACCTTCCTACATACGACTATGAGAAGATGATTGAGAGTAAGCAAATAAGTTGGTTCTATATTGAGCCACAAAGGGCGCGCTCTAATAATAGTGCCTTGCTTATTCGTAGTACTACGACACAAGAGCAGTTCAATGCAATCGTAGAGAAGACGAAGCAGTTTGGTGAACCTGGATTTGTATGGGCGAACAATGAGGATGTTTTATTCAACCCGTGCTATGAAATTGGATTCGTTCCAGTTACAGAGCGTGGGGAGTGTGGTGTTCAGTTCTGTAATCTAACTACCCAGAATGGTGACAAGATTAACAGCGCGGAAGACCTAATCGAATTCACCAGAATCGCCGCTATCATTGGTACTCTACAGGCTGGTTATACCAACTTCAAGTATCTATCTAAGGTTTGCAAGCAACTTACAGAAGAAGAGGCCCTATTAGGTATATCTATAACAGGCATCCTTTCTTCTCCTGAGATTATTCTAGACGAATCTAATTTAAGAAAGGCTACCAAAGTAGCCGAAGAAACTAATAGATTGTGGGCGGCGAAACTGGGAATCAATCCGGCGGCTCGCCTAACAGCTATTAAGCCAGAAGGTACTGGTAGTTTAGTAATGGGTGTTCAGGCCCCTGGTATTCATGGCGCACATGCCGAATTCTATCTTAAGAGAGTTCAGACTACTAAGGGCGACCCACACTATGAATACTTCAAGCTATTGAATCCTCATATGTGTGAAGAGAGTGTTTGGTCAGCTAATAAGACCGACGACGTTATTACGTTCCCAATTAAGGCTAAGCAGGGTGCCATCCTAAAGGATAGTATTTCTGCTCTTGAGCATCTTGAGATAATCAAGAAGGTTCAAAAGAACTGGGTCTTAACTGGTGGCGCGAATAACAAGAAGGACGTTACTAATAATGTTAGTTGTACGGTTCTTGTTAAGCCAGATGAATGGGAAGATGTTGTTAAGTATATCTATGAGAACAGAGAGTATTTTTCAGCCGTATCTCTTCTGGACCATATGGGTGATAAGACATATCAGCAAGCTCCATTTGAGAAGGTTAATACTCAAGAAAACTTCTACAAGTATAAAGACCTAATGGACAAGTATGCTCCAGTTGACTTTTCACACGTTATGGAGTCTAGTGACGACACGACCCATACGGCAGAAATGGCTTGTGCGGGCGGGGCTTGTGTAATTTAAGCTTGACTTTTGGCGATTTTGATGTATGATGTGGGAACGGAGTCCCCTTTTCCTTGACTTTTTGATATATTGGGTTAAAAATGGTAATTCATCAGCACAAGCGAACTCTACAGCTAAACCAGGATTTCACAGCACACAGCCTACTTGATTGGAAGGAAGCTATTAGTGCGGTTGCAGACAATGCAGCTAATCCATCAGAGGGTGCTTTCATGGTAGATTTCTATCATGATGAAGAAGTATTGGACTCTAAGGGTAGACACTATATCGTTCCTGCTGTTATTGCCCTTGCTAAGTATGTCAAGCCAGGTGGTGTTGCATTTAGCAGGTACAATGTCTTCATTAGGGACAAGCTTAAGTGTCAATACTGTGGCACAAAACATCATCCTTGGGAGCTAACATTCGACCATGTTATCCCGCGAAGCAAGTGGGACAAGGAAAAGTATGGTACACCTACACACTGGACCAATATCGTAACTTGCTGCAAGCCCTGTAACGCCAAAAAGGGCGACAAGACCTTAAAGGAATCTGGTATGAAACTGCTTAAACAGCCGTTTATTCCGGCGGGAGCTAACTTTATTCATGGTCTAAAGCCGTGGATGAAGATAGAAGAACAGTGGAAGCCGTACCTACCTGCCTTGTACATCAATGGCGGAAAACTGTAACTTTTAAAAGGAGATGGTGTATAATAGTATGCCAATTTATACCTACCAATGCCCGTCCTGTGGCAATTTTGAACTTCATCAACCCATGAAGAAGGTCAAAGCTAAGCTCAAGTGCCCAGAATGCGGCAAAACTTCCGAAAGAAACCTTTTAGCAGACGCCTCTACCGTTGTAGGTATTGGTGATGCCAGTCCTAAAACTTTAGGGGCGCTTGCTGAGAGGAATGCTAATAGACTGAGTGCAGATGAAAAGGCAGCCCTCACTAAGAAGCACAATGCTTATCGAGAAGAAGGTCCAACCAAAGAGCTTCCGACCGGAATGTCTCGCATAGAAAAACCGAAAGACTGAGGAAAGTATGGTTCAAATTCAGATAGACCCAACACAAGCGATACACAATCTCGTTAATGGAAATCGCATCGTTGGTAAGAGGGGCACAATAGCATATGTCCAAAACCACGGTGAAATTTTCGCTTTTCTTCCACCATCCTGTTCACCTAAGTTCAAAGAACAAACGCTTGATAAGGGCGACATAGTTCTAGATATGAAGTATTCAGAATCGGTCGTTGACGAAGAACCAATCAGAATGGTCTTAAAGAAAAGAAGGGTGTTACCGCCGCTCTTTGAGAGAATGGACCTAACTAAAGCATATCACAATTATGAGGAGAGAATGGAATGTCTGAGGAAAGAGAGAGAGCCGAAAACCCTAAAATCCCACATAAAGCAGTCATTCTCTACAGGATGGAAGTCGTTCAGCAGCGACCCGATGGGAAGCTTATACCAAGCCCTTTGCACACCGCTTCAGAAGCTTTCGTTCTTCTTGGGAACTCGTTTGAAGAAGCTAGGGAAAAAGCTGAGAAACTATTCACAATTATAAGAAACGAGTACGACAAATATGACAAGAATAATCAAGAACCTCAAGATGAATGAGGCTATCTATAATCCGAACCACATATACAAGCCCGCTAAGGATGAAAGTGTCGGAGTAGAACAAGTCGAAAGAGAAGTAGTCGCCATCACAGAAAACTGCGTAGAGGTCGAGGAAAACCATCCAAAGGCCCTATGTAAAGCAGTCCGTACTGGTGTCAATACCAGCTACTACATTCTTTTCTCTCCTGCGGGTCGTATGTTCAACCCATATGGTTTGTACGACGCTTCTAATCAAGTCAGGAAAAGCCAGGGCGGCAAGCAGTTCGTTATGCGTTCTGTTCCACAAAAGTCCTTTGAGCTTTACATTAAGTTTCTACAGACAAGGAACCAATCCCTATTAATCAACGCAGAAAGAGAGAATAGCTAATGGCACTAACGAACGTAGAAAGATACGCCATCCAGGGTATGATAGGCCAGGGAATTCCTGTAGCCGCAATGGCAAAGTCCCTAAAAGTGAGCGAAAAGACCATCGAGAATTACCTAAACAAGCTCGGTGAGAGCTTTGATAGGCTGATTGCTAATAATGTGTCTGTAGTACCACAACCTACTAAAGAGGAAGACCCGACTCCAGAAGTTGTGGTTGAGAAGGTTGAAGAGGCTAAGCCAGAAGAGTATGTACCAGAAATCACAAGGATTGAGAAGCTTAGACAAGAAACGGTAGAGAAGCCGCGTGTTGTCTCTGCTGTACCAGAAGGCTTAACAAAGAAGTTGAAGCTTAATACAACTGGTGGCAAGAAGCACAAAGCTGTATCTATTATGACCGAGGGCGCGTCTGCGGTAAGCGACGATGCTAAGAAGTCTATGCAACTAACCAACAGAAGTAGAACAGCTCGCGGGGCTATCTATAACATAGAGGAAAAGAAGGTTGACTAAACAAGGACAGAAGTTTCAGTCGCGTTATTCATCAGATACATTAATTACACCGGCCCAGTATATCACTGAGCTAATTTGCGAGAAAAAGGCTAGGTTAGCCGGGGGTGAGTTGCCTCAGAAGTTTTGGACGCAACCTAAGTGGTCTGCTTTCTTTAGGCAACAAGTTCATACGGCAAATCTATTACTTCGCCTATATAGCTATCAGGCTATTATTAGGGCATTGAATGCCAAAGAGGCTGAGCGAATTTTTTCCTTGCGAGCCCCTCATCTTGACGCTATAATCAAGGCTGAGCAGGCAAAATACGACAAACTCGTAGCACAACAAGAGAGTGCTGAGGACATCGTAAGGGTTGACGTAAATGCCAAACCACGCCAGCCAATCGTAAAGAAGAACATCGTTTCAAGACTCAAAGAATTGGATAATGAATAAATGGCAAAGAAAAAAGTAACATCAGAAGAGAACGAGGGAGAAGACGTTGGTGTAGCGACAGAGGAAAAGGCGACTAAGAAAACAAAGAATGTTGACTTAGCCTCCCTCTATATTAGCGCAAACTCCCTAATCAATAGGAAGACAGTAGTAATTCCAGTTAGCCCGGTCATAGATGTTATGCTTGGCGGTGGAGTGCCAGAAGGTTCATTCGTAATACCAACGGGGCCACCCAAGGTAGGAAAAAGCACATTCAGCTTGCAATTAGCTGCTAACGCTATTCGCCCAGAATACGCATGTGAGCTTAATCCAAAAGGTAGAGAAGTCTTTATCTTCAATATCGAAGGTCGTCTTAAAAAGAGAGACCTTGAAGGTATTAATGGACTAGACATCAATAAGGTTCATGTTATTGGTTCCGAGCCAGGAAACATCATATCAGCCGAAGACTATATTGAAAGAGGCGAGCGTCTTATTAACGAGAGGCCCGGCGACATCTTTATCTTCGACTCATTTTCCCAGTTGTGTACAGTTGACAGAATGACGGCATCGTATAGGGATAGATTTAGAGACAACTCTGCTTCTCTACTAGCTGCTTTCTGTAAGCGTATTTGTAACGTAATCCCAATCAACCGTTCAATCGTAATTGGTATTACTCACTTGATTGCTAATCAGGGTGGTATGGGTCATTCACCGTGGAGCGAAGCTTCTGGTCAAAAGATTCAGTATGCCGCAGACATCAAGATTAAGGCAACCCACCAAACACCTTGGAAAGTTGGGGAAACTCAAATTGGTCAAGAAGTTCATTGGAAATGTACTACTTCTGCTATTGGACCTCCTGGGGGTAGCTGTAGTTCTTTACTTAGGTATGGGTATGGACTAGACAAGGAAGCCGAGATAGTAACTCTTGCGGCTGACTTCGGCATCATCAAAAAGGGTGGAGCTTGGTACACAATGCCAGATGAAAAGAAGTTTCAGGGTCTTGAGAATACTAGGGAATACCTAGTTGCAAATCCTACTGTATACGAAGACATATATCGTCAAATCAGAGAAATGCTTGGACAATGAACGTAAGAGACTTAGACGGTAAACTTGTTAAGTGGAACCCACAAGGGGCAGCTTCCTCTGATACCAGAGCTAAGTCGTCACTACATGAGAGAGCTAGGGAACTACTTAAGTCAAAATATCCGACCATGCAGTTTATTGAGGAAGTCAAGATACCTGTAAGGTGGGGCACAACCCTATACTTAGATTTCTACTGTCCGTTGAAAAAAGTTGCTTACGAAGTTCATGGCGAACAACACTATAAGATGATACCTCATTTTCATAGTAACGTCCAGGGCTTTATCAAGCAGAAGAAAAGGGACGGTGAGAAGGAAAGGTGGTGTGAGTTGAATGATATAACGCTAGTTAAGCTTGCTTTCAATGAACTTGATGGGTGGGAGGAACAGATATGAGCTTATGGGGCGGGCTTTGTCTGTGTTTTATCATAGGGTTGTTTTGTGCTGTTATAGCGGCGCTATTTGTTAAAGTACCAATGATTGAGGACGATTAATGATAAGCGATATTGAGTTAGGATTATCTCCGTATAGCGTTGATAAGATACTAGATAGGTTTACAATGGTCCAATACAACATAGCTAATCGTCCAGAGGTATTAGTTTGGAACGGTGCTAGGTGCTGGCAGTATCATTGGTTTGAAGGCTTGCAGCCTATGAAAAAGTTTGACTGTACGGAGAATCCAGATATTAGTGTGGTCTATATTGACTTTGAACTAATTTCATGGCAGCATCTATTGACTGGGTGTAAGCTCTTAGTGGCATGTCAAGATAAGCTTAACGCAAAAGGAATTAAGAGCGTATTGTACTTTTGTACCAGGGATGCTGAAGAATCAGCCATATGTTTAATAGAAGAGGAAAGACGAATTAAATGAGTACACCGAAGGAACTGCTTGAACAAAGGGACCAGATACTAGACGATTATGAGAAGGGGATTGGGTTACCGATTTATAACAATCCGGTGCCTACTGAGGAACTTGAGAAGTACCTCTCGATGAACCGAGACATAATTGAAAGGCTATCTGCCGATGAGTGTGCGATTATAGCTATACGTCTGTTGCAATTTGGAGTACATATCCAGAGGGCACAGAATAGGGAAATATCGCGCGTGTCATGGGCTAAGAATGAACTTAAGATGACAATAGCCAACGAAGTGAATAACTACGAGGGCTATGGATATGAGCAGAAGTCCGCTCAAGCCATTAAGGGCAACAGTCACGCCTCAAAAGTAAATCAAATTGCTATCTATGCGCAGCAACGAGTTGATAGGTTGAACTTTGTCTCTAATGGGCTGAAGAACTTAGCAGATATGTTAAGGTCAATCCAATTTAACAAGAGAAACGCAGACAATGAATAGTATAACACTAGCTCAGCTAGAATCGCTCAATGAGCAAGAATTAGCTAAGGTTTACAAGCTAATTAACAAGCTTGCATCTAAACACGGTAAAACTCCTCCAACTTATCATGGCGAGGGTGTTCCAGAATATGTGGACGAATTGTACATCGAGGAACCGGACGAAGGCGATACGGGCGTCCATTTAATCGACAAGAAAAAGGCCACCCAAAGTACGGAACCTTTTAATAAGAAACGCTCGCTACGCGAGGAACTCATTCCTGGGGCTTCTGAGGGGCTTGCAAAAGGCTCAGACCCGCGTAGAATGGGCAAAGAGGACAAAAACTACACCCGCCGCGAGCCCATCCAGACACAGGGTTATAGACCGAACAAGTTCTTTGAGCTTATGGATGGTGGAACAAGAATCGCTGATATAGAAGAAACTTCCGAAGAAGACAAAAAGTGGAAGGAAAAAGAGAATAAGATTTGGCAGAAGAACCATAAAAACGGAAGAAGGCAGACTAGGCCATCTAGCTTAGTTGATGTTACTTGTGATGGTTGTCGCCAGACATTTGAGGTTGCAGCGAGTTTGGTTACGTCTAACAAGTTTCTATGTAATAGTTGCATCTGTAGAAGAAAAGGTTAAGTAATGGCGTTAATGGATGTTGCGGCGGAACGTGCTGTTCTTGCCGGGATTTGCACATATGGCTCTGAAGCTTACTTTGATGTTGCGGACATTGTTAATGAGGACTCGTTTACCCAGGATGGTAATGCGATACTCTATAAGTGTCTAAAGACCATCATAGAGACAGACAATGATGCTAGGGTAGACGTTCCATCTATTTACTCGACCGCTAATATCCTGGGTCTTGGATTTCACTTTAATAAGGTGGAAGAGACTAAGCACCTTCAGGCTATTATGTCGATGCCAATTAGGCTTCCAAACGTAAGGAAGTTCGCCGCAGTAATTCGTAAGCTACAAGTTGCACGCCTGATGCACGAACAGGTCAACAATGCCCAGAATGAACTTTTGGGCGTTAAGGGTAATGAGTCATACTCCAGCATTCTTGGTATAGTAGAGAATGTTGTGTTTGACTTCGGCACCCTGCTTAATGTGGGCGGCGATGAAGAACCATCAGAACTACTTGGCGGAATTACAGCTAACATCAAACATCTAATGGACAATCCAGTCCAACAGATAGGTATTAGTTCTGGTTTTCCAGTATACGATGCGGCAATCGGCGGCGGTTTTCGTCGTGGTAGCGTTTCTATGATTGGAGCTAGGACTAAGGCTGGCAAGTCTGTTCTAGCTATTAATGTAGGCAGCCACGTTACGTCAAACTTAAAAATTCCGGTGCTATATCTGGACACCGAAATGGTTAAAGAAGAACAGCAGATTCGTCTAGCTGCCCGCCTAACAGAAACTCCCATCAACGATTTGGAAAACGGTAAGGCCGGCGACTCAATTCACGTAAAGAAGAGAATTCTAGATACTTTGGCTAAGGCCGAAGCTGAGAACAAATACTTCTTCTACAAGAATGTCAGCGGTAAACCATTCGAGGAAATCCTCTCCATTATGCGTCGTTGGGTAATGAAGAACGTGGGTGTGGATGATGAGGGTAGGGCAAAGGACTGTCTAATTATTTATGACTATATGAAGTTGATGTCTTCTGATGGTATCAGTCAAGATATGAAAGAACATCAGCTACTCGGCTTCATGATGACAAGCCTACATAATTTTGCTGTCCGTTACTCAGTTCCGGTCCTATCGTTCATTCAGTTAAATAGAGACGGTATTTCTAAGGAAAGCACAGCGGCAGCCGCAGGTTCAGATAGAATCATGTGGTTGTGTTCTAATTTCTCAATCTACAAGTTTAAGTCCGACGAAGAAATCGCCGACGACAGTTTGGTTAATGGTAATAGAAAGTTGGTGCCAATTATACAAAGGCATGGTCCTGGTCTTAAAGATGGTGAATACATAAATATGATGATGACCGGCGAGTTTGCTAAGATTGTAGAAGGCAAGACCTCATTTGAAACTAAGAAAGATGAAGGGTTTGTGGTAGATGATGAAGATGAAAGAGAAATCACGCCATTCGATTGATTTTATGGACCAGGGTAAGCTTGGAATGTTATCCAATCTTATAGTCCAGAATATGGACATGCTTCTTCTTACTCTGGGTATTACTGTGGGCGGCACGCCCACTATGAGAATAGGATGCTGCCCTGTTCACGGCGGCGATAGATTCAATGCGTTCAATATCTATGAAAGTGGTTATTGGGCCTGTAGAAGTCGCCATTGTGAACAACACTTCAAAAAGACTCCCCTTGGAATGATGAGGGGAATTCTATCTCATCAAAAGTATGGCTGGTCTAACATCGGCGATACAGAGGTAACATTCGGCCAGACTATTAGAGCTATCTTAGACATGCTCGGTATTAACTGGGACGAAATGGAGGTTGACCGAGAAGCTGTTGAGAAGATGCAGTTTGTTAAACAAATGCAGATTGTCAAGAAAAAAGCGCAAGAAGCTACGACCAATACCATGATTACCCGTGATAAGATAAGAAGGGCTATAGATATTCCAGCCCAGTATTACTTAGACAGAGGGTATACTCCACAGATACTAGATAAGTATGATGTTGGGTTCTGTAGGGATAAGACTAAGGAAATGCGTTACAGGGTTGTTGTTCCAGTCTATAATGAGGACGGGAACTACGTAGGATGTTGTGGTCGCTCTATATTCCCTCAATGTAAAAAGTGTCATGTTTATCATCACGAAAACTCAGATTGTCCAAAGAAGGAGTTTTTCCCACTGTATTGTAAGTGGAAGCATTCTGGTTTTAAATCCCATGAACATCTATATAACTACTCAAACGCAAAGCCATTCATTCAGCAGACTGGAGCTGTAATTCTTGTTGAGAGCCCAGGTAATGTCTGGCGTTTAGAGGAAGCGGGTATACATAACTCAGTAGCCCTATTCGGCTCATCGCTTAGTGAAACACAGAAAACCGTACTTGACTCAAGCGGAGCCCTTAGTATTATAGTATTGGGTGACAACGACGAGGCGGGAAAAGGCTTGTTTAATACAGTGAAGGAAAAGTGCCAGAGAACATATAGGTTGTACTGTGTATCTCTTGATAAAAAAAATGATGTTGGAGATATGTCAGTTGACGAAATAACGGAAGATATTAGACCACTAATAGAGAAGGTTGGAGGATTGGGTAGTGGGATTTAAAGAAGATTTGACTGGAGTGATAGAAATACAATTACCGGAGCAGGTATAAATATGTCAGAGCAAAGAATTTTAGGTATCTCTGGAAGAAAACAAGCTGGTAAATCCACCTGTGCTAACTTCCTAGTAGGTGTCGAGACACTCAACCTAGGTATTGTGAGCGGGGGCTTCTATATTAACGAGCATGGTCAGTTAATAATCTCAGACCTTTTTGGTAATGAAGATTATGCTGGTCATCTAGACCTTAATAGGAGCAATCCTGAGTTTATAGACTTCTTAAACAGTGAGATTAATCCATACGTTAAGCTGTATAGCTTTGCAGACATCTTGAAGAAGGATGTGTGTATGAAGGTATTGGGGCTAACGCACGAACAGTGTTTTGGTAGCGACGACGATAAGAACTCGCTAACAAATATACTATGGGAAGATGTGCCTGGGGTTTGCACAAAGAAACCTATTGACTTTGCGTGGTCGCTCGTAGAAGGCTACACAGAGGAAAAGAATGAAGTGTTTAGGTTAGAGGGCAGGCTAGGCAAATACTACGAAAAAGACGGGTTGTTTGTTTATCACGCCCCAGGTCAAATGACTGCCCGCGAGGTTATGCAGTATGTGGGCACCGAAATATTCCGTAGGATGTATAGGAATGTCTGGGTAGATTCGACCATTAGGCAGGTTTACGCAGAAGATTCCTTGTTTGCTATTATTGCAGATGTTCGCTTTCCGAATGAGGTTAGGGGAGTTAAGGATGCTGGTGGTAAGGTAATCAGATTTACCAGGAATCCGTTCAACGATATGCACGATAGCGAGACAGCTCTAGATAAGGATAACTTCGACTGGAGTGAGTTTGATGTTGTTATCGACAATCAAGATATGACTATTAATGAACAAAATGCCGCAACACTTAAGGTAATCACAGAGTGGGGTTGGGCAATAGATGAAGATGTGGACTTAAATGAAACCCCTAGCGAGTAATCGAATGATAATTACGTACTTCAGAAGTTCTAGTTATAATGCCCATGATGACTGTCCGCAGAGATATTACATGGAGTATAATCTAGGATGGAAAGGCCCAAGCGGCCTTAAGGCCGATAGAGGTACAATAGTCCATAAGGTGCTTGAAATATTGGCAATTGCCAAGAAGGCACAGCAAGACAAGAAGAAAACATTTGTTGATGACTACATCGGCAAGGTTACTTTGTCTAAGA
>Ga0315284_10001009_pt1 | contig 39266 bp, 29 predicted proteins | sample YL17G09_16_MG_FD_203696 | JGI IMG/M metagenome (GOLD analysis project Ga0315284, IMG submission 203696) | Sediment microbial communities from Yellowstone Lake, YNP, Wyoming, USA - YL17G09_16 | ecosystem: Environmental > Aquatic > Freshwater > Lake > Sediment | place: USA: Wyoming | collected...
TTGTTGTGATAATGTTTGTCCAGTTTTCAATAAAGAATCTTTGTTAGATTCCATTAATAACCAATTACTTGAACTTATGTTGCCACTTTCAACCGTACATAATTGAATCGGTAGAGATACTAAATCAATATCTAAATTAGTGCCGACATAAATTCTTTTAGGAGTCTTAGAAGAATGTCTAAAAGATTTTGCTATTTCATAAGAATTGTGGTCTTTATATTGACAGACTTCGTTTATATAGCCAGCATTACTTCCACCACAAATATATCCAAAACCATTTAAAGAAAATGCCGTAGCACGTTCCCTTAAAATAGTAGAATTTGCTTTAGATATCCAATTATTTAAATTATCGTTATATTGGTTTGTATCATTTAAATAGCCATATGAACTACCAGTATTTATATATCCAAACCCATTTAAGGAAAATGATGCGGAATCCCTACGCGCCTGAATTACATTTGCTTTAGATGTCCAATAATCATTAACCTCATTATATTGATTAACTTCATCTGAATACGCAGGAGTTTGATCTTGCCCTGTACAAATATATCCAAAATTATTTAAAGAAAATCCAGATAAATTAGTTCTAGCAGTACCACCATTAGCTTTTGTAGTCCAAACGTCAATAACATCATTATATTGGTTAACTTCATTCGTAACGATTCCAAATCCATAACTTCCATTACAAGTATATCCAAAATTATTTAAAGAAAATCCAGATAAATCATGTCTGGGTGTGCCACCTGGAGTTTTATCAATCCAAGTATTTGAAATATCATTATATTGACTCGTAGTATTTATCGGATCTCCATTATCACCATTACAAATATACCCAAACCCATTTAATGAAAACCCAACAATTCGTCGTTTACCTTCATTTTCATTTTCTTTAGCGATCCAGACATTTAAAATATCATTATATTGATGCACTTCGTTCAATAACGAGCTTCCACCAAAGCCATTGCACATATATCCATATCCATTTAAAGAAAATCCAGATGATTCTGCTTTAGGTGTTCCAACTTCACCTTTTGTTATCCAGTAATTTCCACCGACGTTTTCTGGAGAAATGTCAATTTTATATGAGGTAATATTTTTATCTACATAATTACCATTTATATCAGATAAAGTTTCTAAAATATTTTTTTTATTATTTTGATATGCCATTAGAATATTCGCCATTGGCTATTAGCATAAATATAATGATATCCCGCATCATCAGTATCTATAATATGTGTTGGAAAATTATCTATAGTATTACCATTACCACTTATTGTAATAATATTTGAAACTACATTTCCAGTTTCATGCTTAACCAAGATTTCTTGTAAATCAGATGGTAATGGGGGTAATAAAATTGTTACTGGTCCACCAGTAACAGTTACCCCAACATATACCCGATTTGCAGATTGTGTGACTGCAATAACTTGAGAAGTTTGTAATTCATATTGATTTAATTGCGACCATGTACCTCCTCCAGAGATAGATAATGCGCTAATTTGCATTTGCAAATCTGCCGAAACTGTCATTATTTCACTTTTTAACCCAATTACTCCCAACTCCCCATTAGCACCTGCGCTTGGAGCAGTTGTTCCAGTTGGATCACTTATACTAAAAACTGTTATTTTGGAATGTTTCATGACCACTCTCTGTTAATTAAGGTTATTATTATTATTTATATATTAATTATTAAAATTCGATACAATAACATTCTTCTTGCATTTTTAAAAAAATATGTATAATTCAATTAATTAAGGATATAATATGACATTTAGATGTATAAAATTAGATGCGAGTTGGAATCCGGTGGATATAATTTCGTGGTATAGCGCATTTTGCCAAGTTTATTTAGAACCATATTCGTGTAATTTGTTACATTCTTATCCAGAAAAATATAAAATACGATCAGTTTATAGTTCGTGGAGTTATCCTTCAATAATAGTTTTAAAAAATTATGTAAAACCAAAAAAAGAAAAGGTTAATGCAAAACCTAGTTTAAAATCTATTTTAACGAGGGATTTATATAAATGTGCATATTGTGAGGTCACATTAACAACAAAAAATGGAACAAGAGATCACGTTATTCCAGAATCAAAAGGTGGAGCAACTTCTTGGACAAATTTAGTAGCTTGTTGTAAAATTTGCCAAGCGAAGAAAAAAGATTTTCTTCCTGGTGATATAAATATGCATCCTAAAATTCCTCCAAAAATTCCGTTATTAAACGAAAGATTTAATAAATATATAAAATTAGCGTCATCATTTGAACGAAATGTATGGAAATTAGGGTTAAAAGATTTAGGTTTAACTCAATTTTCAACATAAATATCTTGACAAATATAAGTATTAACATATAATCAAATTAACCCAAGACAAAGGATATTTCATGGCTAAACAAAAAACACCAATAATAAACGTTAATGACGCAATATCTAGGATAGATAATTGGAAAAACGGAATTAACACCATGTTTAAATGTGGTGATGTAGTTGAGCGTAAGGCTGGCGAAATTGGGGTCATAACTATATTGTTATGTGAATGTGAACAATATAGAGTAAAATGGTATAAAGGACCAAATCCTTGGGATTTTATAGAAGGAAAAAGTAATGGATATGAATTAAAATTGTCAAAGAAGCCAAACCCATTAAAATATACAAATGCTCAACGATATCCAGGTCCAGCAGCAAATCAAATTAAAAAATTAAATGAAGTTTTTAATAAAGATATTGATAAGCCAAAAACTGGAAAAGATGTAGACAAATATATACAAATTTTAGAAGAAGAAATAATAAGAAATAAAGATAATAAAAAAGTAAGTGATGATATTGATAGTGTTGTTGATGAAACATTAGAAGAAGATTCGTCAGCAGCAACTATAATAGATAGTGTTGATATAAAACGTAAAAATATCATAGAAGAGGAATAAGTATGGAACTATTAATTTGTATATTAATAGTTTATGGATGTACGTTATTGTGTGTTCAAGGAAAAATATTTTCTACTTTTAAAATATTTTTATCTAATATAAGATTAAATATTGAAAATAAAATAACTATGGATTCACGTTATATTAAAATGTTAATAGATAGTAAAAGTTATTTGATTGATGATGCTAATACTAAATTATATAATCACATTTTAAATAAACTTTATAACGAAACAAATGATAAAACTATAAACGAATTAGGAACTTTATTAATTGAACTAGAAAATAAAATAAAATCTATTATTTTAAATAAATATAAATATAAGTTGTTGTTATATAAAGGATTATATAGTATATTGAATAAATTTTTAGAATTGACTTCGTGTATGATGTGTTTGGGATTTTGGATAGGCGTTATATTTACGTTAATTAATTTATTTTTAAATATAAGTATTTGTAATTATTCTTTAAATTTAATACCAATCGGACAAACAGGAATTTCTACAAGTATGACTATAATATTTTTGTCATATTTATATTCTGGAACTTGCTGGATAATAAACTCGTTTGTTGATTTTTTTGTAGAAATTAAAGACAAATTAGGATCTTTTTTAGATAAACAACAAAACTAATACGGAGAAATTTATATGGGATTAGACTTCGGAAATATAGAAAATCAATCAAAAAGTGTGTGTTTTAGTTTACCAAATACTGCGCCACTTTTTGACGCATTAAAATTTCCAAATCTTAATTTAAAATTACCAAAATTAGGACTTCCAGATTTTAGTAAATTAAATTTCGGTTTAGGAAAACTGACAGTAACGTTGCCAAGTATAAAATTAAAATCTCCATCATTTACTGGACTTAAATTCGGAGGATTGGATAATTTAAGAAATAAAATTGGAGCTATAAAAATACCTACAACAATTTGTATCAATATTGGTGGAGAATTTGGATTTGATTCAGTATTTTCACAAATTGGAGACGTTCTTGATGCGCTTGTTCCAAAATTACCAACTATAAATTTATTTGAAGGTGGAACCTTTAACATATTTCCACAATTACTAATAAATCCAGCATTTCCTATAGACTTGTCATTTGAACAAGTTTTAGCTATGGCTAAAGATAACTGCTTACAAAGTATATTAAATGCTTTGCGAGCATTTGATCCATTTGAAAGATTAAAGAAATTATTTGAACTAGCTGCTCAAATGTGTAGTGAAATGTTATTCGATAAATTAAGAGCAGTAATCGATGAAATTCAAAAGGCTCAAGCTGAAATTATAGCAAATGCATTAAATGCTATAACAGACCCATTTGCGAAACTTGCTAAATTAATTGATATGGCAAATGACGCATTAAACGCTGGCGCATTTTCAGCTTTAGAAGAAATAACTAAATTGTTAGGTAGCACTCAATTTGATTCATTGTTAGATTTTATAGATAAATTAGATCCAACGGTAGCATTTGCAGCTTTGAAAGATGCAATAAGAAATTTAGTACAATTACAAAATTTTGGTCCTATAGCTCAACTATTATCAATAATGCAGATATTAAAATCTAAGCTTGCTGGTATTACGGATTTGGGACAAGCTGGATTAAATTTACCAGAAATGACAATAGATGCGTTACAAAATGCAATAAATAAATTATTAGACGATGACGATTTATTAGGAATTCAAAGATTATTATCAGATTTTATGAGAAATAAATTTGCATTAGTGGATCAATTAAAAGCGTTAGATCCAGCATCATTTTTAAACCAGATGTTACCATTATTGAATTCAGCTTTGAAAAATTTTGAGTTTGGACTATTTAATGCATTATTAAAAGAATTAACTGATAAAATTTGCTTAGAATCTGCTACCACATAATGAATGCAAAATATGATACTAACATCTATTATAAAATATGAAAATGAACTTAATACTATTTTAAAATTGCAAAAAGTAGTATATACGATGTTAACTAAATTTAAATTAACTTGTCCAAAAAAATATAATAAAGTATTAGAACCTTTACAAAAAACCCCTATATGTATATTTATAAATTATAAATTTTCAGAGGTTGTTGCTGCGGTAAGCTGGACCGGAAATAGAAAAATAAAACAAATAAATATAGAATTTAATCACCTTATATTTGAGTGTAATAATAAACAAACTAAAGCAATAATATCACACGAATTAGGACATGTTATAGACTTATTATATAGAGGAAGTAAAAGTCCAGACCATGATAAAGTTTGGAAAGAAATTGCAGTTATTTTTGGCGCTCTACCAAATTCAACTATACCAAGAGACTTTTTACCATAATATTTAAAAATATATGATATAATAACATTATGAAAAATTTAATAGAAATTTTAAAACAAATACTTTTTTTAATATCAAATTTTTGTTTAGATGTAATAAAAGCTACTTGGGAACCATTATTAACAAAATTATTAAAAATAACAATAATTTCTTCAATAATTTTTTTAATAGCAACTTTAATTCCTCATAATATTTTGTTTATATCTAATATATCATATTTAGGATGGGTATCATTATATTGTATAATTAATCTACTTTTATATAAAATAGAAGAACCGTCAGATTTTGACGTAAATAACATGGATAAACAATTAGATTCGGATACTGATGTCGATGTAGATCAAGAAAACGTTGAAGCTATTCGTGAAAATTCACCTATAGAATTTTTAAATAATAGTATAACTGGAACCCCTAACAAAAAAGAAGTTATTGATGGCACAACTAGAGAATAATGAAGATGTTATCGTAGAAATACGCAATACTCAAGATCAATGGGAATTGCCAATAGATTTTTTAGAATCTACTTTACCATTTAGACAAAATACTGTTTATACTGTACCAGAAAATACTATAAAATTTTTCAATTTTCAAACTAGTATAGGTGAGCAAACTGCGGAAGAAAAAAACGAACAAATAGATGCGATTAAAGAACAGGCTAAAATGGGGATAATAAAATTAACTGAACAACAACAACAGCCAATACAAAATTTAGATGCGGATTCTTCATATAATTCGGATTTAAATTTAACCGTTACGTCACCAATTGTTACAGTTTTAAATGGCGTTACTCAACAATCTAGTTCTGTATATTCAGATTTATTTAATAAGAAATCAGTAGTTGAAAAAAAGACTAGCAATTTAGATATTTTAAAAATAATAAAAGGCAAAACTAAAATTGGCAAAAATGAACCGTGTGTATGTGGAAGTGGAAAAAAATATAAAAAATGTCACGGAAAAGGTGAATAATTAAAATCCTGGATAATTTAAAAATTCCGGTCTATATACGATTCCATAATTAGTTTTATATCCAACTATTACATTAGATTGCGCTATAGAATATCCACCATTTCCTCCTAAAAACAATATATTACCAACTTGACCAGGAATATAATCATTATTTGGGGAATCTTCTCTAACTTCCCCAGTTTCAACACTTTCAGCAGATAATGTTATACTAATTGTCATCATCACAGAAAAGTCACTATCATATAAATTATACGTAACTATAGAATATAATTTAGATTCTGACGTAGCTGACGTAACAATATTATCATATTCAAAATCATTCGGAAATTGTTTTATCCCACTACAACTCGATGTTCCAGTTGATATAAATGTTCCAAAGATAGAACTGGATATTATTTCAACTGGAGTGCCTTTAGTGTAATCTGGAGAATTGGTATAAGTTATTGGAGTAGAAGCAGTTATATTACACGTAGATACATTAATTACCGAAGAATCTTCAAAAGTCCAACTGTTAGTATCAAATTTATTAAAATATTCTCCAGTTAACGGAAATCTATATCGCAATTCACAAAATTCACAATTTAAATAAAATCCACTCTCGTCTATAACTTCCCAAATTACACCTTGAATACAAGACGTAATTAGATCATCTGACACATATGCAAGTTTATAAATACCATCAGTATCTAAATACACCATTTTCCCAGGAGCAAATCCGTCTAAATTTAATTGTTTTATAAATTTTTTATCTAAATGAAAATGATTTATAGTTTTATCTTTTAGCATAAAAGTATTTATAGCTTTTTATTAAAAATTTGTTATAATAGTATCATGAATAATGAGGATAATATATGATTACCATTGAAAAAATAACTAATGGGTATATTTTAGAATTTAAAAATACTGAACAGCAAAAAGTAAAAATCCATTTTCCTAATTTTGATGATATGTCAAATTGGTTAAAATTACAAATCGATACCGAAAGGAAATAATTATGACCCAAGTTAAATGCCCAAATTGCAATTTACTATTGGAAGTATCTATACATGGACAACCTATCATATGTTGCACATGTTTACGAACTCACTGTAAGCAATTTATAATGCTTGAATATTCGGAAGAAAAACATATAAATCTTGGAGATGGATTTTTTCAAAAAGCGAAAGATGTAAAATGACTTATATAATAGGATTAGCTGGACCAGGACATGTTGGAAAATCAACAACCGCTAAAAAAATATTGGAAGCGTTTAATACGTTTACTATATCCAACAAAAGGACTTTATTTACAAAAATATTTCCAGACGTTCCACTTCCTTTAAATCCAATATTTGATTTGAAAATTGGGTCATTTGCGTTTGCTATGCCAATATACGAATTAGTATCATCAATTACAGGATTTGAAATATCACAATTGAAAGATGAAACATTTAAAGAAACTCCATGGACTTCCGAAAACTCTCCTATGCCATGTTTAATCGACTGGACTCCTAGAAAATTACTCCAAATTATTGGAACTGAATGTTTTAGAAATAATGTAAATAAAGATTTTTGGATAGAGTTATCTTTATCTAAAATAAAAAATTATGATATAGCTATTTGTGAAGATAGTAGATTTTCTAATGAATATAAAAAATGCGATATTGTTATAGAATTAGAACGTGATGGGATTGATTATCTTATGAATCATGCGAGTGCTATGCCTCCAGATAAAAAATATGTTTGGAAAAAAATAAAACTTCATAACGATATCGATTATAAACAAATATTAGAAGATATATTATTAAAATATATAAAGGATAAAAATGCCATATAATTTCTTTAAAGAAATAAAATTAAGATGTAATTTATGTAAAGATGTAATAACTCCCAATTCTAATACAGAATGGGTTGAATGTAGTTGTGGGTCTATACAAGTAATAGGAAAAAACTCATTTTTAAAAATTAAAGGCACTGAATATACAAATTTGTCAACTTATGATATGTCCAATCTTCCAGATTTTATAGAACCATCTTAACTAAAGGAAACTATATGCGATTTGAAATACCATTATCAGAAGAAATTTTACTTCACAGTACACAATTAAACGATTGTTTATTTTTAACTGGTGAATTAAAAATAGATATAGCGACTGTATTGGTTCAAGATTTGATGAAATTAGAAGCTAGAAATAGAGCTAATAACGAATTTAATCCAATTACTCTTCTTATAAATTGTCCTGGAGGAGATTTATATAGTGCTTGGATGATCATCGACTGGATGAACCAAATGGTTACACCTATTGAAACATTTGCTTTAGGTCAAGCTGCCTCAGCAGGCTTAATGATTTTTATGAATGGTACTCAAGGTCTTAGAAAAGCCACAAAAAATACGCAATTCATGTCACATAGATATTCAATTGGTATAGAAGCGAGTCATGCAGATTTAATGGCTCAAAGAAAAGAATTGGATAGAACTCACGATAGAATTATTAATCATTATATGAAATGTACTAAATTGACTAAAAAAATTATTCAAGATCAATTATTAACTGAACATAATGTGTGGTTGGATGCTAAACAATGTAAAAAATTTAATATATGTGATGTAGTAACCGTAGATTTTTTCAAAACTAAAGGAAAATAATAAAATGAACAATAATAACACAGAAATTTCAAATTCGGAAAAAAATAATAAATCATTATCACTGGTAGACAAATATTGTTCCAAGTCCATTATGACTTCTGATGATTTTAAAGCATTAGCAGAATCTTCAGATTTTATGGTTAGTACATACGAAACAGTTCCAATGTATAGACCATTAATAATAAAATTATTTGGAGTATTGGGAAATAAAGATTTTCCAACAGTTGATTCTAGATTTCATCAATGTAAAGTTGAAGCTGAAGTACATTCAAATGAATTAATTAGAGAGTTACACGAATTGCAATTACAAAAAAATTCAATAGACCGCGCTGAATATCTTTTAAAAGAAGTTATGCAAAATAAATATGAAAAAGAAACTGATATAATAGGCAAAAAGGAAATAGAATTTGATATGAAAGATCAAGTAATTATTATATCTAAGAAAAAATTTGAATATGTCCAATTAGAGAAAAAAATAAAGTATAGAATTTCTGAAATAAATGAATGGAGATTAATTTCAGAAAAATTATTTAAATCTCCAGATTATAAAAATCAAAAGTATGAAGAAATAATGGTAGAATTATTAACTAATAGTTATTCAAACGAATTGAAAAAATCATCTATTAAAGAAGATGATAAACAATTTATTACATCACAATTAAATATTCTTAATACACTTTTAAATAAAACTTAAAATCCTATTATTGTAACGTTAATATCAGTAGGTGTAGTTAATATTATTCTTGTATTACATATATCTAATGCAAAAACTTCTTGAGGATTTATTTTTCTTCCAGATGAAGTTTCTATAACGTTTATAGTAAATGAATATTTATCATTTAAATACAATAAGTGTGGAATATCGTATTGAAACCCTAAAAATGTAGCCTCGCCAGACATCGTATATGACGTAGGCGAAAAATCAGTTGTTAATATAGCTTGCGAATAATTTTTTGAGGCACCACCATCTAATGTAATTATGTTTACACCGTTAAAATATTGTAATGAATTGTTAATAGGATTTAGCCAAATTGGAGCGCCATATTCCATAGAATAATTAGCGAAATCTGATACTGAACCTTTAGCAAATCCAAGTCTTAATTCATTTTTATGACCTATACCAAAAGCTAAATCTGAACCATTCCAAAACGATTTCATTGGTTTTATATTAAATGTAGTTCCAGTAGTTCCAGTAGTTCCAGTAGTTCCAGTAGTTCCAGTAGTTCCAGTAGTTCCAGTAGTTCCAGTAGTTCCAGTAGTTCCAGTAGTTCCAGTAGTTCCAGTAGTTCCTGTTGTTGGCGCGATTGAATTATATACGCTTACATTATAATATTCGTCAAATCCAAACACATTTAAAACGCTAGTCTCATTTACATCTATCCAATCTTTAATTGTGGTTAAACCACCAGTATATTCAACCAAAGTATTATATTCATTTCGTATGATATTAACATTACTTATAGTTATTTTTGAATCATTATAAGATTTCAATAATTTAGTATAAACATTAGAAAATGAATACCCATTCCAATAAAATTTTTCATCTAATGTAGTATTATTTAAATTTACCTTACCACTCTTTATTTTTACGCCAGTAAATGATGTAACTTGGGAATTATCAGTATTAGTTGTTGCATTTGGCTGCTGTGCCATTCCAAATGTCATATTATTAATTGTAATTAAAGTTTCAGCATGATGATTAATATATATTAATTCAATTTCATTCGAATTTGGAATTACATTACTTATAGACCCAATACGCAACCCATCAATTAAAATATTAGATATTAATGGAGTATCATCGGTAGATACATCTATTAATCTATTAAAAGAATTACTTCCACCATAAAATGAAACTGACAAATTTAAAAAATTAGATCCACTATGTTCTTTTATAACATTACTTATTGGAGAATTTTTTATTTTTATAGCAGTCATATAAGAGCAATTTACAAATTCAAATGCAATATTTTCAATATAACATGATATATTATTAGTAGAATTTTTATCGATTTCGAAGAAATGTAGTCTATCACTCAATGTTCCATTAAAATTATTAAGTCTTATTACTGGATTACCTACGCCTATAATTTTTATACCATTTTTATTTAAAATTAATGGGCTAAAAGTATCATCATTTTGAAATTCGTAAACCCCAATATCAGAAGTTTGTTCTAATACTCCTTGCGGTTTATGAGACCCCATAACAAATATATTAAAAGAATTGTATCCATTATATAATTGTAAATTTGCCCACGTTACAGCATCTATTAAAGAATTATAAATTTCACCATCTACAATTTTATCATTTGTTATAGTGGAATCCACATATATAAATCTAGTAGAATCTTTTTGATATGCAAATTGATTTAAATACCGCAATGCGTCTGCAACATTGGTAACACCTGTAAAAAATGAATTTGACGAATCAAATAATACTTTACCACTCAATATCGCTTCAATTAATTGAGTTAACGTTACTCCAGATGGATTTGGAATATCAGAAAGAATCAGATTCCCATTGGCATCATCTGTTAATGCGCTAGGTATTCTTCCAACTTGATATACACTAGATTTAAAAGGTTCAAGTGCCATTATGCATCCCCTTGTGATTTAATTTTTGTAGCGATCCAGTCGATGGTCCCAGTAAAATTATTTTCTGCCACAATAGTAAATCCGGTCGATTTTTTATTAGTATACCACGTATTTATATTTTTATTACATGATAAATTTATTATATAATCACTTCCAGTAAAAGGATTTGCAAATGCAATATTAACATAATTTTGATTTTTAAACGATACATTTCCAGATTTTCGACCTATTGAATCATTTTTATTAATATCAAATATTATCGTATCTATACTCATATTGGTTATAGGAACATTAGATATAGAATTTGGAAATCCTAATAAACGACGTTCTAAAGATTTATAATGAATTCCGTTAGTATTACCATCTACACAACTATAAGATACATCAGAAGTTAATATATCATCAGTATGAAATTGTATAGTTATTGTATGCGGTGGATCATTTTGTAATTCTATTTGATCTGACGTATTATCACAATTACAACTAATTTTATTAGCAGTTGTAAATTCTGGCAATGCGCCAACGAATGTCAATATTGGTTGTTGTTCGGACGACAATGCCGAACTATTATTTATAGATTTTCTATCCAATTCTACATTCGCAGTTTTATCAAATAATCTAAATAATATAGGTAAATTAGAAGATACTAATCTAGCATTAACTTTCGCTAATATAAAGCATGCTTTATTAACATCTAATGGAGGCAATATAATTGATAAATTTGGAACATCGTGCCATCTCATAGACCCATCAGCATTATATGCATACCCATTAGGAGTTATATTAGAATCATAATCAGATAATTGTGATAAATATCGATCTAAAGAAAAAACTTTAGTGCCAACAGCATTACCAGGATAATCGTTAGTTTCAGTCAATTTTACGAAAATTCGTCCATCTACAGTATTTTCTACAACTGTAGGATCTCCATTCACATCTACAATTATATTATTGCAATCATTATTTGTTATTTTTGTACTACCGATCCAATATATGCCGCCAGTAGTTAATTTACTTTTCCATTGAACATATGCATCTATTATTTCTTTTAATGAATAAGGACGAGGAACTGTAGAATCTTTAAAATACAACACTCCATCAACAGAATATACACCTTGAATTCTTTGAAATAAATCTTTTAATTTAATATAATTTAATGGATTTCCATTAATATCAGTTAATGTTTTTGTATAATTATCTTTAAAAATTAGATTGCCATCACTATCAGCAGATATAGCATTATCCAAAGATGTAATATCGGTAGCACTTTGATTTGGTATTCCCAAGCTTATTCCGTCAGTTATAAATGGTTCAGATGGTATTATAGGTTCAGTCATAATTATTCCTTACTTATTAAATATATATCCATTTTCTGGTGGATTTTGTATAATATCTTGCTCTGTAGTTTTCATAGTTACGGTTGCCATATAATCTACGGTGCCCGTCCAATTACTCATTTCAGATTTTATTGTGAACCCGCTAGTAGTTTTATTTTCCCACCAAACTTTTATATTTTCACTACAAGTCAATGCCACGTAATAGTTTGCGCCTACATCATCAGACATTGGAGTTGCAAATGTTACATTAACAGAATTCGTATTCGATTCAAAAAATACAGTGCCAAATCTTTCAACATCTATATTAGATTCAGCTTCAAATATAATACAATTTAAATCTGATCTATTTCCATTAGCAGAAATAGCACTAGTATTAGTTGTATAATATGTATTAAAACGTCTTCCGTAATAATTTTTCAAGTATGAGTCTTCTTCTGGAATATCTTCGGTATTCCATATATAAATTCGTTTAGAAGTAGGAGATGAATGCATACCACTTCCTAATAAAGTTTGCCCAACACTTCTAGAAATTTTATGTCCACCAACTATTACAGATTTATCAACAGTTCCAAATATCATTTGTCCTATATTCCAAAATCCAATCTCTCTCCATTGAGTTACTGGATGAATTTTTACAGTTTTAAATCCAGAACCTAAAATAGAAATAGTATCATAATTTGGAGAATCGCCACCTAATCCTACACCATCCATATAACGTTTCCATTTACTTTGCAACATTATTCCTTTATTTGGAGTTAATACATTATTAGCATTAGATGTTACAACATATTCTGGGACTTTATATCTGCCGTCATCTCTAAATTCTTGTATGAAATTGGTAGAATATTCAGAATATACGTTACCACTATCCCCAACATTTATATCATGATTAGGATTTTCGTGAGTTATTAACGATTCGCAACTTTCAATAACGCAAGTTTTTAATTGAACTTGTACAATACCTGCTGGACACGCTTCCAATGTTGATATTAAAGTTCCTTCATTTTTTGCCAATAAAATAAGATTGATAGATGTTTGTAACGTATTAGCACACGTATTAAATAAATCATATCTTACATTTGAATATAATTTTCCACTAGAAGTAAATTCAGTAGAACTTATAAATGTAAAATCATTAGGGAACATTTTTATACCACTACAACATGCAGAACCAATTGAAGAAAATGATCCAGAAATTGCACTAGATACTACAGATTCAGCAGATCCCGTAATATAATTATTTCCACTAATACAATGCATTGCAGATATAGAAGTTAATGTACAATTTATTGGAAGATATGCTGTCGTATTATATGAATCAAATTTCCATTTTGTATTATTTACAAAATTATATGTAACAGTTTTTAGATACGTTCCAGAAGATAGTATTGATGGAGATACGCTATTTAAAATAAAATTGTCACTATCTGTAGGAAATTCAAATATTTCATTAGAACTAGTGATAGTACCTGTTACAAGTGATTCGACTGTAGTATTTGGACAACTATATAAACAATTAGTAGAAGAATCAAATTGGTATGTCAAACTTCCTGATGGCACAAAATTAACTGATGAAATATTCCAAATACATTCGTCAATATAATTATATTCTACATTAATATGTCTAGTACCATCAGTAGAGCTTATAGAATCAGAAATAGATTTTAAAAAGAAATGTGATGGAAATAAATGCCCGCCACCAGAGCAACAATTTAAATCTGGAAATGAATTATCTCCAGAATTGCAAATTAATGAATATGTTTGAATACCACCAGTAATATTTACTAAGGTTGAAGACGGAGTAAATGTATAACTACATATTCCACTCACTCCAAGAGTATCAGAAATATCATATAATCTACCAATAGAATTCGGTTCATATGTTACAGTATTTACATTCCAATATGCTTTTATTTCTACATCATTTAATGCTACAACATTGTGTACTTGATCTTTGCTGTTACCTTCTACATAAATTCTATTATTTATTAATGCCATTGCGGAATTAGAACTAAATACTAAATTTGTGATAGAATAAAGAGTTTCAAATTTATTTCCATTAGAAAATTCAGTTCTATAATTGAATACATAATTTCCTAAATAATCTGTATCATTCGTAAATGCTGATGACCATAATGGTACACCCCATCTTTCATTAGTATCATTTCCTATAGATGCTATTATATTAAATTTTTCAGCAATATTAAAACTACTATCTTCCAATGTATATATCCAATCATAATTTTTATTTTGTATTCCAACCATTACCCCATTATCACTAATCGTACTGAATTTAACTTGCGAATCTCCTGAAATAAAGGTTCCAGAAATTGGAAGCATAAGTGAATCAATAAGAGTTAGATTTTGTACGGACGAAGCATATGTATCAGTTAATATGGCATCACGTATATCATCTAATTTATTATACATTATATTGAACACGCCTCTGTTTGCATATCCAGATATTGCGCCATTAATAGATGTATACATAAATGTATGTTGAAATGCGCCAATTAAATTTACTACCGATTCGTTTGCAACTATACTTTGCAATGAACAACCTTTAAATTCATTGGTTATTGCACCAGATACATCATTTGGATACATTTTTATTTTATTTTTATATTGTAATTTAATTTCATCAATAAATATTTGTCCATAAAATTCTATAGGTAAACTAGAAATACTTAATGTTGCAGCTTTTACTGGAAAATGATTGGTAGTTATTGATTGAAAATTTGCACTTATAGTCAAAGTATCAACCGTTGGATAAGATATAATTACATTTGCTCCAGATATAATCTGATAATTTGACATTTCAGTAACCGGATTAACAGTATTTATGAGACATGGAATATTTTTCCACGCAGTTCCCGTACATACAGGACTTCCTAAAATATTATTATATGACACAGCACTTAATCCGAAATCGAAACTTCCATTTTCAGGAATAGATAAAAACGAAAACTTTGGAAAATCTGCATCTTTTATAAAATTAAAATAATTTCCAGTAGTATCGGCAGAATATGATGGATTACTTATTAATATATGATCTCTATTAAAATTTGAGTTGTCAGTCCAAATTGGCTCTTGCCAACAAACACTAGAACTTAATGTTTTTGGATATCGTGTTCCATATAATTTATCTTCTATTACATCTTTTATAAATTTATTATCAAAATTGAAATCGGAAAATTTAGGTAAGTCTAAGTTATCTAAATCACTATTATATGAAAAAGTATATTTAGAAATTGTTTCGTGTATTCCTCCAAAAAATACCGCATGAGTATCATTACCAACTCCACTATGATAGTAAACAGATTCTATTAAATTTTGTTGTCTTATCCAAGTTGTACCATCATATTTATAAACCAAATCTAATACTCGCGCTTTTTCCAATTCTGATTTAGATTCTAAATCGTCGAATAACGTAGAATATTTATTCGTATATTTTTCGTTTATTTTAGTTTCAGCATGATCCAAAGAACTAGTTTCACATCTTCCACCAGTTGATAACCCGTTGCTATTATTACCAACATAAACCATACCGTGACATTCTACCGGATATTTTTTATTTGGATTATTTTTAGAAAATCCAACAGCTAAACTAAAATGATCAACAGTATCAGTCGAACATCCACATGTATCAGCGTCTTCTCCTAAATAACATATTGCAACATTGATTGCACCATCATTATTATCAAATGAATTATCATTAAATGTAAGTGTCAATGTTGAATTTGGAGCATTAACACATATATCAGAAAAGGCAATTTGTGGATTTTGATTAATATATTTTGCAATTTCTGCTGAACTTGCAAATCCAGCGGGGGTTACAAATATAGATTTAAGATAATTACCATTTATAAAAACTTTTAAATCTGCAAAATATGTATTTTGTGGCGTAATAAATGAATTATCATCTGGTCTGCGATAAAACAAAGCTTGAGCTAGTCCAATTAATGGTAGTCCAATTAAGCCGCCAAATAATAATTGTGATATATCTATTCGTATATTTGTTCCAGGAATGCCCCATGATCCAGGAACTATATCATTTAAAGGGTCGAAATTATTTATCGTGGTTAAAGCTGATCCTATAGCGCCAGCAACACCTTCGGCAGCATTACTCGCAGCATTCCAGGCATCACCTAAAGCATCTGATACTGAACCTAATGGATTAGAATCTCCCATATTATAACCCCTTCCTTCCGGCACCATTTATATAAATAATTCTATATTTTCCACAATTTGTAAGATTTATAGATGTTCCATTTTTTTCTTTACAATCTACTATTAAAACATCTTTAACTTTTGATATACATTTACCAGTATATTTATTTTCATCAAATCTAAATTTATCAGCAACATTTATAAATATACAACTTATTTCTTCAAATGAATCTAAAATATCATCATTGGTAGTAGTAGTTGACAAATACGAATTTCCAGTAGAATTGCCTCCATATATAAATCCATTTATATTAATTATACTATATCGCTTTGCATTAGAAGTTCCAGAATAACTATCGACAAATTCTGTAATGCGCTGTTCATCAGTACTATTAGTTGGATATGTTTTTAATATATTAGTAACTTCAAATTTATCTTTTCTATCATCTACAGTAACATCCAAAGTTCCTGCCGCGTCGCCTCGCCCTATTGTTAAAAATATATCAGGAATTTTCTTAAAATATGACACTAATGGTATATCACTTTTTATAAATATTTCCATATCATTTCGTACTGTAGTTTTACCATATTCTGAAAATTGAGTTTTATCAGAATAATTAAAATCTGAAAATCCTCCAACAACTACTGCACATTTTGAAGTACTTCCACCTTGCAAATGAAAGGCTCTTTGTACATTAGCATGAGTATCTATATTTTTTAAAAATCCTATACTATTCCAAATTTCAACGTTGTCTAATATTTTAGGAGCTGAATTTTCAGATTTCTGAATTCCTCCAAATACTATACCTTCACTTATATCACCATTAGCACCACCAAAAGACCGATCAACATTTAATAATCCCAATTGTCTAGAATTATTATTTAAATCCGAACTTTTCCAATTTATAGGATCAATAGTATTTAATACTTCTTTTTTATTGGGATTATATTGAGTATTTAAAGAAAGTTGCGCTGATATAAGATGCGATATTTCATTACTTGAAGTTGTTGAAGTATTATCGTCACAATTTGAACTTTTATAATTTCCCAATTGACCTATATTTTGTAAATTTGCAGTATTAGTTAATCCACCAATCCAATGATTAATAATAGTGTCAGTAAACACCCCAGAATTATGATTTGCTTTTGTTTGGGAAATATCAAATACTACATCTGCTGTAGAATCTTTTATTCTAGTTCCTAATGTGGAATCTATTGTGTAATATTTACCAAAGAAATTACTATCAAAAGAATAATTTAAATTTAATAAAATTTGAGCTATTTTTAATTTTTCGAATGGTTTTGTTGATATTTGTAAATCTGGAACTGAAAACCATCCATTAGAATTAAGATCATTAGAATTTATAGGACCAGAATATGTTGTAGGATTTTTTGAGTATTTTTTATATTCGTCATTTAAATATTTATCTGGCGACCAAAAGCTTAATAACTCTTTTGCACCTTGTGACCCAAAGCCATATCCACTAACATTAGGAATTGATACGTTTAAGTATCTAGAGTTATTTCCTTCTAAATCCGTAGTCACTTTTCCAATCCACCAAACGTTTCCAAATTTATTCAATCTATTATATACTAAAAACGAATCAACATCTTTAACGAAATCGTATAACGTTATTTCGCCAACATCTATATCTTTAAATGTTAACTGTTCTTTTATTTCAGACCACGACAAATTAGAATTAGCATATTCCCACAATTCTTTTAAAGTTATATAATCTATTTTTTCATTTGACCCCGAAACTAATAAGGTATTATTAGTCCATTCATCTTTAAAACACATTTCAGAACCACTTCCAGAAGGCACTTTTGAATGAAATATATTTTTAAAATTTGGAGCATAAATTTTACAGGAATCTTTTTTATTATACGTAAATACAATGCCCGTATATGCTTGAAAATATTGCATTGGGGATGGAGTAGAACATATACAATTTAATGATGGAGTAACTGCCATTTATAATATAATCCTCAAGTTGTATTTATATATTATAACAGGTTTTATAAATATATTTATATTAACATTCAGATGGAGCAATAGTGTAAGAACCTGTTTCTGGAATATCGTCTGGAGGATTACAAACCGATAATGTAGTTTGTCCAACCAAAAAGTTTCCATTAAACGTATCTAACACACTTAATCCATCTCTAGATATTGTAAATAACGTTATAGCGCCACGAACATTTTTAAGGTCTTTAAAAAAGTCATAATAAATTTCAAAATATCCCAAATTTCCATCAGTTATTAAATTTTGTGGAATTGCGACTATATAACTCAATTTATTAAAAGATGTTATATCTGGATTTCCAGGTTCTCCAGGATTTATAGTTTTAAAATATACGTCAAATTTTATATTTTTACAATAATTATTTACATCGTATGGAGTTCTTAAATTTATATTCGTTTCGTAACAACTTCCATCATATTGAGTACAGTCTAATGCTGGAAATTGGACATTTTCGCTAGTTACAATCTCAGAAGTTTCACAGGTTATCGTTTCAGAAAATTCATTCTCTGTTATAAAATAATTAAACCCTAAACAGCATATTCCTGGAGTTGGACCATTAGATTTCATGTTAAAATGTAAATATCTAGTAAATCCAGGATCAAATTCAAATGCGCTCACTTTTGGGGAATCGTCAGTGTCATTATTTAATTCTATTAATCTTGGTCCAGATATCGCATCCCAATCAAACTGTATATCTTTATTATATTGCATTAAATGTAAAATTTGTTCTTTTGTCAATAATTCGTTTAATTTATTAGAATAATTGGCTGCTACATGTCGCCCATTTACTGTTGTAGAATTAACTTTTAAAATATTATTTTTAAAATCGTAAAATTGATTTATATCTACATTTTTAAAATCATAATTATCATATGGTATTGGCAAAGCTATTAATACCATATTTGAGATAGCTATAGCGCCATCTAAGCGAGTTCTGAATATTTTTATCTTAACAGATGATGTATTTAACCCTATATTAAAAGGTATATAAACCGTTCTATAAGCAGGATTTACATCAACAATTTGATTATATTGTAAAAATTGTGGCCATGGACCTAATGTTTTTGCATTTACCGTGTCTACAATTGCCCCTTTAACTTCAATAACTACATCTTCATATCTTGATTGACACGTCCCACTTATACTAACTGCCGAAATTCCTCCAACAGTTGACGAATTACAATAAGAAAATTCTATAGTATCTGCATCCGAATTAGTTGGAATTGAACTAAGTCCTGTACCTTTTATAGCAAATACAAATGATCCACCCCTCAATTCTGGAGCTATGTAAAATTCACGTTCTATCCAAGAATTAGAATCAGTTTGACTTTCTATAGTAGATGCAATTCCATTATATACTAACAAATTATTAACAGTGTTTGATATTGTACTATCATTTACTACAACAGTATTTTCTACGGCAGTCCATGAATTTTTATTTTCAAATGTATTAAATGTTCCACCATTACTGGATGTTTTGTTTCCATTATTATCATAATTTAATATATTTTCAGATCCTTGTTTGGTTCCGTTTATATTGGTAGCAGAAATAAGATTTAATAAATATTTAATATTTGCTTGCAATTCAGCAGATATAGTATTAACAACTTCATCTGTAGATAGGTCATTTGGACTTACTTGTGTTATATCATCATTAAATTCGCCGTCTGTAGTCATTTTTTATTCCTTTATAAGTATTTAATTTAATTCTTGCCACCACTCTATTCCTTTTTTAATTGCTACCCAATGTATAGTGCATGGAGTAGGAGAACTGGTTTTTATTCTAAATTGATTTGATTCTTTTTCATTCCAGTAAATATTTATATTTTCATCACTGGAAAGTATCAAAGAATAGCCAATATCCATATCCATATTCATAATACCAGAATCGCCGTCAACTGTTATTTCAGGTTTTACCAACAATTCATTATTGTACCAAACTGGCATATTTGCAGTTGTTGGTGATTCTCCTTGAGTAGTTTCTACAGATCCTGTTATAACTCTTTTTCCAACGTATATGGAATTCGGCGTATAAACTCCACCAAATATGTCTCTATGAAATGCCATCCAACAAACTTCTTTGACTAAATAATTACTACAGGTAATCGTAAATTTATTATTACATACGAGCTGCCAATATACTTTTTGATTGGCTGGATTTGATAATACTATGAAATAATCCGAATTTTTAAAAGGAGTTTTAAATTTTATAGTTTCACTTTTTACTTTACCATTTACTTTTAATGACCCAGATTTAAATAATGAAGTATCCATAGTTTTAGATATTATCCAATCTATATCTTTACTAAACCCGTTAAATGATGTTAATAAATTAAATCTATTATCATCTTTTCGTTCATAATATGTATTTACATTAGAATTTGGTGTTAATGAAACAAGACCAGTCATTCGTGTATTGTTTGTTTGACCCATATTTCCTCCTGCGGTACTTCCAGATTCTATTATATCAAATCCGAATTGTCTTATATCATTTATATAAGTATAACTAGGTTTTAAGACATTTGCTGTTTGTTTTATAAAATCTATAAATTGTGTTTTTACATTTTCGTCAAAAAATAGACTTTCTTCTGCTGGAGTATCAATTTCCATATCAAATTTGTGGGATTTGTATACTTTAGCTATTCCATACATATATTCTTTTTCTATTTTTGTTAATCTCAAATCTCCATTTGAAGTTTTTTCGTATATCATTGGTTCGCCAACATTGAATATTTTCCCAGTATTGTATGATAATCTTTCATCATACAATATACTTTCAAATGACCAAGTTCCTAGATTACTAGGAGAATTAAATAAATTCTTTTTTAATTTGATATATTCGGTTTTACTTTTAGCTGATTCGGCACATCCGTAAAATAAATATATTTTTGTATTAGGAACATAATTTGTTAATTTTATCCATAATACTACATAATCTTTAGAATATTCGAATGTATTAATTTTAAAATTTATTGGATTTGAAAAATTCGAATCTGAATATAATCTTAAATTTTTATCATTAATATTCATTTTTGAAAAATCAAAAGGATAATCTTGAGATAATTTGTAATTTTTATTTAATCTTAATGTGTTAAAATCGTCTACAGTTAACGTATTAAATTGATCAACTGTTAGTGTATTTAAATACAATTTAGGATTGTCAGTTTTATAACCATTTCCATATAATATAATTGGTATAACAATATCTCTATTTAAGTCATTAATACTATTATCAATACCATATATATTCATTATTCTATAATATTTAAATTGGGTTTGATTTTGAAATATTTGTTTATTAACTTGAAGTTCTGATCCAATATCTATATTTAAATTATTTAAAAATGCATTGTGCGTATTTTTAATATAGTATAAATTTTGTGAAGTAGAAGAATTTAACACTTCTAAATAATTTATTTTCATATTAAACGTTTTATTTGGATTAATTAATATATAACTTAAATATGTTATGCTAGTCACTCTAGTTTGAATATCAAATATCGGAGTAATATTACCTTTAAAATAAAATTTATAATTTACCAAATAATCATCAGGACCTATATTTTTAAAATAAAGTTTTATGGAAAACGGTTGATATGTTCCAGGTTCCAAAATATATGGCAGATCGTCGATTTGTAAATTTTTATAAGTTTTTCCTAAAGGCTCACTAGATGTACCCGTAGTGCCAGTGGAACCAGTGGAGCCACTAGAATTAGTATTATAATATGTATCATTAAATGAATCGTAAACTGAATCATATTCTATGTTGTTTTTATCATAATATGCAACTTTCCAAAGATTTTTATTAAAATTATATTTAAATGAAATTTGTGAATTTGATGTAGCTGGTAATGTTGAAGCTATAGTAATCCATTCATCTTTGTATGTTCTATCTGCCCATTCAATAGGAATTGATAAACTATTCGATTTTGAATCATCTATTATATTTTGTTGAAACCATGGTCTATCATATGGAATTCCATTTGGCATGTTATTAATCGTATTTGATAACGAAAAATATGTCAATTTATTTTCATATACGTTTTCATCATTGTCTATAGAAATATCAGTAGTAAATAATAAATTATTTAAATTTGTATTATTATTGTCTAATTCATATGTAATAAAACTTTTTTTAACTTTAAATTCTTTTGTATGAATTGAATTTAAATCTACATATCTAGTTCCATCTAATAAAGATTTTATCGTTCTTAATGATTCAACGTCCGAATCTACATTTTTTGTATCGGAAATTATTATCGAATTTATAGAATTCTTAACATTATTAAATGCTGTAAGTCTTTGATCTGTCAATAATGTAGTTGGGAAAAGTCTATGAGATAAAACCTGAGAACTATCTCCAGGAAAATGCTTAAATTTATTAAATTTATTAGATATTATATCTTTTTCGAAAACGTATAATAATTGATTTTTATTTAAATTTATATCAGATATATTTACAATTAGGGAGTTTTTAGTATCTCTAGTAAATAATATAAATAAATCGTCAAATTGAGATAAATTTATACCTTCTACATATTTTCTTATTATTTTATTATTATCTAAATTAAAGTTTAATATATGTCTATTATTATATCCGACATATATAGAATCAAATGTTACACTATTTGTCCAAATGTTAGTATGCAGAACATCAACTGTTATTCTTTCATATGTATTTTCTGACCCGAAAAAATTAACATCTGTAGTATGTATTTTTTCTTTCCAAAAAATTATATAATCATCAATATTATAATACGATTTATAAATTCCCATTATATCTTTAGAAATAATAGACTCGGTATCTAAAATATTTTCAGGTATATTTAAATTTATTTGAATAAATTTATTATATTTAGAAATATCATCAGGTTTAACTGTTAATAAAAAATAATTTTTTATATTTTGAGTTTCTGTATAATAAAATATTATTATTTTATCTTCTTTAACAAATGTATTTACGATATTAATGAAACTTAAATCAACTTCTTTTGGAAATAATTCTTTTAAAATTATTTTTGAACCTTTGCCAGAAGTTATAGTATAATCATACCAATTTGCTAATGGAATTCTACCATCTAATTTTTCATATACTATTTCTATTGGAGTAGAATTTCCGTTATCATATTCATTTATCGTTATAATAAAACTTTCTACAAAATCGCCATCTGGAGCTTCTGTCTTATTTAAAATTAAAGTTCTTTTTATCCACAATTTTATGCAGGTATTAGGTAATAATTCAGTTGGTAAATCTGTAGAATCTAAATTGGTTTTAAAATTTAAATTTAATTTACCTGTAGAATCATATTCATCCTCTAAATATATTGAAGGATTTCCAGGTTGCGATATACTTTTGGTTGGAATTGGTCTAGATACTTCCCCAATAGTATATACTCCATCAAATGCTATTTCTATGTCGGAAAAATATATACCATTATTATTATTAACCATTTCACTAGTAATAGTATCTAAAATAATATTAGATGTGCTAGTATTTTTTATAAAAATTGATCTATAATTAATATTATCTTTAATAATATCAGTTGAAGAAATTGTATCAAATATATTATAAGTTTTATAATTTAAATTACAATTTATAATTTGTCCGTTTAAAAACTTTTGTGATGTAAGAATTTCGCCGCCAAGAGATTTCCCAAAAAAGTTTTGGTCTATTGACATACCACAAGAAGAGTTAAATGGGTTTCCCTTTGATAAATAAAATAAAATATTAGAATTTATACTCATTAAATGTCCTTAAATAATATATTTAGCATATTATCATTTATAACTATTTGGTCTATTTTCTTATTAGAATATTTCATATATGATCTCAATTCATCTGAATAGTATGTTTTATCTTTTATCAAAATTGGATATTCTGTGGCAAATCCTTCTTGATATATTCTTAATATTATATCATATCGCCCCAATATACCACTTAACGACCAATTAATAGTCCTGTCACCACCAATAGTAAATACTAATCTATCTTCCAATTCCAATGTAGTAGTAGTATAATCTATTAATATATCATTTCTATATAATTTAATTTGAGATAAATTAGGAATAAATTTATAAAAATCTTCAGGATTTGAAATATTGTAACAATTTTCATTTAAAGACCATATTATTTCATGATCACCTACAACCCATTCATTTAACCCTATCCCAGAATCATCTTTTTGTATTTTTTCTATAATAATTATTTTGTCTTCTACTACATAAAACGTTTCTACTGGACCATTATATTTATCTGCGGCATTATTTGCGTGTTTAAAATATAATACATCATTTATTAATATATAAATAGTAAAGTTTAGAGCTTGTTGAATTTTCTTAATATCAGGATTTTTAGGTAATGAATATATAAATTTTATATTTTCAATTAAATCATTATATGAGACACCATCCATACCAAATCCACATTTGTAATCTTTTGGTTTATAATACTCAAAAATTACATTTGTTATATATGTATACGGATTAAACACTCTAAATCCAGAATAATAACCATTTATTGGCAACGTTTTCGCCAATTCTTCTTTGAAATTCTTTAAAGTATAATCTTCACTTACAGTTGTATTTAAATCTATAGGATAAGTAATTGACAAATTTTTTAAACCAACAACTATACTTTGCAATGTTTCAAATTCTCCCTTTAAATATCTTTCAGTCAATTTTTCATATTTCTTATCTATATTATAATGTAATACTAATTGCTCATTTTGACCACGTTCATTTAAATATACATTTATATAAGTTTCATTAATGCTGGCTCTTACTGTATACCATGTATCATTTTTTATACCTTTTGTATTAAAATTTCCATATGAAGCTAGATAGGTTTCCTGTATTAAATTCGCCCCACTAACAGATCGCATCCCCAAACCTATATCAAAGTTATAAGTGCCAATACCAACAAAATAAAAATCATTTATTTTATTTTCACCGTCTGTATAATTATTTTTCGCTTTCAATATTAATTCAAATTTTCGTTCATAATTATTATCAAATATTATTTTATCAAATATTACATCACACGATATAGAAAAATTATTTGAAGGATAATCTATTAAATTTATTACATCTATAGACCCATTGTTATTATTTATTCCAACATCTATTCCAACTGAGCCATTACCACTAAACGCATTAGAACTTTCATTATCGAACTTATTAGATAATTTATAACACTGTTCACCTTTATAATTTTCGATTATAAACGGTTCAGATTCTGAAGCGACTTTTAAACTTAAATCTGGAGTTCGTCTAGCAACTTTATATGTATTATTTTCTGATATTAAATTTATCCAATTTATTTCTCTAGTTTTGATAAAGTCATCTTTTAATGTATTTTTTTGTAATTCTACATTTGTGTATTTATCAGAATATACACTTACTATAATTTTACTGTCTCCAATTAAAGTATCATAATTAAATTGAGAAGACTGAGTATTTAATACGATATCCGTGGTTTTTGTTATTTGATTGGTTTTTAAATAAAATGAATCTGGGGGAATTTCATAATTATCTATTACTATTTGTGAGATATGTGTCACCCAATTTGGATAATATACATATTTAGATGGTATATTATACATAGAATCAATACCGTTAGATACTCCCAAAGTTATTTCATTTTGTTGTGACGTATTTTCAAATACTTCTAATAATTTTATTATAGAATTTTTTGTAGGAATATATTTTTCATAAAATGACCAATATGAATTTAATTTAAAATACATATTATCTATTTGACCATATATATTATTAAACTTAAAACAATCTACAAATTGTGAATTTAATTCTGTAATTTCCCAATTATATCTAAATGGTGAAGTTGCATTATTTATTTTATTTGCGTGACCGTAAAACCAATTATATAAGCCATATGGACTTATCGTTCTTGATATACCAGATTCTCCATCAATATAACTTCCAAAATATAAACTCAAATTACCAGAAGTTGTAACATTTTGCAACGGCAATGGCGCATTTATATTTGCACCAATAGATATTACTTTTTCATAACCTAAAATACTTGAACTATTTTCATCAAACCCTATATTGTTATATCCAGATATGCTAAATATTCCAATATTATATTCGTTTTTATCTGTTGATCCAAAGTTGCCATCCCAACTGGTATTTGACACACACCACGATGAATCTATAATGTATTTTCCAACATCTGCATAAAAATTATCTAAAGATAACTGTAGCCCTTGGCTATTTTCTATATAGTTACCAAAAAAATAATTAGGATCATTAAGTCCAGAGTATACAGCGTTATTAGTATTATCTGGATATGATATAGAAAAATTTCGTTTTAGCCAAGATCCTTTAGGACTCCACCATTCATAATCTGCTGCAAAATTATCAGAGTTTGCTTCTAAATATTTTATAATATTTATTATTTCTGTTGGCATAATAAATGCATTTGGAATACTACTACACGCATCTTCTGATAATATATTATTAGGCTCTTGATTAACTCCACACTTATATTCTAGATTAAAATTGACAGGATTTTTAATATATTCAGTTATTTTTCCATAAAATCTAGTATCAATATCAATATAATAATTAGATTTTATTAACGATTTATATTTAGATTCCCATCTATTTAATTTATTTAATATTATTTCGGTTTTTGATTTAACATTTAATTTATCTATAGGTATATTTACATATACGCCTTTTAAATGTATAGATGGAATATTACCACTTCTAAATATTTCTGGTGCTGGTAAAAATATCAACTGATTAACTGATAATTTTCCAATAGGTACAAAATATCTAATAGGGTTAATATTTTCTAATTTTAAGTTACTGTTAGCGTATTGCTCAAAATTATCTATAGTGTGACCAGTGGTTTCAGGTAAAGTTATTTCATAAAGTCCCCAAATTATAGAATCTACACAATAATCACATATTAATACGTCCATGATATCCGAACTTCGAACTTTAACGCCAATTGCATTATTTTTAGTGGTTTTATCTAAATAAATTATTTCAAATACTTCGTTATCAATCACAGTTACAGCATTTGACGTAGTTATTGCCCAAGTTGAAACGTTAGATAGTGGACAAACTTCTTCCCAAACGCCATTATATACGCTTATATCTGTAGAATTTAATATTGTTGATAATGGATTTTTGGTTGATAATAACAAAAGATTATTACTATCTTTATTCATTTCTGATATATAAATTTTACTATCAGAACTTAAAGCCATCGTATGAGGTAAAATTTTAGAATTTTCTGTTATAAATGGAGTATAGCCACCTTGTACAGATTTAAGATATGCAGTATTGCTAGAATCTATTTCAGACCAATTTATATACGGCTCATAAAAATTACCATAAGGAATAATTATAGAATCCATCACGTCATTAACATTTTTAAATCTATTATTTAAATAATCTCTATTAAATATTATATTAAATCTAGTGCCCCAATCTTCAATATTGACATTACTTGACGATAAATTATTTATTAAATTATCTGACAATATTAAATTTGTCGAAATTTGACTTTCGCCACTGTATGTAGAAGCTATTGTTACATCGTATAATGGTATAGATTTATCTTCGTCATTTTTAGTATATTTTAACACTTTATTATTTCTAGAATCTAAATACTTAGTTTTTATGTTTTTATATTTATTTATATTATCATATAAATTTTCATCTACTTTATCGAATGATTGAATTTTAAAATCATGAATTTTGAATAAAGATGATTGGACAGCAACTCCGTAATATCCAGCAGACATTATAGGCTCATAAATATCAGAAACGTTTACTATATTATGGTTTAAATCGCACGTTTGTACATCTTTAGTAGTTTGAGTTACTAAAATATTTTCTAAAAGTGTAACATATTCAGTATCATCAACATATTGTAAAATATTTTTTCCACCATTAGATTTTAAATTATTCACCAAATTTGTAAATTTATCGTTTTGTCTATATTTTATAGTCAATAAATCGTCTATTATTGTTAATTTTATGTCATAATATATATTATCTTGCAATTCAAAATTTAATCCATTCTCATCTAATATAGTTTTATTAAATATTTGTGAATCTTGTAAAGTCAAATTGGAATTTAAATTCAATTTATGAACTATAGGACCGCTAGCTTCTTTTGAATACATTATTTTAGCTACACTTATTTCGCCATCTAATCCATTTAATATAACAGCATAATAATTATCAATATTCGCATATAAGTCATTTTTAATATAATTTGCTCTAAATATTAATAATAATGTTTTTTGTGGTAGATTTCTATTAGAATTAGTTTCAAATTCATTTATGGCATTTGAACTAAATTTAATATTCATTTCTAAATTTTTATATAATTTATCAGAATTAATTATTCCAGAAATAATATCTGTTTCTTTATTAGATTCAGAATATAATATATTTATTAAATCCCCACCTTCAATATAATCATTATTAATATATAAATATCCTTTTCCTAAATTATTTTCTATTTCAGATGAATCTAAGTTTATAGTTAAAAATGAATCAGTAGGGATAGTAGATTTTGCAATTATATTTGCAAATTTTATTACCATGCTTGAAGTGTCATCTAAATACGATTCCCAATATAATTTTAATTTTTTAGTTACCAATGAACTATACGCAGCTTTAACTTCAAATGCATAATATCCTTGTTTAAGATAATAGTATCCACTAGATTCATAATTTTGATTTTGTCTTAATTCTATAATTCCATATTCGCCTTTTTTAGAATATAAATTGAATGAATTACTATTAGCCGTTGTACCAATTGGTGTTATTACTGTTGTACCATCTCTATCAAATGTTATATTATCTATAGAACTTATTTGATTTATTTCTTCCAAGGTATAAGTTTTAGTGTGTTTTAAACTGAATAATGAAACTTGCTGTTCAGATTGATTAGAATCTGTTTGCGAATTTCCAGATTCTAATCCAAATACATAATATCCATCATTTGGAACATTTATAAAACCCCTAGCAACTATAAAAAAATCATTAGAAGTTTCAACTGATATGCCTTGAATTAAATTTGGATCAGTACCAGAAGTTACATAATTAACGAATGGTAATGTCGTTACTAATGACGGTTTTCTTAAAGAATCTTGACTTATTCCTGGAATATTATCAGGTACGGTCACGCCAAAATTCCAATCTGCCCAAATATAATCGTCTGTAACATCGCCATTTATTCCAGGTTCATCTATTTCATTTAATCCATCTGGTAATACGCCTAAAGTATTAAATAATGTTCCAACATAATTGGTTGGAGCATTCCAAATTTTATAATTTATACTACTATATAATAATTTATTTACCCCTTTCCAGTTTTCATTTTTTATTATATTAATACCATCATCTTTAATGGCACTGGTTGCTGAGGTACAAGAAGAAAGTGGTTGAATACCATTACAGTATAGCGGATTTGATAACATTCGACCATCATCTCTAAATATCTCTTTAACCATTGGATTATAATCGTTAATTTCAAATTGCGCATTACAACCATCTGAACTAAGCACATCTCCTGGATATGAAACTTTTGAAATAAAATGATAATTATCTAATAATAAATTATTAAAAGAACCGCATATTTTTGCCTTATTATTATCCCAACCCGTTATTGAAAATCCTTTAAAAATAAATTTATTATTTGAATTTTCTAATGTAGGATCATTAAAAAAATTATCAGTTATTTCAGTATCTGAAGTTTGTGAAAAATTTGTTGTCCATAATTCTTTTATATTAATTATAAAATTATACAATTTAAAAAAGTTTTCTATTCCAACCTTTGATCCATTTTGTTTAAATAAACTAGCAGTATCTATTATAAATTGACGAAATAATGATATTTCAGGAGGTCCAGCAATTCCTTTTTCTATTCTTTCAAATATATCATAATTTAAAAAATCTTGTTTGACCGTATTTTCTTCTTGTACAGAATATCCAACTTTTTTAGCATAAAATCTTTTATGATTTAAAGTATCACTAAAAAATTCTAAAAATTTAGGTGCAACTTTTTTTATATCCATTAAATTAGAAACTTCATTAATTTCTTTGTACATTCTATCATACATAATACTCGACGATGAAATTAAATCATTAAAAGCTGGACTATTATCCATCGCTTCTAAATGGGGTGCAGTCATGTGCATTTTTATCCACGTTAACATAGTGGATTCTATTTTTAAATCTATAATTTTAATATTTATTATTCTAAATACCGTTCCAGTAGCGTTGTCATAAATTTCATTAGAATAAATAGATAATTTTACACTGTATATACCAGGAAATTCATAATATTTTATTTCATTTATATTATTTGAATATGTACTATCACCAAAATCCCAAATCGTCTTATCTATTAAGGATACTGTATAACTATCAAGGGATTCGCTGGGAACATATATAACGCCGTTTGAATCTACAGCATAAGTATATTCGTTAATTACAGGAATACCAACAGAAGACGCATTTTCAAATTCTATACGAACTGGAGCACTTAATAATTTTATATCAGTAGGAAAATATGTAAAATCTGATTTGAAATTAGTCATTACGATTCAACCTCTATGATAATATTTCCCAATAATGGAAATTCATATTTATTTAAAACTAAATTTTGACTTAATACCCAATTTTTTGTACTAGTTTTTGTATCAGTAACGCTAAACAATGGATCAATTAAAGTAATTAAATCTGGATCTTTAGATAATAATTCTAATATTTTTCGTCTTTTAACATCTTGAATTGTTTCAGTTGCTAATGTTGTACCTTCTGTAATATAATCGTTGGGAAGTAACCCATTAGTATTTTTATTAATCGCAATTTCTGCATTTTCAACTTCTGAAACTTCTAAAACTATTTTTTGAAGTGGACCTATTTCTATCGTTTCGCCCATTTGATGATTATTTCTATCAAAATATTCTGTTAATTGATTTTTTATTAATGCTTGTATTGTTGACGGACTTCCAAATTTTGTAGGTTTAAATCTAACTCTAATATCTATTTTAACAGTTTTAGCAGCTATTAATTCATGTTCTACTGTAGCCATAGCTTTAAATTTTTTATTTAATGTATTTAATATAAAATCTCTATGCGATTTTAAAATAGTATCTCCATATTTAGGTAAAGCTACAATAAATATATAATTAAACCAATATTTGTTTAATATATCTTGGGATACCACTGTAGTATTTAGTAAATCTTGATATGATAATACTTGAGTTTTTATTATGTAATCGCTAAAATATTGATCACAAAATGATTTATAATCTTCTATTGAAACAACTCTATCTTGACGTAAATTAGCAGTTGACGCATTATTTCGCAATTCTTCTACAGTTTCTACAAAATTACCACCATATGCAGAATTTGATTGTTTTACTACTAATTCAGTCTCAGTTAATTTAGTACCTTCTGAATCATATATAGCAGTGTTAGAAAAAGATTGACCAGCGGCGAAGGTAGTTTGAGATTTTAATCCAACTAATTGAATAAACTGTTGTTCAAATTGAATAGTTACGTCTTCATCACCTAAAATATTTTTTGATAATAATATAGACGAACTTAACGAATTTGGAGGAACATTTCCATCAGAACCCACAGATTTTAAGCCAAAAATCGTTATTTCACTCCCATTAGGATCAATTCCATAATTTATGCCGTCGCCAAACGATATTTCTATTTTTTGATATTCATTAACTCTTACAAAAAATACTTTTTCTCCGACTTTACTTTCTACAGATTTAGTTTGCGATGATGCATCGGTCCACTCTTCCCAAATATTAGCAGAATTTTTAACAAATACTCTTATATCAGAATATGAAATTGTAGTATTGTCTATTTGAAATTTTATTTCATCTTGAGATTTTCTATCTGCGGTAAATGATATATTTAAATTATTATTTGATGAGTTTATCGCACCATTTGAATTGATGTATGAAAATAATATATTACCTTGTTTTAAATTAGAAATTAGAAATGTTTCTGGGATATTAACAAATCTTATTCCAGGTAAGACTCCATTTGTCAATTGTCCAGAAAAGTTAACCATGCCATGTTTTTGATATTGATAAAATGATGACTGGTCAGTAAACCAATCTACAGTTATTTGACCATCAAACCCAGATTCCACATTAATCGTAAATCCATTTTGTGTCTTATTAGTATACCAAACATTATAATTTAAATTTGCCACCATATGTAATCCGTAAGTTACATCAACAAATGGTACATCAAATGTTATATCTTTAGTTAATACGTCAGTGGTTAAATTTACTCTTCCTTTTTTCTGAGTTGATGAATCTTTCTCAGATATTACGGCTTGATCTGTGGATAAAGTAAATAAAGAATATGAAATTGTACCATTGAATACTTTTTCGGTATTTATTTTAAATCCATTTTTATTTTTTTCAGAGTACCAAACTCTAACATTATCTGACGCTGCTAAAAATACAGTATAATCTACATCTAATCCGTTAATTTGGGGAATTGCGGTATCAAAATATACTTGAGTTTGTATTATCTCATTAGTCTTAAATCTAGTAGCTAACCAATTTATTTTTCCAGAAAATCCGGTGTTAGGTTCTATATTTATAGAAAATCCGTTTTCACTTTTGTCAGTATACCACAATTGAACGTTTTCATTTGGCGTTAATTCAATTATATAATCAACACTTTCACCAGTAGAAGCTGTTGCAAATGGCGCTTCGAATGGTATGAATATTTTTGTCACATTTTCTGGAACATCAATTATTCCAGTTTTTTGTTCAGTTGTAGTTATGTCTATTTGGGGTATAGCTTGAAAATTTCCGTATCTCTGACCAACTTCTTTATCCATAGCTTTTATATTAGAATTTGGATCAACGTAACTTGGATATATTTTAGCGAGAGTAACTTCATTAACTCCAGGATCTTTGGACGTTACCGTTAATGAAGAATTATAATTAGTATCTGGAGAATCTGGATTTCCTACTGTTAGATTTATATTGTAAGATTCTTGATTTATATCCCACGAATTTATAGTAAATATTTGAGAGCTAATTTTACCTTGATTAAAGGTATATACTACTCCATCTATTAAAACTTCAAATGGTGGTTTATCGCCCGCGCGATTTACATCTAAATGAATTTGTTTTATGCCGTTAGTTGTATTTTCTAATTTATCATAACTAAAACTTAACGAATCTAAATTATTAGTACCTAATACTCCTAAATAAAATCTACCTTTAGAATTATTTTGTATTTGTTTTAATGTATAAAAATCACCATCTTTTTCTAACATTACCGAAATAATTATATTATCCCGATTTTCTTCTAGGCGTGAACCTTCTTCCATCAATGTGAGATATGGAGTTGAAGATTGATTGTCGAAATTAAATACTACATAATAAACAACTCCAGGAAGTATATTAAATGCGACAGGTCTTGAATAAATATTTCTATTAAAAGGTTGACCGACAGAAGATGAATCAGATCCTACGAATAATGGAATTAAAGGATCAAATTTTTTATAGTTTGTTGTATCTAACCTATCTAATATTGATAATGGATACGTGTCAGACAAATTTAACATTAATTTTTCTGAGTAAAATGTGGGCGTTCCTGTGGTTCCTGTGGTTCCTGTGGTTCCTGTGGTTCCTGTGGTTCCTGTGGTTCCTGTGGTTCCTGTGGTTCCTGTCGTTCCTGTCGTTCCTGTGGTTCCTGTGGTTGAACCAGATTGTATATTCCAATATGAAGCAGGTTGAGTTAAAGGTAAAGATAAATTATCATATGAAAAATTAATTTGATCAACTGGAGTTATACCAAATCCTTTTACAACATACACAACTTGATTTTCATTAGTGAATGAAAAATTTTCTCCAGAAGAAGTAACTTTATTAGAAAGAAAACTAGAATATGCAGGGATTTCAAAGAACATATTTTCTTTACCAAAACAATATTCAGGAATTAAAGAACCTATTACATCTAATGTGGAAGATTGTTGTCCTCTTGGATTATATGCTAATATTCTTGCTATTCTATTTAAATTTTTATATCTTTTAGCACTTGGTAAAAATGGTTCATTTGCAATAGAATTTATATAATAGCCAAATAATGATCCCAAATACGCATGCAATTCAACTATAGAATTTATATTCGATGACGCAAAATCTACATCTTTAAACGAATTTGTTTCTTTTAAATATGAAATAAGTTCAGCTTTTAAAGCATCGAAGTCTATTGATGTGTAATCTATGGTTAATGGCATATAATAAAAATTCCTATAGTTTGTCTAATTTAACACTCAAAGTGTCTAATTTTTGAGTGTTAGTTAATCTATATACAACTTGTATATTATATATAGTAGTTTTCCAATCCATATCTACATTAACATTAACAATTTCAACTCTTGGCTCATAATTTTTTAAAGTTTCTTCTATTTCAATACCTAATTGTTTAGCGGTAGTTTCATCAAACGGCTCAAATAAAAACCCTTTTATACGACACCCATAATCTGGTAAAAATATTCTAGATCCTCTTGCAACGTTTATTATCATATATAAACTTTGTTTTACAGATTTTTCATTCGTAACTGTGCTTATATTACCTTCGGAGTTTATTATTGGATTTAAAGATAAATCTTCATAATAAATGTCTTTTTTTACCATAGATTCCCCAAATCGGTTTTATATTATTTATATAATTTTTATTCATTTTTGTTATATTTAATCTTCTTTAATAGCTTCTGTTGGAGGTGTTGGGAGAATTGGATTTGTTGGTATGGAAATAGAAGGTCTTCCTGTTCCGGGTGCCATTCCTGGAACAATTAATGCTGAGTGTAAAATACATGGACTACCTAATTCAGCTAGTCCTCTATTTACTAATGTTCCTCCACAATTGATACCTGCGACAACGTAAGCAAATGCTCCAACTGTAGTGTCTAATTTAGATGATAAATTAGCATTAGTGCTAAGATTGCCTCCAAATGCCCCAGTACCTGTGAATGTAGCATTTGGAGATAATACGTCAAATGAATTTGTTTTTACTTTTGTAGATCCACCTATTGTCATATTTAAATTCGCATTAGTTTTTATATTTATATTACCAGAAACATTTAAATCAAATTCTCCACCAATAGTGCTCTTTAAATTACCACCAATTTTTAAATTGGCATTTTTATTGATTTTAATATTGGCATTTTTTTGAACATTTACGTTAGCATTGCCGCCAACATCAGCTTTTAAATTACCATTCTTAATTAATAAATTGACATTACCAGATTGTGATACTATACCTATATCATTTTTTACGTCTATTAATGCATCGCCATCAACTTGTATTTTTACGCCATTTTTGGCATAAACTTTATATTCTCCTAAAACATACAATTCATGATTTCCTTCGACGCCAACTTCGTAATTACAAGCCGTATTTTGATCTAAACTTTGTGGAATAAGTTTATTATTGCCTTTTTGTACATTGTGAGACTTTCCAATATATAATTTTTTATTTCCAATTTCGTCAGTATGTTCTATACTATTTTTATGTATTATATAAATTTTTTCATTTCCAGAACTATTATCAATTATAACCGTAGTTCCTTGTGCTGTCGTAGTGCTATAAATATCTCTATTTAAATTTTGATCATCTTTTACTTCTTTTATTTCCAAATTCGGCTTGTTTATATTTACTGCAACTTGCGCATCTGCCCATGTTCCGATATCTGATGATTTATTATTTGATCTCGGGGAAAACGTATTCCTAAATGATGTTATTTGTTTAACTTTTTGAGAAATTTCTTCGGATCTTTGTGATTTTTGAGTAGTCCAATCTCTCGCCATTGGTGCCATGGCAAAATAAATTGGGTTCATATGATTACCAGCTTCGAAAAATAAAAACACCCAATTTCCACGTTTGGGAACTACGAATTGACCGCCAGTTCCAGCAGCATTGCCGTATGGATCTATTCGTTCGTCTGCAAATTTGTCTGAGCTTTTAATTTTATCTATATATTGAGAAACGTTATCGGTAGTACCAGCTACCTTAGAGTTAGATCCTGGGTTATATCTCAAATCATTATTTATTTTATCTTTTGGTGGGGTTATAACATGATCATCATTATTGATATTATAACCGCCACTAAAATGCAATCCAAGTGCTGGATACGCCCACGGTAAACTATTTATTGGAGTTTTTTCAGTATCATGAATACCAAAAATTCTAACTTTAATTCTACCGATATCTTCAGGATCAGCATTATCTTCGACAAGTCCTCTATATATTCCACCAAATGTAAACTTTGGCTTTTCATATGAATTTAAATCCATTAATCGCCATCCTCTTCTATTTTAGAATCGTTAAGTAGCTTAAATATATATAATTCTCCCTTTACTTTTTTACTTTTATATTTACCACTAGTTAAATTAAATAATAAAGATAAAATTTTAAAAAATTTATTTATTATATATTTTATTTGTGAATCTCTCAAATACGGTGTTCGTTCTAATTTATAAAACCGTATAGTACCTATTAATGCGATATTTATTAATCTTGATATTATTTTATCTTTATTAATCTCATTTGTAGTGGCTTCTGATATTTTATATAAATGTACTAAAATTTTAATAGTATCATTTAATTCTTTATTATGCTCCCATTTATAATCGTATAAATGTTTAAAAACTTGTTTGGCTATTTTATCAGTATATATTTTAGAAATGTCTATTTTAGCTATAGGATCATCGTCATTTTCACTTTTTATTAACTCATTTGGATCTAACTCATCTTCAAACCATGATGCAATATCTTCTTTAGTAGGTAAACTGGCAACTTTTAATCTATTTTTAGATATAAAATTTTTATTGTCTATATATTCATTAACCAACCCGTCAATGTGCTGCTCTAACACATTTGGTTTAATTTTATTTTTATATTTTTTTAATAAAATAATTTTTATTTTATCTTTATTGTATGTTGCCATTTGTTATAATATTCCACCATACAGAATATTATAACAAAATTTTACTTTTTATCAGTGGATCCGAATCCGTTCCGACCGCGATCAGTAGGTTTAGGGATTTCTCGTATCACTTTTATAACTGAATTTAAAACTGGACACATAACAGCTTGTGCAATTTTATCGCCAGGATGTATTTCAAATGGATATTCTCCAGCATTATATAAAATAACTTTTATTAAACCAGTATAATTGGTGTCTATCGTACCAATACCATTCATTAATCCTATTCCTTTATTTAAAGCTAATCCACTTCTTGCTCTTATTTGTATTTCATATCCTGGAGGTATTTTAAAAATGATTCCAGTATCAATTGCTTTCCACTGGTTTGATAATATTACAGTATGTTCACATGAAAATAAATCATATCCAGAATCTGACGGATGAGCCTTCATCGGAATTCTTGCAAATTCATGATTTAAAAAAATTTCAAATTCTATAGGTTGTGGAATATCAGTCATTGGTTTCTTTCCTTTCTTTACATAACCAGCATAATGTGGTATTACATTCTAAATTTTTATTAAATTTTTTACAAAAGAATTTTGCTGAAATTATTTGATCGTTAGCTTTACAACAATTAGTTGCTGGATGATGTTTTTTCTCAATTTGAAGTGGATCACGATAAATACATGGTCTTGAACCATTTATTTCATTATATTCTCGTTCTTGATAACTCATTTATTTCTTCTTATATGTTTTACAGTTTTCACAAATACTTCTTTTTACCGTACCATACAATTTACATATAGTAAATTGATTTGCAGCATTTGATGATGTTTCAGCAGTACCATCTACCCACGTTTCTACCATATCTGCTACTTTTTTTTCTTGATATTCTACTTTTTTATTACCCTTACAAGCACAACCTTTCGTTATTGGTATAACTACAGTTTTATAAACTACGTTGCCATTTTCGTCTAATTTTGGAATTAAACGTTTTATTTTTGTTATTGTTAAATCATTTGTGGGTGGACCAGATTTATCGAAGTCCTTTATTTTGTAAAGGCATGGGAACTTATTTAAATCGTCCTGAGTTCTAATAGCCATAATGTATTCTCTGTAGTTATTATATCTATTTATTTAAATTAATCAACATAATTATTTTTTAAACATATCGAAGCACAAAATTATTAGTTGGAAACATTCCACTATGTTTCCACGTAATTTCAGTTATCATTTTATTAGCATTTTCAAATGTAAACGATAAAGGTGGTAAATTTGTGGGAAATGCATCTAAAAATTTAAATTCTGCCACTTTTTCTCTATGATTATTGGTTA
>Ga0315284_10001010_pt1 | contig 39264 bp, 39 predicted proteins | sample YL17G09_16_MG_FD_203696 | JGI IMG/M metagenome (GOLD analysis project Ga0315284, IMG submission 203696) | Sediment microbial communities from Yellowstone Lake, YNP, Wyoming, USA - YL17G09_16 | ecosystem: Environmental > Aquatic > Freshwater > Lake > Sediment | place: USA: Wyoming | collected...
CAAATCTATGTGATAGAACTGAGTTTAGCTGGGCATCAAACCACTGCCGCAACGAAGGTGACGCTCTCGCAGTAGCAGATGGATTGATTTCTAAATTAGGATATGCAATGCCATTCTCAGGAAATGTTATTGGATTTTCTTACAGTGCAAATAAATTGCCTTGCTGCACCATGGGTGAAAGACTAGTTCTTCAAATTAATGGTCAAGATGTAAGTGGATTTGATATTGAAATTACTTGCGATTCTGACTATACTGGATGCTTTACTCACCTTAAGATTCCTTTCTGTCATTGTGATTCTATCAACATAGTTAGTAGAAAAATAATCAACAGCGCTGGTCAAGAACTTGAATATGATTCTGCTTGTGGAATTTTAGTAACCGCTATTGTAACTTACAAATGTGATGTAAAACCACCAAAACCAAAACGCCCACAAACTGCTGTATTAGAGCTATATGACGTAATTGGCGACCGCCCAGTCCTATTAGTTCCAAGTACACAAGCATTTGATACTGTACGCTTAGAAATTGACCCAATGAACAAAATGAGTGTTAATGGTGCAATGGACGAAGTAACTCTTCTCGATGGTGTTTATGCGATTAGCTATAGAAGTGGTGTTGATACTCAAACGTCTTCTAACTTATTTTATACACAATATCTTGAAGTTGACACTGGCTCCGGATTCGCTCCATATCCAGGAAGCACAAATATCACGCATGACCTTTCTGCTGCTGGTGGTAACGCTTCTTTAACAGGACGCGTGTTAATTAAAGTAGAGCGCGGTGATTTCGCTGTAGTTCGTATTGCTCACTTCCATAATCTTGATAGTTTCACTATTGATACTACGCCAAATGCTGCAAACATAGTATTTGAGCGCTTGGATTTCCGAGTTTAATATCTATAATTCAAAACATAAAAAACTCCAATTTCGATTGGAGTTTTTTTATTTTTATAAACATTAAGTATAGGAGATATTATTATGATTATCACAACACCACAAGCTCAAGATTTTTTAAATCCATTAGACCCAAGAAAACCTGTATTAAAAGAAGGTGAAAAAATTATCACTGAAGAAGTCAAGAAAAATGAAACTCAAAAAAGCATTCTAGGTTAAAAATTTAGATTCACTTCCCTTTCCCTTAACAGCAACTTTTTTAACAGATGCTGTTTTTTTATTAGCCTTTTCTTTTTTATCAGCAGCTCTCTCATCAGCAGCTTTCTTAACAGCAGCCTTTCTTGCTTTCACTGCATCAAAATCAATATTACCCTCATATATTCCTGTAAAATCAAATTCAGTAACAGGAATTTCATCTTTAACATAATAACTCAATCGTGTGCGATAATGCTTTACTGAATAATTTTCAATTAATTTAGAATACGCACTAGCACTTCTTGGCTTCGTCATATAAGAGCAATCATCAAATATATCATAAACAGTTGCTAAATTCTTTTCTGGATGCTTCCTAACGATACGACCTATACTTTGCATCACCTCATACATCGATTTAGAAAATTCAGCAAATACCAAATTGTGTAATAATTTAATATTCACCCCTTGCTTCATTGTTCCATATGTAGCAATGATAATATTGCCTGTACTTTTTTCCATCAACTTGCGAATATCATCGCGCTCAATCGCAAGAACATCTCCAATTATAATATGATATTTAAACTCAGGGTATTTCTCTTTTAGAAATTCATGCATTTCATGAAGTGTTGACTTATTCTTAAATAAAATAACCGTATTTTGCTCCATATTTATTCTACCAGCATCTATCAACAACTCCATCACAGCTTGGCGACTAGAATTATTTGTCAGTAATGAGTATTCAGCTTGATAATTCTCCCTACAAATAGCAGCGCGAATTTCTTTGCGATATGGAATTCGAATAGCACATACTTCCACTGGAGTCAAAATACCTAATCTAACCAAATCTTTTAATCTAACAATTTCCTCTTTACGACCCAATGCCCCCTCAATCCATGCAGCGTCAAGACCATCATCTGGCAAAGTTCCTGACAAACCAATTTTAAAATCAATTGCATTTGTACACTTGTCCAATATCTGTCTTAATATAGGTCCACGAGTTCCATGCGCCTCATCAACAATAACAGCTGTAAATGATTTAAAAAATTGCTCGCCTTTTCGCACAAGCTCTGCACAATCCGGACAATTAAAAACTGGCTTCCTTTTATTTTTGATTAATAACTTACATGAGGGGCATACTGGACTTAATTTACCTTGAAGACTTTGCCATGTTGAAATTGCAATAGGCTTCAACATACTTTCTTCGCCCAAATTTAACTCATCTAAATAACGCTTTTGCTTTGCTGTCAATTTATCTTCAGATTCACCATAAATTAAAGTGCAACTTTTAGCGGCATCTTCCCAGCCATAATCTTCGTAGAAATCTGAAAATAACTGTATTACCAATGCCGATGAAGGGGTAACTATTAAAATTCTTTTCTTTTCAACATTCATTAAGTAACGCGCAAGAATACACATTGACAAAGATTTTCCAGCTGATGTACATGCCATCAACGAAATTCTTCTACCATTAAGCGCTCGTTCAACAAGTTTTATTTGATGGTCATATGGAGTGATATTAAAATTATCTCTAGCATTATATAAATTCAAAGTATCTGCATATGCTTTAATAGCATTAGCATTCATAACTCCATTAGGATTTTTGTAAATTTTATTAATCGAGTCGCTGACTTTTATTTTAAGATTTGGATTTCGTTCTTTCAAATATGAAGTAGCTCTCGGAATTAATCCAATTGGCATCGTCTGTGACACTTTATTAAATACATATTCAACTGGGTCAACAAACCCTTCTTCACATTCCCAGCTATAAGCTAATTTGCTATTATAATAAGAAAGCCCTACATACAACAAACTTCTAATGCTAATGATATCTTGTTTGGTAGGGGCATGAATTTCAACTATAGCATCTGTATCGCTATGTTGATTAAAAATAACTTTATAATCTTCTGATAAATAATTTTTCATAATTGTAGGACACAAGGTTTGCTTATATCCTATAATATACACCAAATTTTAATTATATCCGACCTAACACCTTAGATGGATTCTGAGTAGCTAACGATTCTGAATCTTTTTTATCTTTTTCCAATTCAACTGGTAATTCAGGATTAACAACTGATGTAACAACCGGATTAGTTTCCTCTGAAACAGTTTCTTCAGGTTCCGCTTCAACTGCTTGATTCTTCTCATCAATCAATGATTGAATATTTTCATTATTTTCTTCAGCATGCAAAGCGTCTTTATTTTCAGTTGATATCAATTCCTCAGCACCAGTTGTCATTTCAGCATCAACTTCAGGAGCTTGCGCATCTTGATTTTCATCTTGAATAAGCTCATCAACTCCTTCTGGTGAAACATCTTTACTCAATTGTTCAGAAGCAGCTGTTTGAATTGAATCCATTATTACATCTTTTTGCTCTGGAGTTACTGAAACAGTTTCAATATCTTTTTGTAATGGTTGCAATCCATCATCCAAATCTGCTGTTATCTCCGGATTAGTTTCAATTTGAACTTTGAATTTTCTAGCACTAGAAAATATATCGCTTGCATTAAATGGAAATACTTGTATAACTGATAATAAATGTTTACAAAGAACGTGTTTTCGTTCAGGGTCTCTTATATTTGGAGGAAGTATTGATGAAGATGCATTTACATTTGAATCTTTATATTTTCCATTAGGCCCTAAATTATAGGCCATTCCACTCCAATGAAAATCTGGGCAATTACAATAAACTTTAACATCAGATTTTTTTAATATTTCTGAATATTTTTTAGGGTCCCATTTTCCTTTGGCTAATCCAAACAAACCACCCGATGTAGGAACAACAATTTCAACTATAGGCTGATAATTCACACCTCTACTACTTTGACTAGGTACTTTCCAATGAGTTCTTGCCTGTCCATCCGGACCTTGACTAATTCCAGTATAAAATGCCGTCATACTTTTAGACCGTATTTTTCTAGCAGAATCCGACATAGTCGATAGCTGAGAAGCATTATATTCAAACAATGGTTCACTCGGAGCTATCCTTGCTAAATTCTCTAATAATTTCTTTTTATTTATCATTCTAGTTTCCAAAAAATGCGTTAAACCTATCGTCCTGTAAAGACACTAAAAATGAACCTTGCTCACCAGGTATAGTTAATGCAATAGCCCATCTATCTCCTAAATGTAAACCTTTAATTTGATTTGGACCAGCAGTACTTTGCATTGGCACAACATTAGAACCATCATGAGGAGAAACTTTAGCTCTCACACGTCCTTCATCACTTCTAGTATACAAGCTATTCACCCATCCATATGGCATTTTAGCATAATATTGACCGGCATCATCAAAATAAATTGTAATTGGAGAGTTCACTTTATTAGCAGATTTCAACCCTTTTTCTGTAACATATATTTGTTTTGGGTCCAATGTATTCCAATTACTCGGTGAATCAGAATAAATTTTTTGAATCTGCTCCGGTGAAAACAATTTTGACAATCCTTTTAATTGAGCGTCTGACAATTGATTATATTCTTGATTCGTAAATGAAATTGCTGGCATTCCCAATCGTTGAGAATAATTCGCACCTTGACCTTCGTTTTTATTTTTAGATTGGCCTTGATTACTTCGTGGCTTACCTTCGCTAATAGCTTGTGAGTCTTCATGAGCTGTTTCAGCATTCATAAACCCCAAACCCGGTTTAATTTTATAACCTTTATCACTCATATCCCTAGTTTTAACAAAATCTACTTTTGGAGCTGACCCAACCATATCTACCATTGTAGTGACATTCATTGGATTATGTGCATTAGGATTAGCATTTTGACCCTGTTGTTCAATAAGACCTATAATTAAATTCTCTTTAGTTATGTAATTAGATATTTTAATGTTTCTTTCAACAAGGCTGTTTAGATAGTTCTCTAATATAATCTTTTTCATCTTTGTCTCTTAGTAGATATTAAACAGTTTATATCCAAAAAGATAAACATAATGGTATACTCTCTACTATTGCATTCGTAATACCTTGTCTTTCTTTTGTTTATGTACAGGATTTAAAAACTATATTTAAACTAAACATTCTTTAAAAAGATAAACATAATGGTATCTCCTACTATTTGATTGACTTTCTTAGAAGCTTTTTAAAACCTTTTTTTCTTTTCTTCACTTATTTTTGAAAAAAATGTTATAATTAAATCGTATGAAACAAACTGTAAAACACATCATCTGCAAACTCCCTGTTAGTCTTATAGAAAAATTACGGGTAAGTCTTGAAATATCACCTCCGACATGTGATGTTAAATTGCATTTAGATTATTTCATATACTTTCTTAGCAAGGTTGCCACAATACCTATAACCAATAATAAATTCAAGAATTTACGCAAAGTTCCAGTAAGCAGTGTTATACTGCTAAATGAGATGGGTAAAAACTATAAAAGGTATATTGAATACTTAATTTTACATAAATTTATACAATGTGATAATCACTACATTGTCGGTGACAAAGTGGTTAGCGGTAAGTGTAAATGTTATTCCATTACTAATAGAATAAAAATGATTAATTATGTAGATTACAAAATATCTAATAAGTTCCTATTAAGTAAAATATTATTGTGGCGTAAACAACGCTTTGGTAGTGATTCCAATGACCCTCTTGTTTCTAAAATTTACAATATGATAGGAAAATTCCATATCGATATTGAGTCTGCTGACGCGCATCTAGAAACCTTGGTTAAAAACAAGGCAATATCCAGACGAAGTAAACAGCTCGAAATTGATAAATGCATGCGCATTAACAATAAAGATAACAATACTTTAGAACATTTTGTGATAAAAGACACATATAATCGGATTCATTCCAATTTTACCAATTTGTCAAAAATAATACGAGAAAATTTCTTATATATTGGCGATAAAAAAGTAATATCTATTGATGTACAGACATGTCAGCCAGCTTTACTGTATTCTTTGTATACAGATTATTACAATCAAGCTAAGCAAACGCTGGATAATCCATTTGTTGTAGAAGAACATTTTTTAAGAAAAGATGTAAGGGCTAAATATGTCAATAAGGAAAACTCTTTTGATGGTGAATCTTGCTATGGTCATCAAGTTAATTTTGAGTTTTCTACATTTGGATATTCATTATCTGAATTTGTGTCCAAGTTGAAAATTGAATTAGGCTGTTATGAAAGGGCTTTATACAACGATATTTATGATTTCTTTTCTGAGCAGTGGTTCATGTTTTATGATGATAGTAAAACTAGAAATGAGATTAAAAAAGAATGGGTGAGTTATGTTTTTGGAAATAAAACCAATAATAATACAATACGCATTGAGAAAATATGGGAATTTAATTTTCCTTTAATGACTAAACTTATGAGGCATTTCAAAAAAGATGATTACCGCACTTTAGCACACTCTCTTCAACGTAGTGAATCAGCAATTATGTATGATAATTTGTTTCCTCAATTGGAATCAAAGATTAATTGCTTTACAACAGTACATGACTGCATCTTAGTTTCTGAGGATGATGTAGATGAAGTGGCATCTATTTTTGAAAATGTTTTGATTAATAATTCTATAAAGACAGGTATATCTATATCTATTTAGTTTAAACCATGAAATAAAAAGTTTATCTTATTTATAATAAGGAGACCTTTTTTATGAAAGTAATTGGTTTAATTGAAAATTTACCAAATAATGAATTTAAATTTATTGGATATGGTGAATATTTTGAAAATGATATAGAGTTGGACGACCCTGAGTATGGAGAGTTTTTTGATATGGGATTGAAAGCTCCTATGGTTAAATTCTCTGATGGGTCAATTGAATCTATTTTGAAATATCAATGGGGCGATATTGAGTCAATTAATGATACATTGAAAAATTATATTAGTAAAAACTATAAAATTTATTACCCATCAAATAATAGAATGATTATACCTTCGGTATAGAGGCTATATATGAGAAGCATAAGTTGGTATGAGTTGGCGGTTAGATTTAAAGGTAATGAGTCAGAAATAATTGAAAAGAAAGTTAAAGACGGGAAATATGGTCATCGAAGAGAAGTTCAGCCAATTATTTATAGATTAGTCAAACAAGAGAAAGAAATTAAAAAGCAATTGAAGACTATTTATAAAGAAATTGATGATATTCGACTTCATTTTAATAAAAATAATGATGCGACTAATACTGAAAAATGCCTTGAGATACTGCAAAAAATTAAAAACAATATGTGAATTGAGTGAACAATGATTGGTACAATTATAATTCCACACAAAAATGGAAATCAATTTAGACAGAGAAATCTTCTTTATACAGTTAGGTATTATTTAGATAACCTAGCTGATATCGAAGTAGTTATATCCGAACAAAATGGAAATAATGATTCAACTTTTGAATTGAGAAAAGAGTTCGGCAATCGTTTAATTCACATCAATACTGAAATTGATGAGGGCGTAGATTGTTTATTTAGCAAAAGTATAATGATTAATGTGGGGGTATCTAATTCTCACAATGAAATGATTGCAATGATTGATAATGATTGTATTCTACCACCTAATGAAATATATAAAGCATTTGAAACTTATTTATCAAATGATTGTAGTGTGTATCAGCCATTTAGTTACATTAATTATTTAACTGAATCTCAAACACGTCAGTATATTAAGCAAGGTAATTTATCTCAATATCAAATGAGTGATATAATGCCTATTCAGAAATATACAGGTGGTGTTAATATATTTTCAAAATTTAATTTCAATAAAGTTTCTGGATTTGATGAGGATATTGTTGGCTGGGGCTCTGAAGATGATGCGTTTTTATCAAAAATGAAACGCATTGTTGGTGCTGTAAAATGGAGTTCCGAAACGGTTACTTTGATACATTTGTGGCACCCCAAGAGCAATACTATGGATTATCTTAATAGCGCTCAATATATTAAAAATAGAAAATTATCAGCATGCATTCAAAGGATGAACGACTCTGAATTAAATAATTACATAGCTGAATGTAAAAATAAATCGTCATCATATTTACCTCTTAAAGTTTGTGAATATGAATCTAAAGGATTACTGCATCTTATATGTAAAATTCCTGTTTCTGGTTCTTTTATCACAGTTGATAGTACAACTTATGCGATTAATTTTAATGATAAAGGCGTTGGTACTTTTGAAAACTTCTGTGAAACCTTTTTATTAGAATCATCTTCAGAAGAATTATTAAAAACTCTTTTGAAATTACCTAATATAATTAACAATTTAACTGATGAAGATAAATCAGTTTTGTTAAAATTAGTTGACAATAGATTATTAATCAATATTTTATAGTTAAATACTATTAACATTTTATTATTATAATACCTATAATAGAAACTAAATTCTATATTGTACATATGAAAAATATGTTTTATGCTGGTATAGGCTCAAGAGAAACTCCTTTAGAAATAAAAGAGATTATGACTAAAATTGCAATTAAATTGGAATTACTTGGTTATATACTTCGTAGTGGAGGTGCTATCGGAGCTGATAGTGCATTTGAATCCGGCGTATCGAATGATGTTAATAAAGAAATTTTCAAAGCATTTGATGCTACTCCAGAGAGTATTGAAATGGCAAAGCAGCATCATCCTAAATGGGATGCGTGTATGGATTATGTTAGACATCTTCATGGGCGTAATTGCATGATACTTTTGGGTCAGGAATTAATAGTTCCTGTTCGATTTGTCATTTGCTGGACAGTTGACGGTAAATCCACTGGTGGTACTGGACATGCAATGCGGTTAGCTACTCACAATAATATACCAATATTCAATCTACATGACTCAATGACGCATAAGCGTTTATTTGATTTCATAGACCAATCACAACCCAATCTATTTTAGGAGTTATTATGTCAAGCAATCTTTCCCCATCATGTTTAGAATTAATCATGGAGAGCTATCCGGAATTAGAATCTAAATTGGAATACGATGAAGTCATTCGAGATTTCAAAAATCCATATAAAACAGCTGTCGTTGGTGTTATTGATAATTTCACTGAAGAACCTATGTTGATTTATTCAGAAACCCTTTTGAAGGCACATACATCAATTGATAATTTGCCAGGGTTAATTCTTAGTAGTGAGAATAAAACTCGTGAATATTTTGATATGTTGGCTGATAGCGTTACGCCCGACTCTACATTTGCAAAACTATTATTTGCTGATGGGTTTGATGAAGCTATTGTTGGTATTGTTTTTGAGGCTCGGCCTAATTCTCCAATGGTTGTTGCGTATAGTGAATCTAAATGCATTGATATACTTATGAAGGGATTCTCCGAAGAAATTAACCCATTGGGAGACGATGAGGATGATGCATATTTAGTAGCATATGAATATTATCAATATAATGTTGTAGGTAGTTATGTAGGTCCTTATACTCCAGTTTTTATTTCTGAATTTCAGTCATAAAAATTTATATTATTGTTTATGCAAGACTATTATAAAATCCTAGGCGTTTCACGCACATCAACACAAGATGAAATTAAAAAAGCTTATAAAAAATTAGCATTTCAATTCCATCCTGATAAAAATCAAGATAATGCAGAAGCTGAAGAAAAATTTAAAGAGATTTCTGAAGCATATGAAAATGTGGGTGATTCTGGTAAGCGAAGCGCTTATGATTCTAAAATGGCGTGGGGTATGGATTTTAATAGATGGGGACATGCGTTTGGAACATCCGAAGCTGCCTCTGGATTTTCTAAAGCTGCTCGTCCGGAGCCACCAAAGGGAAGTGATATTATTGAAGAAATTAATGTGACTCTAGAAGAAATAGCGATTGGCTCTGAAAAGGTTGTTAAAATTTCTAGAATGGGTGGTTGTTCTGTATGTGATGGTGTTGGAGCTAAAACCACTAAAACATGTTCTTTGTGTAATGGTCATGGTGTTGTTAGGAAAGTTCAAAAAGTATCTATGTTTGCCAATGCAATAACCACTGAATCATGTCCAAATTGTTGGGGTTCTGGTGTTGAGGTTGATTCGCCATGTATGTCTTGCAATTCAACAGGTTTGATTAAAGAAGAAAAAAATATTAAAATAGCAGTTCCTATTGGATTTCATGATGGAGAATCATTACGAGTGTCTGGTATGGGGAATTGTGGCCCAAAAGGCGGTCGTTCTGGTGATTTGTATATAAAAATTCGACAGATTCCTCATAAGATTTTTAAACGAGATGGTAAGAATCTTTTTTGCTCTACCGCGTTATCCTCTATTGATTTGATATTGGGTGTCAATAAAAAAATTAACACACTATTTGATACGGTAGAATTTAAAGTACCTGAAGGCACTCAGCCTAATAGTAAGTTTAAAATAAAAGATAAAGGTATCAATGGTGGCGCTTTATTTGTTGAAATTCAGTGTCAGATACCTACTGGATTGACTTATGAACAAAAAAAACATTATGAAGAGTTGAAAATTTTAGAGAAAGAATTTGAATTTGATATTGAATAAAATATTTTAATAATACGAAATAAAAGTTTAACTAAAGGATTTGCTATGTCAATTCAATTATCCCTAGAAGATAGATACTATCTCAGCATGTACACTCGCAGATTGCCATGCACTCTGAAACTTAGATTTGCAGTTGATGCATTTCTTGAGAGTATTGATATTAAATCAGATGAAGCTACTAAGTATGAAGTATCTATCAATCAAGAAACTTATCAATTTAAATGTAATGACTCTAATTATAAAGTTGTATACGATGACTTTCCCGTTGAGGTGACTGACGCAATGCGCAGCTATATTAGCTTATATGACCATGAGCAAAATAAAAATAATGTCTTACTTCACAATACGATTGATTCTTTTAAAAAGGTAATTTAAAATGATTGACCACGGCATAACAGCACTTTGGCAAGATGATTTAGACCTTTTGAGAGAAGAATTTAAAGAAGAATTTAATGATATTACTAATGCTGCCGATGGTCAAGGTTTGGGGTTGCATACCTTTATATTCTCAAGTTATCATGACTATAAAATATATACAGAGGTATTCTATGTGCAAGTATTTGAAAATTGTGCGATATTTTTATGGGCACCATTTAGCCTCATATTAAATCTTGACGATGAATTGCAGGTTGTAAGTGGAGATTTTATTCCCGATGGAAATTTATTTCTACGCACTATGTTTGGTGATATTAATGAGCTTGAACATATTGGGCCTATAACAGATTACATGGGAAATTGTTATGAGGTGTTCTCACTTAGATATGACGCTCCATTACAGGCTGTTAAAAATCTTTATGAAGATGATAAAATTGTATTGACTAATATGATAATTGATGATGATATTATTATGGATGCAGCTATGAAATTCCTAGAATATAGAATTGAGTTATTTGCAGTACAGGTTGAATCATCTATTAATAATGATGAACCAAATGCAGCGATTGATGAGAATCCATTTCAAAGCATGTATTTTGACCGCGAAATACATACTAAAATGCTAAGAGATAAACGAGCATTAGGTCAGGAAGATGTTTAAAATAAGCATCTTCGTTCCTATTTATTATCGAGATGAGTTGGTTAAACATTGTTTAACATCTTTGAAATATACTGATACTAAAGATTTACATGTCACATTGAATTTAGGATTAAATGGAGCTCGCCAAAGCTTTATTAAAGATTTTTTAGAATCATATATTTCAGAAGTTAAAGGAACGGTGTTTGCGGATGTAAATGTATTTGACCCTGGTGAAAATATTGGTAAAGGTAAAATTGTCAATCATATGGCAAGAACTCTAAATGACTTTGATTATCTTGTGAGTATTGATTCGGATATGGAAATGATTGATGGGGGTTGGCTTAAAAATTTCATTAATATTTTTACACACGCGGACATGAAAATTGGCGCATTGTGTTCAAATCAAATTAACAATTCATTTCATAAAATATCTGACTGTAAAAAAGTAGTTATCGAAAAATTTTCAGTTGTGTGTACACCAGGGAATATTGGTATTGCTGGTGGTGTTATGATTACACCATTCGCTGTATGGGCCAATATAGGTGGTTATAAGGCTAATAAAATTTTTGGTGATGATGACACTACATATGCTACAGATTGCTTTATACGCGGCCTTGTAATGGGGTATGTGGACGAGATAGAATTCTTTCATCCAACAGATGATGATATTGATTATTTACATTGGAAAAGTAAAGCAAAATCCAATAAATTAGATTATTATGAAAATGATGGTTATTATGAGGTTTCGAGGTATTAATAATGGATGTAGTTAAAGTTAATGATGTTTTTAGTCATGTTGAGTCTATGTTGTATGAGTTGTATAAAGATGACCCAAATCATGAAAATACTGTTTTTGTATTAGGGTATCATTTATTGAAAACATTTAAATCAATTAGGGATGCAAAGCCTAATTGTAAAATAATCATATTTCAACTTGAACAATTCTATAATGGAACCCCATGGGCTCAAAGTAAAATTAGTAATCTCTTAAGAGAAGCTGATGAGATATGGGATTATGATGAGGATAATGTTAATTGGTTAAGGGGTAATTTTGGTGTATCCGTTAAATTACACCCAATTATTTTTACTAATTCTTTGAAGAAAATGCCTACGGTAAATGAAATGTCTAATGATGATTTAGATATAGATTTACTTTTTTATGGAATGCTTCATGAAAAGCGCGCTAGACTTCTTTCGGCAGTTCAAAGTGCAATGAGAGGTCATGGCAAAGTAATTGACCTTTGTGGCGTATTTGGTGATGAATTGGATGGTTATATCAAAAGAGCTAAGATAATTTGTAATGTTCATTTTGCTAATCATCATAGACAAGAGCAAGTAAGAATGTTTTACCCAGTAATAAATGGTCGATGTGTTGTTAGTGAGGTGAGTCCAAAAAGTTATATGGAAAAATCTATAATAGAAGTTCCATATGAAGATATGGCTGGTGCTATTGTAACATTAATAAATAATGGAAAATGGAGAGACCAGGCTTCGCATTGTTCAGAAACATTTAGAAATATCACATCTAAATACACACAACTACCTTTAGATGTAAAACGCGCTGTATCACAACCTTTGTTTCCTTGGTAAGCATATAAACTAAACATAAAACTGTGGCTATCTAATGGGACTAAAATTATTCGTTCGTCAAAATGGAGTTGACTATAATCCATCTACACCGAGTATGCTTACTAAATATAACGGGGAATTTCGTTTCGTTTTAACTGGCATTGATTCATATCTATGGTCTGATTTAAGAGTACGTTCCTTTTGGTATCATCACTTTGCATTACCAACAGACTCTTCTGTTGGTGGATTTTTCAACACATCAATGACGACATTAAATTGGGATGGAGGCATTGTAGATGTTACCGAATCGTATCAAAACTGGAAAAATGACATTTATCCACCTAGGGTAACTAATAATAAATTTTGTAGCGAAGTTTCATTTTATTTTAAATCAGCTAACCCAACTGATGCTATAAATCCATTACAACCTAATGCTAATGATGCATCATTTGTACTTCAAGGTGTTTATGGTGCTGATAAATATAATAACTATTATGATACTGAAAATAGCTACTCATACATTTCATCACCTACATTCATACAAAGCCCACTAAACTATTTATTGGAACATAAAATCTGGACTAAGGGTGTATCTAATTTATCATTAATTGGCAATACACTTACGATACAAACAAGCACTCCTCATGGATTAAATTTAGGAGACGCTGTTAATTTAAAGGTATCGTTTATAGCTCAAGATTATAATAGCAATTTTAGAACAACTGCAATTATTAATGCTAATACATTTACCGTTAGTATAAAAGCATACACTCCTATACCAAATAATTTTTCAGCAGTGATTGAATATTGGGTTGTACTTAACGGACAAGCTCCTAGCTCAGCAATTGCTTATAATTATAATAATTCTGTGTATGTCAATCCTAATCCAAATCTAGATAATCACATTGATTATACCTGGTTAGTTTATGCGAATAAAGATACTGCAATTACAGCTACTAATGGCGTTCCAGATGTTATCAATTACGCAACCTCATCAGTTATACCCATACAAAATTATACACTAGGAGCCACCTATGTGAAAAAAGGTGTATTTAGATTTCCTGTAAATGCAATAGGAATACCTACGGCATCAGCTCCATTTTATGCTGAAATGAATATTCAGAATTGGAGCATGTATAGTGGTAATTCAATATTTAAACTATATCAAATGAGTAGTGATTTATGGAATGTTAATGATACTTGGAATTCAATTAATCCATACATAACATCAAATTCAATATCTTCACAAACAACAAATTCAAGTTTTAGCAATCAATCGCTTAACACATATATGAAATTTGATGTAAGTAATAGTATTGGGTCTTGGTTAAATGATTTAATGGTTCCTGATGTTGCTATGGTTAAAAATTCCGATACTGATTTTGCAGATACATATTGGGTTACATCGAGTGCAAATACTAGTCCATCAGTTGAAGAATGGCCTTTTGTTGTGGTAGTTGGTAGTTCTGCGCCTCCTGATGTTACACCTCCAATCGTTACTCTAATTAATGCTTCGAATTCTGTAGATGTGTTTAATATTATTGGTAATGGTTCTGGGCTCATAACTGTACAAACTGCTTCAGCGCATCATTTGAGTAATTCGGAAATTATTCAGATAACTGGAACAATAAATTATAATGACTTTTCAACTGCCGTTACTGTAATTAACCCTACAACCTTTTCATATAATCAATTAGGGAATATCGCAGTCTTAGTAGAGACTACCGGGGTGATTATTAGAAGTGAAACTGTATCATGTCAAGCCAGAGCTGCTGATAATGTTTCTATGTCTACCAATCCATCTAATTTTATGGTTAAAAAAAGTAATTCGTTAATCACAGTTCCTGTGAGTAATATCACTCCAATTGCTATTACAACGATTGATTTTGATTTCGCATTATCAGGCATTGGTGATGGATATTATCAAATACAAGTAAAAGACGCGGCTGGAAATTCTAGCGCGGTAATTACACCCCCTATCATCACTCAATATTTAAAATTAACACCTTCATTAAATTATGAAATATTCCCAGCTATTTTTCGCCAAGGAGATGTTTTATTTAATCGCGGATTCAATGTAGAATCATTTGCATCTAGCTTTCGATTGATAATGGGAGATGCGAATGATGGTGGGTTGATTTACGGAGGGATTAATAACTCAATTAACGATATTGATACTAACTTAAATCAGTTTGGAATTGCGATTCCATCAGCATTAAGTAATGAATGGATTTTAGGTGATGTTGATTATACTTTAAATACAATTGAATTATTGAATTCAATTAACATCCAGGTTGGATTGGCTATTGTCTTTAATATTAATGGCAATGGAATTCAGCCATTAGAAGTGGGTAGAATTTATTATGTGAAAACCGTTTCTTATAGTGGAGCATCAACTATAGTTACATTATCAGAAACGATTAATGGAGCTACAGTTGACCTAACTCCTCCAGTTGGAACTCCTGGAATTATTAAAGCATATAATAAGTATTTCACCACTCATGTTGAGAAAGATGGTATTTCGTCAGCATCTTATTCTAATATACTATTAATTCCAATAGATGATTTCGCTCCTTTCATTAATTTGCCATTCGTATCATCTCCTGGTGATACCGTAAATGTTACCATATCTGACCCATCCGGAGTTGATTTAAGTCGATTAACAGTCACTAATGCTATTATAAATGGAGCTCCTATTGATGTGTATGGTGATGGTACTGTCATAGAAATTAATATAACATCAACATCAGCAGGTAATTTAATTGTTGCATGCGCTGATATGGCTGGTAATTTAGGCTTTGTCGTGCAACTTGTTGTATCATCAATTATACCAACTATATCTATAATTAATTATCAAATATTATCACCAACTAAATTTATTTTAACCGTTAAAGTGTTTGATAATAATGTGCCGGCAATTGTGGCTTCTAGTAATTCTGGATTTGGTATATATGTTGAAAGCGTTATTCCTAATATTCCTTATGGTACTATAACATCTATTAATTCAGTTTCTGATGGAGTTGTTTTTATTTTGTCTGTCAATAGTTTAGGTGCTGGATATATGAAAATTTATGCCAGGGATTTAGATGATAATTCAGCTGATATAACGCCACCAGTATTAACTGATATATTACCAAAATGCGGTCAAACAGGCTCTATTGTAGCTGTTAAGGGTGTTAATTTAGGGTTTAATCCTGAAAATTTTCCTACATATGAAATAATTAAATCAACAATCAGTAATACTGGATTTAAATTATCTGTATTAGCGCCAGCTGATGGTATTTATCTTATAGCTGTTAAAGAATCTATAAATGGTCGTGATTTTATTAGTAATACATTCCCATTTAGAGTTGATAATATACCACCTACTATAAGTATTAATGGGCTTCAAGTTGTTTCAGTGGTTCAATTCTCAGGTCCATATATTGATTTAGGTGCTACAGCTAGTGATAATTTTGTTGATTTAACAAGTAGGATAGTTACAACTGGGATTTCAGGTGTAAACACATCTGTTATAGGAAATTATGTTATTAATTATTCAGTTACTGATGATTGTGGCTTATCTAATTTAATATCAAGGACAGTTAGGGTTGTTTCTGGATGTGAACTTCAAATAGAATCAATTCCTAATACAGGCAGAGTTGGTGATTTAATATCAATCAATGCTACTGCTGGTGTTTTCAATGCTGATTATACAAAAAATGTTGTTACGTTTAGTGGTATTATTGCTGAAATTATATCTGGAACCATTTCATCATTAGATGTAATTATTCCAGTTGGAGCAAGTACAGGTGTCATCACAGTGGAAACTTTTGAAGGTTGTGGTTCTGCAAATACTAATCCAGCTGATGAATTCGTTGTGATATACGATGATATATCTTTTGATACATTGCAAATAGAATATACTTTGAATAAAAGAAGGTCAACAACAGCTGAAACATTTAGTGTTTTTCATCCGGAAGTAATGACAAGTCCGATATATAATATTGACTATTCATATAGTTATTTTACGCCAATTGTTGATGAAAATAGTATGGTCCAAAATGTAATATCAATTGTATTGACTGGAGTTGGTGAGAGAATATTTAATCCTAAATTTGGAACCACTCTTAGGAATCGTTTATTTAATCTTGTATCTAATCCTGATGGAATAGAATTTGATATATTGAAGGAAATTAAAGACGCAGTTGCCCGTTATGAATCTCGTGTTTCAATTTTAATACCTCAAAGTTTTGTATTTTGGGATGGCGATTATAATGATTTGCGAATTGTATTAGCTATAGGAATGCCAACAGGTACTGTAAAAAAGGTGGGATTGTCTTTGAAAAATTTTAATAACGGAGGTTCATTATGATAATACAGCAAATCGATAGTAATTATTATACTTATGTTTCGGATAGAAGCTCAGCGCTTAAATCGGTTTTGGATTATTTTGGATTAATTGGAAAAAATGGAGCGCCATTTAAATATGTACAAGTACAGAATAACGGCAATCATTTTCCAAAAGGTGGAAATGTTACATTACCTGCGACAATAATATTAGCAAAAGATAAAGTTATTTTTATTTTAAATGATTCATATAGTTTTCCGGTTTATAGAAGTAATACAAACTCTCTTGTCAATGGTTTAAATCATTTTGGCGCTCCATCAATTATTAATTTTGGAAAAACACCATTATCTAGTCCATTTAATAGTCGCGATGCTCGTCATTTAAATAGCAATAACGGAAAAAAAATATCAGTTGGTAATTTTCTAAATGACAATATGATTAATAAGTCTGATGAGTTTGTTCAAAAAATGAGAATTGATAATGGTCGCATGGTTTTACCTATAGCTAGAAAATTTCATGACATGCTTCATTTGATGGGCGGTAACAGAAATAAGCTGACTGGTTATGTTGATTTAAATTTATATCTAAGAATGATAAAACAGCCATCAATGGTTATGAATAATATGGCTGATGATATTGATAAATCAAATTATGTTTTAAATATTCCGGATGAGCAGGTGCAATCAGTTGTAAAAGTATCTGGAGTTGAAGGAAATGTATTGTCAATTGATTTTAAATCATCCGCTGAATTAATACCATCATCAGCAACTATATTGCATCCAACTCCATATTTAGTATTTACATTGAAGCCATTATCTATCTTAAATCAAAGATTTCCATTTTTCATAACATCTGTTAAGCAGTATAGAATTTTTGTGAGCGTCATTTTATTAGATGAATCCACTCCGTTGGATACAATTGCCGGTGGAATAAATCTTTTAAAATAAATTGGTTTTTCTTTATTTCATGACGTACATTTTATAATGTAAACAGAGGTATACGTCATGGTACGAAAAGTTAATACGAAAGCAAAAATAGAAGACGAAGATTTAACCGAGAAGTTTTCATTTTTTAATGATATGAAAACTGGTAATAAAAGAGCCGATAGTGGCAAAGAAAAAGAAATAAATACGTACATCGATACAGGTGCATACTCATTCAATGCCATTATTTCTGGTGATATGACAAAAGGTTTCCCTGGAAATCGCATCACAATGTTAGCTGGTGAAGAAGCGGTTGGTAAAACGTTTTTTGCTTGCTTTGGGTTTTGTAAGCCATTGACTGATATGGGTTATTTCATTTATTATATTGATACAGAAAACTCTGTCACGGATGAGCAGTTGATTGGATTTGGATGCAATCCTGGTCAATATAAAATTATGGATATTGATATGGTTGGTGATTTAAAAGGCCAAATGAATACTATTTTGAATAAAGTAACAGAATCAATGGGCCGTTCAATGGTTAATAAGCATAAAGTTGCTTTTGTAATTGATTCTCAAGGTATGTTAGATAGTGGTAAAGCTCGCGCAGACCTTGATAAAGGTGTGGTAGTTAAAGATATGACACTTCAACAAGAGTTGAAATCATTTTACAAAGCTGTTACTAAAAGACTTGGCGATATGGATATCCCAATGTTAGTTACCAATCACGTTTATGCAAATGTAGGTGGTTATGGCTCTCCAACTAAAGTAGCTGGTGGTAAAGGTGCTCTTTACGCATGTTCAGTAATTCTTTATCTAAATAAAAAACAATATAAAGAGGGTGAAGTTCGTAAAGGAACTATTATCACTGCAAAAAATACCAAATCTCGCTTATCTCGCGAAGGCCTTGAAGCATGCTTCTATATGAATTGGGATAAGGGATTTAATAAATGGTATGGTGTTCATATATTTGCTACTGAAGCAAATCTTATTGAAAAATATGTAGCGTCAAAATTTGATAAAAAAGGTGTTGTAGGCCCTGAAAAAGCTGGTAATTCTACTTTTTATGTGATTAAAGACCCTAAAATAACTCCAGATAAATGGATTGTATGTAAAGAAACTGAATTGCACAAACAATCTACTATTGGTACAATTTTTGAAGAAGTTAATGAGCATGTGAAACTCAAATTCAAACTTAAACGCCCTATTGATTTCAGTTATGATGATTTGGATGAGGAAGAAGATTTGGATGTTGATGATGATTTACTTGTAGATGCGGAAACAGCAGCCGACAGAGCACGTTCATATGTGAAAACTCCTGTTGATTTAGATGAAGATGCATATGTTGATTAATTAATTAATCCATTTACATTATGAAATAAAATAAAAATAAGAGTAGCATTATTGCTACTCTTTTTTGGTTGTTGTTATATTAAGTTTAGGAGAAAATCCATGGCTAACCCAATTAAAATTGAAGATATTACCCCTGAAGAAGTTGTTATAAGAAGGATTTTTGAAGATTCAATAGTTCAAAATAGAGTATTACCATATCTAAATCAAAATTTGTTTGATGATGAAGTAAATAAGAGTATTGTTAGAATTATAAAGAAATATCATTCAAAATATAATATGTTTCCTACTGCTCAGACTTTAGTATCTACACTACCATCGTCACAGGAACGAACGCAAATATTGAAAATTTGTAAGGCAAATCTTGATGATATTCATCGAGAGGCATCAGTTGACCTTATAACTAATTTCTTTAAGCAAAAACGAGTCAGACATATTTTGACTGAAGCAGCATCTTCTATTTATGAGGGTGATTTTACCAATATAGAATCGCTTGTAAAAGATTTAGAGGATTCTGTAAAATTTAATTTGTTTATTGACATTGGTTTAGATTGCGTAGAAGACACACCGGATGCCCTACAGAGGCTTAATGAAACTCTGGTAGCCATTCCATCGGGTATTGATGAAATAAGGGGATATACGTCCTCTGGGACTGATAAAGGTGGTGGTTGGTATCGTAAGTGTTTGTCGGTATTTTTAGGTATGCCGAATGTTGGTAAATCAATTTTATTATGTAATGAAGCTGCATACGCGTATCAAATGGGATATAACGTACTATATGTAACTATGGAAATGGCAGAGGAGTTAATTTGGGAAAGATTAGCGGTTAATATCACTAATATTCCGTTGAATAAAATTAGAGGTTCAGACCCAGCCTATGTTAAAGAACTTATTAGCTCTAGAACTGAAGAGGGTGCTTCTGATTGTGGGAATCTTTTCGTTAAATCATTACCATCAACCACTACAGTTGTTGAAATTGAATCATTATTACAAGAAATAAAAAGAACTAAAGGTATTTCAATTGACTTATTGGTAGTGGATTATCTTGGAATTATGAAACCGGCAAAGCGTGTTAATTCATATACTGATGGTAATCTATATACTATGGGTAAAGAAGTTGCTGAGCAGTTGCGAGATTTAGCTAGATACCATGAAATTGCCGTACTGACTGCATCTCAATTAAATCGTGACGGGTATGATAACACCAACTCATCTATGAAAAATACCGCTGGTAGTGCTGGCCTTAATGATACTGCTGATATTATGGTTACAATTACATCAGATACTATATTAAAACAGAATTATTTATTCTTACACACAATCCTTAAAAATCGCTTTGGACCTAATATGGTTATGTTTTTGAGTCAATGTGATTATCCTCATATGCGCGTTCGCTCAGCATCACCAGAAAAAGTAAAGCAATATAGTGATTCCCAGGCGAATCAAACTACTACAATAGAGGGATTTAATGGTGATAGTAAACCAAAAGCAAAGCGAAATGAAGATATAAAAAGAGATAAAGAATCTAAGAAAGCAAGTAATACATCAAACTATTCTAAACCTAATGTAAAACAAAATATATTAGAAAGTAAGGAAAATCAAGACATACATCAATCTCCAATTAATGTATTCTCATAGGTGTAATAAATGGCTTTCAAAAATAATTATGCAAATGACATCAACAGAATTCTCTTAACAAAGAGAAGTTCTGATGATGATTCATTTACATTGACAATACCAGAACATAAGTTCAAAAAAAACGCTGAGAAATTTAATTTTGCACTCAGACAGGTTTATGACTCACATACACCAAATGACATTAAAATGTTTCACATAATTTTATCACTAACTCAATTTTTTGATATGGATTGGCTTGTGAAAAATGTATTGGACCGTAGAAATAAAGCTCTTATCAAACAAGAAATGCAAGATGAATATAATGTTAAATTAATTACTCGAAAATCACATATAAAACCCAAAGATATCGATGATGAGCAGCTTGAATTTGAAAAATCCGATTCTGATATTGTTTTAATTGATGATGATGATGATATAGATGAGGGTATTTAAATGAGAAAAGTTGTAATTGATAAACGAGAAGAATATATAAAAGTAAAGCAATTTAACATTAATTTAGAGACTGATTTAAAAGATAGTATGCCTGATATAGTTCAAAGTACAGGTGGCTCAATTAATAATCTTCCAGTTAAGACAAAAGAGTTTGATAGTTGGCTTGCAATACATCAAAGTAATAACCCATTCATCGGAAAGCATGTTACTTCGGCCCCCGAATATAACGTATCACAAACTGATTTGGGGTCAAGTATATCGGATAAGCCAAACGAAAAAGATTCAAACGCTATATTATTTGAAAAAATTAAAGCCAATATACCAGCCTTTGATGTTGAAGTTGATATTGAAAATATTTGCGAAGCACCTAAACTTAATCAAAATCAAGATAAGAAATTTATAGATATGTTACTAGTTGAAAGCTCTGCTAAAAAATTAGTATCTAAATCAAATGAAGAGATAAAAGATTATTCAATACAGTTGATGAAATCTTATCACGATGATTCTAACTACAATACAAGCATAGACTTAGATATGGTTGTTGAGCAAAGTAAAGTGCTGGCGATTGAGTCAAAAAAAGATGAAAAAAAGCTTATCAAATCGTATTAAATATTGTTACCTTAAGTAGTGATGACTTATATTAAGTTATGAACCTTTGTAGAAGGTTAAAGGAAACAATATGAAAACAAATTTAAATAGCCTATTGAACGTATCGATTGATGATGCGTATGAAAGTACTAAGCCTCAAGTGACTTCTGGTAATACCCGTAAGAAAGATGAGCGCTTTTGGAAGCCTACACTAACAAAAGAGCGTAAAGAATATCAAGCATGTGTACGCATGCTACCTAGAGGTTTAGCAGGCCTCGAAAACAAACTATCACCAACTTTGGAGCAACATACTCATTATATTAAAGAGCGTGTAGGAACTAAGCCTGATGGTTCTCCAATTTTTATGTCATTGACCGTTAAATGTCGTAAATCTCTTGGAAAAAATGAAAAATGCCCTATTTGTGATGCAAACTGGCTTATGTATAATACTCAAGTTAAAGAATTGAAGGATAAAGCATATGCTCGTAGAAATGTAATTTCTCACGTTGGTAATTTTTTAATTCGCAATGATTTGATTCAACCAGAAAATAGCGGTACGGTGAGACTTTGGGAACATACTGATAAAATGAATACTCGTTTATTAGACCCAATTCGCCCAGATGTTTTAGATGATGCGGTAAAAGGTTTTAAAAAGAAAAAAGAGCGCTTCGCTCCTTATGCTCCTTATAATGGTCGTGATTTTTATACTATCGTGACTGAAAATCCATCTAATGGTATTGCATCATATGATGGCTCTTATTGGGATGAAGAGGGGTTGACAGACCTTGCGCCTTCTGAAGATGAAATTATGGCAATTCTTGAACAATGTCACGACTTAAGTGAATTCATTCAGAATGTACAAAGTCCTGAAGAATTATCAAAATTGTTTAATGATTTCATGGCCAAATTAGATGAGAAAACTCAAACTTCAAATCAAAATTTTGGCGCTCCAACTCCTATGTATGTAGGTGGATTTCAGACTGAAGCTGTTATGGCTACACCTGCGGTAAAAGGAAATGCTGCTGACCTTGTAAAAAAAGTAAAAGCACCAAATCCTTTGCTAAATGTGGCAATTGAAGATGATGAAGAACCTAAACAATATTCATCAAATGATTTATTAACAAGCGATGACGGCGATGATGAGTTGCCATTCTAGATTATAAACAATAAAGAGGAAGGGTAACACCTTCCTTTTTATTTTAGAGGTTATCATGGAATATATTGATGTGTTGAAATTAGAGTTAAATGTATCAACTAAAGAATCTGAATTTTACAGAAAACTAAATTCTACTATGCTGTTAACTGAATCTATCACTAAATCTCGTAGGTATGGCAGAGATTTTTATATTAAAAATTATTTAAAAAATAGTGACTCAAATATAACCTCATACATGAATACCTTCGTATATTTAAGAGATGCTGAATTATCAGCAAATCAAATTAAAAATGATGCTATAAAAGAATTGAATAAATATAAGAAAATGAAAGAAACTATAAATGTCAAATAATGATTTTGAAGAAATTCCTGATTATGTATTTCATGAAGCTGTTTCAGATACGCTGGGCGGTCAAGGACTCGAAGGTGGTACTGGTACCAAGCCTTATAATTTTAGATGCCCTATTTGCGGTGATTCTAAAAAAAACTCAAACTTAAAACGTGGTTACGTTTTGCATGAGGCAGGTAGATGGACTTATGTGTGTTTAAATGAATGCGGGTATATGTCATTCATTTCTTTTTTAAAAAAATTTCATCCAGATGCTCATAGAAAATTATGCTTTAATGGTTTGAAAGGTAGAAAATCTCAGAAGAAAGCTACTGATACTAGAACTGACGCTGAAAAATCATATAAAGCAAGTGATTCTTATTGTTTTAAAAAAGGTGAATTGGTTAATGTATATGACACTCATCCAACTGCGAAAATAGCGCTTGATTATTGTATTTCAAGGAAGATACCAGAATCCATTTATGAAAAATGGTTTGTATGTATTCGCGATACTAAATTCCATGATAGAAATTCGGATGGGAGCTTCATACTTAATGACAAAGGATTCCCTCTTGGAAATGAATATGGTGATAGGCTTATAATCCCGTATTATCGCTATGGAGGCACATGGATTCAATTTGATGCTCGCGCATTGAGTGATAGCGCTTTCTTGCGATATAGGAATCTAGAGGGTGCTGAAAGGCAAATGTATAATATCGATTGGCTTGATACATCTAAACCATTTTATCTACTAGAAGGCTCTATAAATAGTTGTTTCATAAAAAATTCAGTAGCGTTTGGCGGCACCAAACATCTTATGCAATTTTTAAAACAATTTCCACAAATAATGCAAAATGTTCATAATGGAGTTTTCATTTGGGATAATGACGATGCTGGTAAGGATGAAATGATTAAAACTATTAAAATGGGATTTAAATGGTTCGACTGGTCTGGAGTTAAGGTAAATCCAGAATTTAAATTCAAGCCAGATGGCTCACTTCGAACTCTTAATGATATTAATGATATTGTAAGATTTGGAAATGATTTTATAGTTGATGCGGATGGTTTTTTACAAATTGACTGTTTAAAAAAATATATTAAAGAATCAGATGGTGGTATATTGGTTACTATGATGTATGGCGACCGAGAAAAGATGCGCAAAGAAAAAGTCAAAAAAATTTTTGATGAAATGCATAAAAAACGCAAACCAAAAGAAGTAAATTTATTACTAGGATGAAATATGGGAACTATTGCTGGATTTTTTAATAATTTAAATGTTGATGATTTGTGTAAAAAACACAATATTCAATATATGGTTGAAACTGGAACTGGATTTGGTGATAGTGTTGCGTGGGGAGTGGAACAACCATATTTCAAAGAAGTTTATTCAGTTGAAATCCATAAACAAACATATGATAATTGTGTCAAACGATTTGAATCTAATTCAAATGTAAAAATTATAAATCAAGATTCGATTTCATTTTTAACTGAAATATGTAAACTAGATGGTAATATTTTATTTTTTTTAGATGCTCACTTTCCGGGATGTTATCATGCTGATAATGATGGAAACCTTTATGTATCAATTGACATTGATGCAAATCCAGAAGAATTGAATTGGCCTTTGGAGCTAGAAATACCTTTAATACAAAGATTGAGACAAGGTAAATCAGACTGTATAATTATTGATGATTTAAGAGTTTATGAGTATGGTATATTTGATGGTCCATGTCCATCTAATCTTATGAGATTAAACCCAATTAATGAAATGGGAAAATGTTTTCTTGAAACTCATGATTTGTTTAGATTTTATAATAATGAAGGTTACGCAGCCTTTATACCTAAAGACAACTAAAAAAAGGAGGGTATATGAATTTATTTGCAAATAAAAAAGAAATTATTGAAGATGATTTTTTTGAAGGCGATGGTGTTATTGGAGATGCATTAGATGAAATAATTAATCATACTAATGATGTGAAAAATGCCAAGCAAAGTGATTTAATGGAAAGAGCTTCTAAAAATAGAAAAGAACTTAATGAATCTAAAAAAGAACTGGGTATTAGGCGTGGGAAGCAAAGTAAATTTCCAAATAGGTCTCATAATTTCTTAGCAGAACCATCTGCTGATAGAGCCGTGCATTTTATACTTAATCATCACAGAAGTGAAGCTTATAAAGATGGCGCTGATTTATGTCCACGTATTCTAATGGGAATTCCGGCATACAATAAACCCAGTAAGAAAAATGCATTTGAACATTTGATTGATGTGCAGGAAAAACTTCGCGAAGGTCGTGAGGGGCTTAGTTATCCAAAATGGATTATTATAAGTAATGATACATCAATGATAACTGACCGAAATTTAATTACAAGGCTTGAAGAATTAAAGCCAACTACTCATGCAGCTGCATCTTATGGATTTGAAAGTATTCGATTAAATGGTCGATGGTTTGATATTTCTGAAAAAGACCAGGTTAATCTTAGGGGTTGCTATACTCAAGGAAGTATGAATAGTACTGATTGGGATTTTATAATAGGTAGTCAATTTAAAGAATCTCCTCGATGGAGAATACTTATTGCACATGGGCCTTTTATAGCGGTCCGTGGCGATACTTTTATGGATATTGATTTTACATATATGGCGCAACACTCTAAAAAAGGTTTTTATCATTATATGGCACATATATCGATGGAATGTATGACAAGAAAACTTATGGTAGCGCAAGTAAAAACAAATGCAATGCAATTTGATAACATGACCAATCATAGAGGTCAATCTGAATTTGAAAATGACCAATCCGTCTTCACTTCTAAATGGCAAGATGTATTACCAGCTTCATTTAGGTGATATAAACTTATAAAAAGGAGTTCTCCATAGGTATTGATTAAGTGAATAAAAGTGTGTAGATATGTTCAAAGCTATGTATATTTAAGTTATGATAATAGGTCAAAAGATATGTATTGCTCCTGATAAGGAGCAAATCGAGGTGTTTCGTAAGGCTTGCGGAATTGCTCGTTATACATATAATTGGGCTTTGTGTGAGTGGAAGCGTCAGAAATCACTAGGAGTGACGAAAGTCACTCGTAATGATTTAAAGAAGTTATGGAATGCAACAAAACCCGAATGGGTTTATGAAGCTCCAAAAGACGCTAATCAACAACCATTCACGGATTTGTATAATGGATTAAATCGTTATTTTAAAAAACAATCTAAGTTCCCTAAAATGAAAAAGAAAGGGAGGTGTAAAGATTCGTTTTACATTAGCAATGACAAAGCAAGTATAGATGACTTATATATTAAGTTGCCGTTTGTCAGTAAAGTCCGTATGGATGAACGACTTAAACATAAAGTTAGAGACATTAAGATTATGTCATGCACCGTTTCGGCTCATGCTGATAAGTGGTATGTATCAGTTAATTATGAAATTGATGATTCACTAATACAAAAAGAATCATTAATCAATATCGTTGGTATTGATGTAGGATTGAATGATTTTGCTGTGGACAGCAATGGAAATTCAACTAAATCGCCAAAACCTCTTAAAAAATATAAAGATAAATTAGCTAAGTTACAAAGATGCTTATCTAAAAAGAAACGTGGTTCAAAGAACCGACAAAAAACCAGAAAGAAAGTTGCAAAATGTCATGCTAGGATAGCAAATATACGCAAAGACTTTCTGCATAAATTGTCAACCGATTATGTTAAAAATAACAAATTGATTGCAATTGAAGACTTAGATGTAAAGCAGATGCTTAAAAACCACAAGTTGGCTTTACATATTGCAGATGCAAGTTGGGGTGAGTTCAAGCGTATGCTTGAATACAAATCCAAAAAATATAACAGTATTCTCATTAAAATCGACAAATATTTTGCTTCGACAAAAACTTGTTGTGAATGCGAAACAGTAAAAGACAAAATAGGCCTCGGTGACCGAGAATATATTTGTCATGTATGTGGTTCTTGTATGTCAAGAGACTATAATGCTTCCATTAATATACTTGCATATGCACTTAGAATTTTAATACCCAGAGCCTCTGGGGTTATGCCTATGGAGTTGGTGTCACTGGCGAAGCGAGCAATCGCTTCGCTAAACAACAACGATGAAGTACCCTTCGGGGATAACGATTCGTTTATCGAATCGCTAGGGAATCAAGTGTTGGTTTACGCTAACAACATGAATCGTTAATAATTGTGTAAAAGTATTTGACACTTCGGTGTTATATAAACTATATTCACATTTATACACTTTTTATGAGGCAGATTATTATGAGAATAAGTTCATTTAACAATGTTTTTGATAAAGCTAATTTAATTGAAGATAGTACCACTGGAGAGGAAGTCAATGCATTGGGTAATAACTATCAAGATTATGGCGATGACGATGCGCATTTAAAGGCATTTAACCAAGGGTTAGATGTTATGGAGCGGTTTAAAAATACTCATGTTGGTTATTGATTAAAGGCTGTTATCAGCCTTTTTTATTTCATATTTATTCCAAATAATTCTATATTTTAATTTAACATCTAATCTCGGACACATCATGGCTTATTCAATAATATTTTCAAAACCCTATATCGATGTTTTAAAAAAAATATCAAGAATTCTTAAAATTTGTCAGAGAAATCATATTTTACTATTTCAAGATAAGGGATTGAGTAAGATATCACTTATGGATATGAATGTAATTATTCATATAAAAGCTGATTCAACCCACGCTAACATTAATTCTGAAGAGCTTGGAATAACTAATTTGGATGTATTTTTAAAATACCTAGACGCGGTTAATTACCCGGAGGGTAAAACATCTATTAATTGTTCTGTAGAGCGTAGTACAAAAGGTAAAGATTATGAATCGTTAGTGATAAAGGGTTTGTATGCAACTTATCGCATGGTTGTTGCTACACCAACTATATTTATCCCCAGATATGATAGGAATATTATTTCAGAACGCGGTAGTGATGTCCTTAAGTTAGTGTCTCAATTTTATCTAGATAAGGATGACGTTAATAGATTGGAAGAGGATATTAGATTAGTTGGTGGTGCCGATTTATTTACTTTAATGGTTGACTCTGGTGAAATTCATTTATTCATGAGAGGACTTCAAAATGAGCAGGTTACTAAAAAAATTGACCCATTAAAGGTTAGAGTATTTGATGATTATACCACTAAAGGAGTTCCAGGGGAAGACCCATTTCGAATATTTCCATCTCGTTTTTTTAAATATATGTCACAGTTTAATTGTGATTTTGATGTTGAAATTAGGGTTCTTGAAAGACTTGATGGTAATATAGTTGCAATCAAAGCATATGGTAAAATCGAAATAGTTGGACAAGCTCCAATTGATATAATGATAGGTACTCAAGAAAGTAGTGCGGCAGTTGTTATGAATAGCTTTGAAGTTATTGAATAAATATTAAGGAACTCGTTGTTTATAAACTATTATCAATATTAGTAAGCAGCGGGTTACCCAATGAAAATTAGAAGAGATGAATTATTAAAACATCTGACTGAAGCAGTGTCTCCACGAACAAAATCTGATGGCGTTTTTAGCAAATCAAGCGTTTTAGAGTCATTACAGCCACACATATTAAAGAACACCGAACAATCAAAAAAGTTCAATGATGTACGCCAGAAATTACAAGAGAGTGCTATTAAGAATCCTGCTAAAGGAATTGTGAGTCCTACCCTTGAATCCGTTACTAAAGTATGGCAACCCAAAACAAATGTTACAAATATTGTTAAACGAGTATTGGTAGAGGCTGCGCTGGATGCGCGAGAAAATCCTAATGCATTTAGATTGGATTTAAAATCTATTGTTATGGACAAATGTCACGCAAAATTCTCATTAAAAAGAGCCAATCAAGTTGCTGTATGTGAATTGCTATATCCAAATGCAAATGATAAAATTACTATAAAAGTTTCGGCAGATGGATTTGATGATGTTTTGGAAGAAATAGGTCTTGAGGATGAGCAGTATGTAAATAATTTTGGTGATTATATACTTCAAATGGTGGATGAGTCTATTCTTGGGGATGTACAATCTAAGCAAATTGGAAGAAACGCACCACAAAGAACTCAATTAATGGTTGGTAATAAAAGTGGTGGGTTAACTGGCTATCCAACTACCTGGGAAACTGGTTCTGATTTGTGGGAATCTGATATGAATACATTCGCCAATTTAATGCCAATAGTTGAAGAAGTGGAAGATGATTTTTATGAGCCAATTTCATTCAGCACCCCTCAAAATAATTTTACTAAATCCAAAAAATCTAAGGAGCCAGCATGGGTTATGGAATCGTTTCCGTCATCTGATATGCACTCTGATATAAAACAATTTAAAGACCTAATGAAACTCATGGAAGCTGGCGCTCCTCTTGGACCAGCTGATGTAAATGCAAATGATAGTGAAGATGATGTATCTATGGCTGGTGAAGGACCGGCAGACCCAGGCTTAGATGCTGGTGGAGGTATGGATGATGTATTCGGTGATACGTTCGGTGCGGATGATTTTTCAATGGATAATGGCGCTAATGCAGATGTTGGCGATTTTAGCGCTGATTTCGGTGGTGGTTTTGGCGGTGGTGGTGAAGCTGGTGGTCTTGACGCTGGTGGAATTAATGCAGATGAAGGTGGATTGGCTGAGGGCGATGAAGAAGAGGAATTTCTGAATTTTAGTGATAAAACGGATTGGTTGAATAGCTCTTTAGATACAATGCAAAAATTAACATCAAATTCAGTAGCTCAACAAATGCAAAAAGGCTCCGGCGTTATTTTAACATCTGATGAAATTCTCAGTGGTACACAAGGTATTAAAAATGATATGCCTGGTGATATTGTTAATAAATTCTTAAAGGTATATCCAGAGCTTGATACTGAATTAACTGTAACGCAACTCGATGAAATCGAAGAGAAATTATCACTAGATGATGGACAATTTGATTCATGGTTACAGCAAAAACTTCCAGAATTTACTGGAACTCAAGAAGTTGATGATACCCTTAATAATGAAATGTTCATGCCTTTTGAACCTATGGGTGGAGAGGCTGAAATGGGTGGAGAAGTTGAAATGGGTGGAGAACCATTTGATGACGGAATGGGCGATGAATTTGGCGCTGTTCCTGAAGAAAGTGAATTTAATGACTTGCTTGATGATTTTTCAGAAGAAAGTTCAACTCCAGAATACATGCAGGCAGAGAAGGATGTCGTTGGCCCTGAGCTTAATGAGTTTCCAAATGTCGATGAAGGCGCACCTATTGAGAATAAACCTCCTCGTAGATAACATAAAAAAAGAGTCATTTTTAAATGGCTCTTTTTGTTTTTAATAATATATTTTGACATTAAATACTAATTAATCTAGGTGGATATATGTCAGAACTTAAAACAATACAAACTCCAACAGTAATGACTGTCAGTGCATTTAGTGGGATATCACAAAAATTAAATTTTTTAGCACAAGCTATAAGAAATGAATCCGATGCTGAAGGTAGAAAATTATATATAGAATGCTTTAATGAAGACCGTAAAATAAACGGCGCATGGGAGCCTGTTAATGTAATTAGACTCAGTATCGATTGTGATATATGGACAGAGATTCATCCTTATGATAAAAAAGATGGTGATATTTTACCCAAAAACATATCAGTCAATTTATTTGATTTTTTCAATATAGTAGATAATTGTAAAGATGATATGATTAGCTTTTGGATTGATGAAGATGGCGAATCTCCAGAAATAGTTATCAATAGTTTTTATAATGAGCATCGTAATCAAGATGAGTTGGAAGTTCGTATGCCAATTCATGATATTGATTTCCCTATAAGGGATTTGGTTAATGAGGACCCCGATGTGGTATTCACATTTGAACTAGCTCCAATCGTTTTATACACTGTTATGGCTGAATTAAATATTGAAAATAGAACTGAGGGATTGTCAATTATTATTGATAATGGAAAATTAAAATTCCAATCAAACTACAATGGATATAAAGTTCATCTGGATTTTAATGAGCATGCTGATATTAATTATTTCATTCAAAATGCATCTGTATTTATTCCTTTTAATATTATGTCTCTGATATCTGGTAGTGGAAGTATATCTAGTTTGAAATTTATTGTAACCGATACTCATGTAATTGTAAATACTGATGATTATAAATTTTCATATAAATTAGAAAAAATGGCTAATAAATTTTCAATAGATGTGGAAGCGGAAGACTTCCTTGTATGTGAAAGCGAATTGATGCAGCATGTTGGTGGGTTGATAAATAGACTTAACAAGTCATCTAATTTTGGTGAGTTAGTTATATCTAAAATTGATGAATTTACAGCAGAAATCACATGCCACAATAAAGATAGATATAAAATTAGTGTTTATAGTGATTTTGCAGTTCTATCAGATAATAGTTTAACAATTGATAGTAGAATTTTTGAGCGTATTTTTACTAAAAATATGGTTGATGCAGTTGCCGTTCAAATTTGTAAAAATGGTGATGCCTTTATCAAGATTGTAACGCCAGTTTATGTTAAAGTTTTAATGTATAATAACGAAGAGTTTAGTAATTATAGGGAGTCACTATGAGTAAAGTTTTATTTTGTGCAGATGGATTTGATGATAGCGGTAACGCATTAACCTCTAGGATTGAAACTTTAACTGTTCAGCAATATACTACAACTAAAGTTATTGCGAGCGATGCTAATGGAATGTTAAGGGCTCTTCATTTAAATAGATGTAAAGTATTAGCTGAAGAATCAGCAGCGTTTTTATATGGATGAAAAATAGGCGATTAATCGCCTATTTTTTTTTCTTCTTTTTCTTTTTTGGCTCTTCTTTTTCTTCTTCTTCTGGAAACTCATCTATTTCAGCAAACATATCCTCTTCTGGTTCTTCGTCTACATCAACTTCTTCATTTTCATCAAACCCCTCTGGTATGAAATCTTCACCCTCTTCTTCCTCTGGTAATTCCATTGGACTGAATAAGTCTTCTAATTCATCGACTATTTCATTTTCAGGTACCGATTCCGGTCCAAAATCAAGGTCTGCTTCAGCTTCTAATCCAAACTCCTCTTCAGCTGGGACAGCCATTAATGCATCAAGTTCTTCTTGTTCTTTTTCAGGACCCGTAGTTAAAGTTTCTTCGAATTTACGTTGAACTTCTTGTGATATATCTCCACCAGCTATTCGCTCATATTTGCTAGGCTCAAACATTTCATCATAATTAACCTCATCAAAAGTTCGCTTCCATAAAGCTTCGAGCTCTCGATATGTTTTTCCGCTTTGGTCAGCCCATCGTTTTATATAAGATGAGTGTAGTATAGGTCTTTTCATATTTATTTGTCTTTTAAATGATATTTACTGTTTATAATTTGAGTCATGTATAAACTATTATAAATCAATTAAGATGAAGAGGTCCTGTTATGGATATGTTCAACTTGGAAAAGCTGTTAGAACAAGCACAAATAGCCGAGAAGATATCAAATGGTATTGTTGACGACCAAGCCTATAATGTAATAACTAAAGCCATCAATGAGTCCGTGTTAATGGAAGCGCATGATGAAGTAGAAGGCATTTTAAGTAGAGGTCGCAGAATTAATAAAGTTGTTGATTTATCACAACTTGAGTCACAGGTCAATAAAGCATTTGGTATAAATGAATCGGTACAATCTACACAGACTAAAAAGGAACCAGTCACTATGAAAAAATCAATGAATGAAGGAGTTTCTGCTCCTAAACACACAGCCGCTGCTCTTGGCGTTAATGACGCAAAGAAATTTCAAAAAGCAGCAGCAACATCACAAACAAAATTTGTAGATGCAAATACAGCAGCTGTCAACAAAGTTGACGCAGTAAATGCCGCTGGATTCAAGAAAGTTGAATCTAAAGGTGTTGCTAATGCTGGTGAAAAAAGAGGTTTTGCTGATAAGCAAAAAGGTAAATTTCAAGCTAATGCAGCTAAACAAGAAGTGCCTGATGTATTAATACCTAAGAAACAAGTTGTTACTGAAAGTGCTAAAAAATACGTATCTTTTGTTAATTCTCTAAAAGATGTAGATAATGCACCATTGATTGAGGCGATTATTCAAGGATTCAAATTATCTTATAAAAGTGGATTTTAATATTAAATCTAAATAAAACCTAAATAAAAAGCATTCTCAAAAGAGAATGCTTTTTGTATTGATAATTCTATATTTTGTTATATAACCCAAGGCAATTCCGTGATTGAAAATAAAGTAATGTATTCGTCTATTCATCATGACCGAAACAACGAATTGATGTTTGTTTGGTATAATGATGGCAGTCGAATGGTGTATAAGACGAAGCATAAATTTTACACTCCTAATCAGGGAGAGTATGGTGCTCGTCCATGCGGCATGAAAGATATTTATGGAAAAGACATGTTTGAGGTTATCACTGATGGCAAAAAAGAAATGGATTTGCGTGCGCGTCACAACGGCCCAAGCAACTATCTTGCCGAACTTGATATTGATTTTAGAACTCGTTGGTTGCAGCAGGATTATCAAGATGTAGATGATTTGCGATTCTCAATGAAAGATTTCAATATATGCTTTCTTGATATTGAAGTCGCAACAAAAGGAAAATTTCCAGTTGCATCAAAAGCTGAATATCCAGTAAATTGCGTTACGGTGCATTTTAGTAAAACTAATAATTATTTTACATTTGGGTTAAATAGAGAAATATCAGAAGCGATGACTGAAAAGTTATCAAATGCCAATTGTGAATATATAAATTGTCGCACTGAATATGAATTACTTGAGCAGCTATTCACTAAAATTGGTGATAATAATGTAGATATCTTAAGTGGCTACAATAGTTCGTTTTTTGATAATCCTTATTTGATAAATCGAGCCCAAAAATTAGGCGTAGATATTAGGCTTTTAAGTAGACTTCCTACTAAATATAAAAGCGTATATGTTAGCAAAAGAGACGACTCTCTTAAAATAGCCGGTACTGAAGTAATTGATTATCTTCAATTATATCGTAAGTTTACAACATCAGAGCGCGATAATTATAAATTAGATACTATTGGCTTTATCGAAGTGGGTGAGCGCAAAGCTCCATTGCCTGATGGGTATATGTCGTATATAAATCACTGGGATGATTATGTATGGTATAATTTTAAAGACGTTGAATTAATTAAGCAGATTGATAATAAGCGAAGAATGTTCGAGACTACCATTGGCGCTTGTGCTGAGGCTAGAGTTCCATTTGGCTCTATTTTTGAAGCCAAAAAAATGCTAGTTGGTTTTATCGTTAACATTTTGCATAAAAAGAATCTCACTATGCCACCTCTAAAAGAGGCAGAGCGCGAGTGGTTTCCTGGTGCGTATGTATATTCAACTCCGAACTATTATGAGTGGTTAGTCTCATATGATTATCGCTCAATGTATCCATCTATTATGATGGGCGCAAATATATCACCTGAAACCAAAGTTATATATCCTGTCGGAGAAGTTGTCCCAGAGCATATACTAAAAAATCTCGTGAAAAGCCCTTGGACTGCAAATGGAAAACGACAGGTATTTTATCGTAAAGATAAAGTAGGCATTGTTCCAGAGGTAGTTAAAATCTTATTTGATGGTCGTACTGAGTTAAAAGAGATGATGAAAGCATCTAAAAAACTTGGAAATTATGATGATGTTGCTTATTATAATATGAAGCAAAATGCATATAAGTTATTTGGTAACTCACTTTACGGTCTACTTGGTAATCCATATTTCCAATTATATGACATTGATAACTCAGCCTCAGTTACAGCCCTTGGTAAAGAATTGATTCAAACTACAACTAAAGACCTAGTGAGTTATTTTGATAATGAATTGGAATTTGACCCTAGATATAAAGCGGTTTTTGGCGAGGCCCCACGATTATCTAAAGATTTAGCTGGTACTTTTGTAAATGAAGATGGTGAGACTTGTTATAAAAGATTGTCGCATGGCGATACTGATAGTTTCTTCGTAAGATATGAAGATATTTATGACTCATGGAAAGATAAAGTTGAAAATGAAGTTGGTGTATTGATATTCAATGGTACTGAATGCTTTGTCAATGAGAAATTTACAATTTCAAATGAAATAGATGCTAAAAAGTTATTTAACAAAGCATGTAAAAAATACATAAGTTATTGGGATTCACTTGATGACGAGAAGAAAAAGGATGCATTTTTTGAGGGATTGGTTACTGATGGCAAGATTCGAATAATATACAATCGTTATTTATTAACTGACTATTGTCGCATATTTGATTCCGTGTTGCTGGAAGATAAATTAGCTGAAATTATGTTAAATTTCTCCAATTGCTGGAATTTCTATGAAAATACTTTATATCTAAAGCGAGAAAAATGCATTAGACAAGCAATTGTTACGGCTAAAAAGAAATATATATGCTTTGTTGAGAGTAATGAAGAGGTTAAATATTTTGACATAAATGAATATGGTCAAAAATATGTATCTCCTAAATTTGCTGTGACCGGTCTTGAAATTGTTCGTAGTTCTACTACACCATTTGCTCGTGAACGCATTCTTACTTTGATAACCGAGTTGCTTAAAAATAAAGATAAAAAACATATACGCAAAGAGTATCTGAATTTAAAACGCGAATATTATCAATTGGTTCATAGTGGTGATTGGTATAGTATTTCAATTCCATCCGGAGTTAAAAAAACACCACCACCGTATCTTGAATATATAGAATGGCCCGAAGAACTGAGGAAAAAAGTTGATTGGCGGCTTAGAGCTGGTTCTGTTTGGAATCATTTACTTGATACTGACCCAGTACTTAAGGATATGGGTTTAGAGCCTATTTTTGAAAGCTCTAAAGTTAAATTCATTAAAGTGGCACCCAACACCTATAATATAAGCACTATTGCGTATGTTGGTGATAACTGTCCAGAGCGCATGTGGGAAATATTCATTCCTGATTGGGATTTACAATGGGAAAAAGTTTTGAAAAAAACAATGGATAGAATGTTTAATGCTATTGGATGGGGTATGGATGTAGAGAATGATGACCGCGAATTGATGCTAGAGTTATTTTAACCTTTTTGGTCAAAATTTTGTCCAAGATTTGTTGAGCAAATAGACTCTATTTTCCTATGCGATTCATATTCATTAATTATTTTTATTTGTCGAATCATTTTTGGTTTCAAAAAATAATATAAATAAGGATTTGAGTATTGTTGTATGTTCACGCACCACCCGCGTCAGTTGCATACCCTAAATTAACACTACCCCCACTACCAACAGTTGGACCAGCTCCGTCCGGAGCATTATTGGAATTTCCTACTCCTAAATTGCGTCTTGTAAATGGATTTTGCATAGAATCAGAATCTCTTCCGGCAGGAGGATATGTCATTGTGCGACCACCTTTAACTCCGGATTGACTTTTATTTACCATATCTAATGACTTATCTGATAGTGTTTGTGAGAAAAATTGATTATCTCTGTTTGGTGTATAATTTACGGTACTTCCTGGCTTTTCTTGTAAATTATTTTTATTATATTCAGAAAAGTACATATCCAATCCACCGAAACTAGCCAAAGGCGCTGATTCATAAAATATATGCATATAACCAGTTTTCACCGCCTCTAATACGGATGCATTTTCAGGTGTTTTGAGGGATTCTAAAAAAGTGTTAAATGTATTTTTCATGAATTAGTTTTTAATTTGTTTATTCAAGTTTATATATTTCTATATATTAATACATACATAATCATCAAGAGACTTATATGAACCTTTTTTCAGACGATAGTGAAATATTGATAGCTAATGAACGGCATAATCAAGCAATAACAGAAGTTAGAAATGAGATTAATGGCGCTTGGCCTAAAAAATATGAACCAAAATGTATTGATGATGTGATATTACCTCAACACATCAAAAATACTGTATCGTTCGCATTAGAACATAATCAATTTCAACACATGATTTTCCATAGTGGAAAACCTGGAACTGGAAAAACAACTCTCGCAAGAGTTATTCCAGAAGAATTTAAAACAGATAGTATTTTCTTGACCGTTTCTAAGCACTCAATGGATATTTTAGATGTTATTCAAAATTATTCAATGCAAAAGTTGACTGACGGAAAACCTCGATTCGTTATCATTGATGAAGCCGACAGGCCATCACCAACAATTGCCGCTAATTTTTATAATGGGCTGCAATCAATAATGGATAATGCTACGGCAACTATTCGTTTTATTTTTACATGTAATAATCTTTATAAAATACCAGAACCAATTCGTGCATCGCGATGCGCTCCTATTTCATTTGCACATCGCGATGATGTAGAAGTTAAAAAAGCGCTTTTTAAAAGAATGATTCAAATAGCCGAGATTGAAACTGGTAAAGTCGGTGGTACATTTGATAGAGAAACATTGAAAGAAATAGCTCGGTTTCACTATCCCGACATGAGAGCTATTATTGGCGCAATGCAATCTTCATTTTTAGAGAATCTAGGTAGTATTATTGGGGTTCCAACATTCTCTGCTAGTGATTATGTTGCTAAAATGTGGGAGTATATTGAATTATTTGATGATGAGGGTTTAAGGTTATTCACAACAGAGCATATAGTCGATTATAGCGCCGTTTACAGCCCGTTTGGTAGTTACGTAATGCAACGCATCGACAAGAAGCATAGACTGGATTTTGCGGTATTATTGGGCTATTATCAATCACAGTCTGCAACACAAGTTGTTGACCAAGAAATTAATTTAGATGCATTTATGTGTCGCATAATACAATTGATAAAAAGCAAATAGGTAAAAAATGGCTAGATTCGACTCATTTGAATTTCTTAAAGAACGCGCCTTAAGTATAGAGCCAACTGAAAGTCAATTAGATTCATTTGACATCTTTATGACTCAAATGGCCCTATCTATGGTTCATAATCAAAAACACTTATGCGAAAAAATTAATTCACATGATTTTTTTGCACTACCAAAACCAATTCAATGCATGGCATTAACTTCATTGGATGGAAAAAATTTATATGTTAAGTGGAATAAGTCAAAAAAAACAGCATCCCAAGAGCGAGAAGATACCATTGAGAAGGTTATGAAAGTGTATGATTGTTCACGAAATGAATCTCAAAGCTTTCTCGCAAATGGCATTATAAATCTAGAAAAACTAGAAGACCTTTATGCGAGAATTTATGCGCCAAATGATATCAAGTTTAGGGTTAAAAAATGAATAATATTGAATATATAATGGATTTATTTGTGGTGAGTAAAGAGAAAGCCGAAGAGCTAATTGCCTCCGGCTTAAATGTTGACGCTATGCGACAGGGTTGGTCTAAAGAGCTTAATGCTGAATTAACTGAAATTGATGTTAAATTAAAGACGGTCGTTGAAACCTTCTTCTCTGAGGAGTCCTCTTAAGGCATCCCCATCATCATCGTCAATCG
>Ga0315284_10001012_pt1 | contig 39232 bp, 38 predicted proteins | sample YL17G09_16_MG_FD_203696 | JGI IMG/M metagenome (GOLD analysis project Ga0315284, IMG submission 203696) | Sediment microbial communities from Yellowstone Lake, YNP, Wyoming, USA - YL17G09_16 | ecosystem: Environmental > Aquatic > Freshwater > Lake > Sediment | place: USA: Wyoming | collected...
TAGTACGAGAGGACCGGAGTGGACAGACCTCTGGTGTGCCAGTTGTCGTGCCAACGGCATCGCTGGGTAGCTACGTCTGGCAGAGATAACCGCTGAAAGCATCTAAGTGGGAAACTCGCCCTAAGATAAGATCCCTGTATCCTTTATGGAGTAAGACCGCAGGTAGACTACCTGCTTAATAGGCGGTGTGTGTAAGCACAGCAATGTGTTAAGCTAAACCGTACTAATGGTCGAGGGCTAATCTGCGTGGTGCGGAGAACTTAATACTGTTCAAACATCGTTAATAACTATTCTGGGTCAATTGAGGAAATAAGTCTCTTTGGTGATTTGAGCGGCGAGGGTACACCCGGTCCCATCCCGAACCCGGAAGTTAAGCTCGTCAGCGCCGATGGTACTTGGCGGGTAACTGCCTGGGAGAGTAGGTCATTGCCAAAGAGACTTTTTTCATTTCTCTTTTCAGCTATTCTTTCCGGGTGTATAATTCCGCCGTTCACAGACCGGCGTGCGTGCCGCTTTGACGGTTATCTCTGGCAGTCAAGGAGTGTGTAGCGTAGATTCGTTATCTGCCTTTGGACGTGGTTTTCGGGTATTGCGCTCTCGGCCGTGTCTGTGACAAGCCGAGTTTTTATTTTCTCTATTCCTCCAATGGAAGGAGGTGATTAAGTTGACGGTTGTGAATTTACGTAGTAACGAATCTCAGGATCAACTGCTCAAACGCTTCCGTAAAAAGGTTGTGAAGAGCGGCATCTTGAGCACTATACGCCGCAAACGTTGGTTTGTTTCCAAGAGCGAGCAACGACGCATCGAGAAGAAGAAGGCGATTCGTCGGATTAAGCGGCGCGCGTATAAGGATTTTGAATAAAGCAGCAAGCGGAACTGGAGGCTGTTTATGTCTAAAGAGGATAAGATTCAGGTCGAGGGATTGGTTATTGAAGCATTACCAGGGACCCAATTCCGGGTCCGGCTCGATAACGGGCACGAAATCCTGACCTACCTGGCAGGCAAGATGCGCAAGTATTACATCCGTATCTTGCTCGGAGATCGAGTCAAGGTGGAAATGTCCCCTTATGACCTGACACGGGGGCGGATTACCTTCCGCCATCGGAAGGCCGACCCGGTTCCTGCTGAAGAGTGACCAGTTCTGTTCAGTACTTATTATTCAAACGAGAGGGCTGTCCAAAAAGCCCCATAAAATATGCGGAGACCGCCAAATATGGTGGTCTCCGTGTTTGTTTAATCCCAAATGTAGCGGCAAGCTAGTATCTTGCCCTACTTTTTGGATAGCCCCTTGATTCTTTAATTATTGTGGAAGATTACGGAAAAGATTTGAAGGAATTGAGTATCTTCATGTAATTTGCGCGTTCAAAAGCAGCCGGTTCTTTGACCGATTTCTGACTCAAGCTGCCTTGCATTTGCCGGATGGAGGTATATTCGTGCTCGCTCATCCATTTTTCAACATCGGCCAGAATGACTGGGATTCGCCCGATTCCTTTTTGGAGCAGTTCGGAGGTCATCATCGCTACGCTGGCCCCAGCCATCATGGATTTGAGCAAGTCCTCGGCGGTATGGACGCCACTGGTGAGCGCCAGGTCGGCCTGGATGCGTCCGTAGAGGATAGCAATCCAGCGCAAAGGCAGGCGTAGATCGCGGGAGTTGCTCAAGAAGAGGTTCGGGATGATTTCGAGGGCTTCCAAGTCAATATCTGGCTGGTAAAAACGATTGAACAGCACCAGCCCTTTTGCGCCTACATCTGTCATCCGCTTGGCGATGTTCGGAATAGCCGTGAAGAAGGGACTGAGCTTGACAGCCACCGGGATTCGGATGCTTCGGCAAACGTCGCGGACCAGCATCACGTAATTGTCTTCCAGTTCACTGCCTAAAATTGCGGGGTCTATGGGGAGATAATAAAGATTGAGTTCCAGGGCATCGGCACCGGCTTCTTCCATTTTCCGGGCATACTTGATCCAGCCGCCGGTGGAGACGCCGTTCAGACTTCCGATGACGGGGATGCGGACAGCCTTCTTGATTTTGCCGAGCCGTTCGATGTACGCCTCTGCCTTGAGGGTGTATTTCCCGGTTTGAGGGTAGTAGGAATTGACTTCCGCCGAGGATTCGGAGCCGTAGAAGAGATAGTGATCCAGTTCCAGGCTCTCGTGGATGATCTGTTCCTCGAAGAGGGAGTACATCACCACGGCGGAAATCCCGGCTTTCTCGAGTTCCTGGACGGTTTCCACCCGCTCCGAGAGCGGCGAGGCGGAGGCAACCAGCGGGTTTTTGAGTTTCAAACCGAGGTAGGTCGTGGACAGGTCAGCCATGGTTCCTCCTTATCGAAAATGGGACAGGGTGCGTGCCCTGTCCCATTGTATCGCCGTTATTTCTGCTCCTGGGTCTCGCCGTAGTGCATGGCGGCCAGTTGAGAGTAGAAGTTCCAGCGGGATTTGGCGTCCTCGCGGGAGAGTTTGAGGAGCGCCTCGGCGCGCTGCTCGTCACTCTGGACCAACATGCGGAAGCGGTTCTCGTTATACATGTACTGGTCCACCGGGATGGTCGGCTCTTTGTAATCAACCAGGAGCGGATTCTTGCCTTCCGCGGTCAGGCGCGGGTCGTAGCGATAAAGCGGCCAGAGACCGGACTGGACAGCCAATTTCTGCTGTTCGAGGCCTTTTGCCATGTCTATGCCGTGCATAGCACAGTGGCTGTAGGCGATGATGATGGATGGGCCATCGTATGACTCGGCATCCAGGAAAGCCTTCAGCGTGTGCTGGTCGCTGAAGCCCATGGCGATACGTGCTACATAGACATATCCGTAGGCAATTGCCATCAGGCCTAAGTCTTTCTTGGACAGGCCTTTGCCCTGGGCGGCAAAGCGGGCCACAGCGCCGCGCGGCGTGGACTTGGAGGCCTGGCCGCCGGTATTCGAGTAGACTTCGGTATCGAGTACGAGCAAGTTGACGTTGCGCCCGGTGGAGAGGACGTGATCGAGACCGCCGTAGCCGATATCGTAGGCCCAGCCATCGCCGCCGACGATCCAGACGGATTTTTTGACCAACGCGTCGGCCACTGCGGCCAGGTTCTTGGCTTGCGGGTTCGTGGATTTCTCCAGTTTCCGTTTCAGGATGGCAACGCGCTCGCGCTGCTGCTTGATGCCTAGGTCGGTGGTCTGGTCGGCTTTGAGCAAGCCGTCCACGAGGTCCGCGCTGAGTTCGCTGGCGAAGGTTGGCAGGATGTCGCGGGCGTATTCCATCTGCTTGTCGAGCGTCAGGCGGAAGCCCAGGCCGAATTCGGCGTTGTCCTCGAACAGCGAATTGGACCAGGCCGGGCCGCGTCCTTCTTTATTGAAGGTGTAAGGCGTGGTCGGCAGGTTACCGCCGTAAATGGACGAGCAGCCGGTGGCGTTGGCAATAATTGCTCGGTCGCCGAAGAGTTGCGAGAGCAGCTTGATGTAGGGGGTCTCACCGCAGCCGGAGCAGGCGCCAGAGAATTCAAACAATGGTTCCAGTAGTTGCGAATTCTTGATGGTGCCCACGCTGAAAGTGGTGCGATCCGCTTCTGGCAGACTGAGGTAGAAATTCCAATTCGCGGCTTCGGGTTCGCGCAGCGGAAGCTGCGGGGCCATGTTGAGGGCCTTGCGGGCTGGGTTGGTCTTGTCTTTAGCCGGGCAGGCTTCCATGCACAGGGTGCAGCCGGTACAGTCTTCGGGAGCCACCTGGACGGTGTAGGCCATGCCAGGGAATTCCTTGAACTTGGATTCCATGAACTTGAAGGTCGCGGGGGCTTTCTCGAGGAATTTCTTGTCGTAGACGTTGTGGCGGATGGCAGCGTGTGGGCAGACGAAGACACACTTGCCGCACTGGATGCACAGGTCTGCTTCCCAGACCGGGATTTCCAGGGCGATGTTGCGCTTCTCCCATTTGGTCGTGCCGGTGGGGAAGGTCCCGTCTACGGGCATGGCAGAGACCGGGACGGAATCGCCCTCGAAGGCAATCATTGGGCCGAGGACGTTCTTGACGAAGTCCGGGGCCTCGGCCGGGACCGCGGCGCGGCGGGTCAGCTTGCTGGTGACCTTCGCCGGGACTTTGACCTCGTGCAGGTTAGCAAGGGTTTGATCCACGGCGGTAAAGTTCTTCTGGACGACGGCTTCGCCGCGCTTGCCATAGGTCTTCTGGATGGCTTTCTTGATCTGGGTAATCGCCTCATCGCGTGGCAGGATGCCGGAGATAGCGAAAAAGCAGGTTTGCATGATGGTATTGATGCGGGCGCCCATGCCGGTCTTCTCGGCCACGGCGTAGGCGTTGATGACGTAGAACTTGAGCTTCTTCTCGACGATATCCTTTTGGACTTCCTGCGGCAACTGATCCCAGACCTCGTCCTTGCTGTAAATGCTGTTGAGCAGGAATACCGCACCGGACTGGGTGTATTTGAGCAGGTCATAGCGTTCCAGGAAAGTGAACTGATGGCAGGCGACGAAATTGGCAGTGTTGGCGGTGATCAGGTAAGGAGCCTGGATCGACTTGGGGCCGAAGCGCAAGTGTGAGGTTGTCATCGTTCCGGCTTTCTTCGAGTCGTAGACGAAGTAGCCCTGGGCGTTGTTGGTGGTCTCTTCGCCGATGATTTTGATGGAGTTCTTGTTGGCGCCGACGGTGCCATCCGAACCCAGGCCGAAGAACAGGCAGCGCACGGTCTCGGGATGCTCGACCGAGAAGGCTGGGTCGTAGTCCAGACTGGAATGGGTCACGTCTTCATTGATGCCGACTGTGAAGTGATTCTTCGGTTCAGATTTCTTTAGTTCGTCGAAGACGGCCTTGACCATCGCCGGGGTGAATTCCTTGGAGGACAGCCCATAGCGCCCGCCGATGACTTTGATGTCCTGGCGGCTATTCTCGAACAGGGCATTGGTGACATCCAGATAAAGCGGTTCGCCGGCTGCGCCAGGTTCCTTGGTGCGGTCGAGCACGGCGAGGGACTTGACGGTCTTGGGGAGGGATTCGAGAAAGGCCGCGGTGTCGAACGGGCGGTACAGTCGGACGCGCACCACGCCAACCTTTCCGCCCTTCTTGGCCAGATAGTGTACCGTCGCCTCGGCAGTCTCGCCGCCGGAGGCCATGACGATGACCACGCGTTCGGCATCCGGCGCGCCGGCATAATCGAACAGGTGGTATTGGCGGCCGGTCAGTTTGCCGAACTTGTCCATGGCTTTCTGGACGATGGCCGGGACCTTCGCATAGAAGGGGTTAATGGCCTCGCGCGCCTGGAAGAAGACATCCGGGTTCTGGGCGGTGCCACGGATGAAGGGCCGGTCGGGGTTTAGAGCGCGGGCGCGATGGGCGCGCACCAGTTCGTCGTCAATCATGGCGCGCAAATCATCGTCGGTCAGTTGCTCGATCTTGGAAATCTCATGCGAGGTGCGGAACCCGTCGAAGAAGTGCAGGAACGGGAGGCGCGCTTCGAGCGTGGCGGCCTGGGCAATGCAGGCAAAGTCGTGCGCTTCCTGCACCGAACCGGAAGCCAGCATGACCCAGCCTGTCTGACGGCAGGCCATCACGTCGGAGTGGTCGCCAAAAATAGACAGCGCATGGGTCGCCACGGTCCGCGCAGCAATATGGAACACCGTTGATGTCAGTTCGCCGGCGATCTTGAACATATTAGGGATCATCAGCAGCAAACCCTGGCTGGCGGTGAAGGTAGTAGTCAGCGCGCCGGTTTGCAACGCGCCGTGTACAGCTCCCGAGGCGCCGCCTTCGGACTGCATTTCGATGACCAGTGGGACGGTTCCCCAAATATTTTTCTTGCCGACTGCGGACCAATCGTCGGCCCATTCCCCCATGTTTGAAGATGGCGTGATTGGGTAAATCGCGCAGATCTCATTCGTGCGATGGGCTACCGAAGCGGCTGCCTCGTTCCCATCAATCGCAACCTTTTCGCGTTCCATAAAACTTTACTCCTTCAGGCAAGATAACAGAACTAGCTCTGTGTGGGTCACATTTCCAACCTATAAGTTTATGCCCCCGCTGTTGCAAGCGATAGTTATTTAATGCACAAATTCCACTGCGACTTGTCACGAATAAATTATGATGATTTTTGTCCGAAAATGAAGGCTGCAAATGGCTATTTCAGCTTTTCCAGGCGCGCTTGTGCCATGAAGAACGCTGCCAGTGACTTTGCATCCGGGATGTCGCCGTGAGCGGCGGATGCCAGCGTCTTCGCCAGCGGGAGGCGTTCAACGGTCAGGAACTCATCTGCATCTGCCTCCAGCGGATCGGGGTGCAGATCGGTTGCCAGGTAGACGTGCATGTATTCGGTAGAGTAACCGGGGGCCAGATAGAACCCGCCCAATTCTTCCAAATTTCCGGCAGCCATGCCTGTCTCTTCCCGGACCTCGCGCCGGGCGCATGCTTCGGGAGACTCACCCTCGTTCAGGGTCCCGGCGGGCAACTCCAGCAGGTCCAGCCCGGCTGCGTGACGGTACTGGCGGACGAAAAGCAAATTGCCGTCCGCGTCTACCGGCAAAATGACTACCGAGCCGACATGTTCCACAATATCAAGCCTGGTCTCGCGGCCGTCGGGCAGGCGCAGCGCGTTACGACGAACGGTGAAAGCACGGCCCGGATAGACGATTTCTGATTCCAGGAGTTCAAATGGCATACCGTCTCTCCAAAATAACACCCAGGCGAAAAGATTTCGCCTGGGTGAGTAAAAAGCGCTCTAATTGGTTTAAGGGATATTCAGGGTCCGACCAGTGGTCAAAGGAGAAGACAATGATAGGCCATTGGCGGCGGCGATGGAGGTTGGGTCAATGTCGCCGAAGTAGCAGGCAACTTTGTAGATCGTATCGTCAACAGCGACGGTGTATGTGGTTGGATGTGAATGCAGGGCACGGGTGCCGGGGAAAGAACCTGTCTGAGGAATACGCAGCACCAAACCGGGTTGAAGGGTTTGTCCCTCGTTCAAACCATTCAAAGCCAGCAGATTATCTGGGTCAACGTTAAAGCGGCGGGCAATGCAGTAAGAGAATTCACCGGATTGCAGGGTATAGGTTGCCGGGCGGCCAGGCGTAGCGGTCGGTACGACGATTACAGGGGTTGTTTCAGTCGTGGGTGTGGCAGTAGCGTCGGAGGGCTGACCTGTGGTTTCGGGTGTCTCCGAGGTGGGGGAGGCTGGAAGCAGACCCTCGGCAGTTTGTTGATAAATGGCAGTAGATGTGCCCCATGCTTCGACCAGACTGATGCCGGTAGGCAGCGATACGAGGTTGGAACTCTCCGCGGTCGGCGTAGCCCGTGGTGAATTGGACGCTGAACGTTCACAGGCAGCAAGCAAAAACACGGCCGCCACGGCGAGCGCAATAATCAACGATACCTTTTTGAACATGCTTGCCTCCTCAGAAATCACGTGTGCAGGAAATCTTGATGTGATACTAGCACAACCTTTCTAAAGCGTCAAGCTGCGAAAAAGTCGTCATAATCGCTGTGCTGCCGTGTACTCAGCCCTGGATAAATAACTGCATTCCCTCTGTCCTCCATGGGGCGTCGCATAATGTAAGTAGCCGTGCTTATATCAAGCTCGCAGAAACGGCAGCACTGCTGACAACGCCGCTTTCCCCTCTTTTGACTCAAGTACCGTCCGAAGACCAAGCGGCTTGTCAGGAGGAACCGTCTTGGGACGGAGCGATAGATGCCACCACCCTACATCATGCCAGGCACCCAGCTTGTACCCCACGGCATTGTAGACGCCGATTGGCAGGAATCCCAACAATTCGTGCAGGGCTACGCTGGCGGGATTGGGTAACGCAATCCCCGCGTAGACATTGTAGAACCCTTGCAAGGTGAGGATCTTGAAGAGCGAGCTGTACAACCCATGTCCGATGCCCTGCCGGCGAGCTTGCGGATGAATGTACACCGAGGCATCCACACACCATTGATATGCAGCACGCGCACGATGTTGACTGGCATAGGCGTAGCCCAGTATTTTTTCCTGATGCGCACAAACCAGCCACGGCAGATATGCCAGCGTACCTATTACCCGTTGTCGCATCTCATCTACGGTGGGCGGCTCTGTCTCGAACGAAATGGCGGTTTGGTTGACAACGGGACTGTAGATCGCTTGAATTTGTTCTGCATCCTGTTCAGTGGCGAGCCGAATGAGTAATGTCATAGATGCGTTTCCTTGAAAATGTTTAACGCGTAAGGACGAATCTTCCATCCGGGACGATATGCTACCCGTCCCTGCAAATTTATAGTACTTTTTCGATATTCGCGCGGTGCTCTCTGAAATGCTCGGTTGTGTTTCCCAGTACCCAATTAAGCAGCGGTGCTTTCCCTGGATCATCGGGGAAACGCGGCCGGAGCAGCTCTTCAAACGGAACGGATTCCATCCGAGCCATGACTTCGGCATATTTCTGCTTGAGTTCGTCCAGTATGTCTTCAGCAGAGCGCCCCCGGCTTTGCTCGACTGTGTTGGCATTGACGCGGTCGAAGTCGAAGTTTTCGGCCATTTCCTTGGAGATGCCGAAAACTTCTTCAGCAGACTTGTGGTCCATGTGGTAGCCGGTCAATGCCTTTAGCCAGACGGTCAGGTGGGCGAGATTATCCTTGGGCGACCAGCCGCCTGAATCGGGCGTGACCATTTGTTCGGGTGTCAGGCGTTCCACGGTGTAAAGGAGCATGTCCCATTCACGCTGGATGGATTTGAGCAGAGCAAACTTGTAGTGGTTATTGAGCATAAAAACTCCTCTTTTATTCATGGACCCCCTATTTGATTTGCCTCAGGATCGTTTGTCTCAACTCTTTCTGGACTTCCTCCCAGCTCCTCCCTGCATCCACCACGGCCCACCTCCCCGGTTCCTGCTTCACCAGTTCCAGATACCCTGCCCGCACACGGCAGTGGAAGGCAAGCTGATAGGCATCCAACCGATTCCATTCACCGCCCTTTTGCCTGCGACTCAGGCCGGTTTCCACATCCACATCGAGCAGCAATGTCAGGTCCGGGAGCAAGCCGCCGGTAGCGTATTTGACCAGTGCGCGCACCTCGTCCAGGTTTTGCTGGTGGCCGTAGCCTTGGTAGGCCAGCGTCGAATCGGCGTAGCGGTCGCACAGCACGATCCAGCCCTCGGCCAGTTTCGGGCGGATGACCTGTTCCACGATCTGCGCTCGGGCCGCCTGGTAGAGCAAGGTTTCGGTGTGCGGATGCATTTCGGTGTTCTTTAAGTCGTGAATGACAGCCCGGATTTGCTCGCTGATGGCCGTCCCACCCGGTTCGCGCGCCGTATGGACGCGGTAGCCCTGTCCCTCCAGCCATTCGGCCAGGGGTTTCATGTGCGAGGTCTTGCCGGAACCGTCGGGGCCTTCTAAAGTGATAAACATAGTGAATGGGGAATGGTGAATAGGGGTAGCGCTCCCCTTCACTATTCCCGATTACCTATTCCCTGAAAATCCTCACATGCCTTCTGGGTTCTTTTCCATACGAATGCGAGACCAACTCTGCATCACGCGCCAACTCGTGCTGCAAGCGGCGTACGGTGGCCGGGCCGGGCGGCAGGTCCACCCAGTGCTCGCCGTTCAGTACTGCTGCAATGGCGGCATGCGCCTGGGTCTTGGCGCCCTCCAGTTCGCCGGCTGCCGGGACCACTTCAGCCAGGTTGAACAGGTCGCTCAGGAACTGTTCCATCTGGCTGACGGTGTTGGCTCGCAGCACAAAGATCGGCATGCCACGGTGCTCGGCCTGCAGCACGGCTTGTTGGCGGTCGCGGTAATAGGATCGCAGCGTCACCAACACGTCGGCTTCACCAGCGTCCTTGACAATCAGCGCCGGGACGCCCAGCCGTTTGGCCGCCTGCATCAAGCGGTCACGTGACACGCCATACGGGTAAACGCGCACTGACTGGAACGGGGTCCGCGCGGGGGCGGAGGCTGTTTCGGATTGTAGGGGGGCAGGGTCCTGCACCCCTACCGGCGCGGCGGGCGGGCGCGAACTCCGGCGCGGGCCGGTGGTAGTCCCGTTCCCGATACGAAATTCAGAATCCGGCCTGGACTTGGGGCTGGGTTTGGCCTTCTCGATCTGGATCTTCCCTTCGGCATCGCGCGAGCGGATCTCCGGCGGGAGCGGGTAGCCGCGCAGGAGCGAGTCGACCGAGGCGGCAATGTCCATGTGGACGGCGAAACGATCGCGCTGTTGGATCTCGACCAGCACGTCGAAAGTGGGCGGGGAGCGTCGCTCGAGTACCGTTTTCTGGGTGCCGCGCCGGCGTGCTTCCTCATCCGAAAGGGTGACGGCCTCGATGCCGCCGACCAGGTCGGAGAGGGTCGGGTTCAGCAGCAAGTTGTCGAGGGTCTGGCCGTGGGCCGTACCGATAAGCTGGACGCCGCGCTCGGCGATGGTGCGGGCGGCCGCGGCTTCCAGTTCACGACCGATTTCGTCAATGACGATGACTTCGGGGTTGTGGTTTTCCACCGCCTCGATCATCACCTCGTGCTGGAGCATGGGCTCACGCACCTGCATCCGGCGCGCCTTGCCGACGGCGGGATGCGGCACGTCGCCATCGCCGCCGATTTCATTGGAGGTATCCACAATGATGACGCGCTTGGACTCGGCCAGGATGCGGGCGGCCTCGCGCAGGAGCGTGGTCTTGCCCACGCCGGGGCGTCCCAGGATGAGCAGCGATTTGCCCGACTCGACGATGTCTTGGATGATGTCTACCGTGCCATAGACGGCGCGCCCGACGCGCAACGTCAGCCCGACGATGTGGCTGCGCCGGTTGCGGATGGCGGAGATGCGGTGCAGGGTACGCTCGATGCCGGCGCGGTTGTCGGCGTCGAACTCGCCGGTGCGCTCGTCTACGTGGTCAATCTCGGCACGTGTGACTTCGTTCTGGCGCAGGACAATTTCCCGGTCCACGAAGCGGGCGGTGGGGACGCGGCCCAGGTCGAGGATGATTTCGAGCAGGTTATCGTAATCGTCCGCCTTGCGAACGGCCTCCACGATGCTGGCGGGCAATACCCCCAGCAGGGCGTCCAGGTCGTCAGTGATTTTGAGTTGAGTCATTGGGGATCAGTTATTGGTGAATAGTAATCAGTGATTAGTGGGAGTTTTTACTTACAGTCGTTCTCGGCATCCATCTTCGAAAGTGAGTCTGCATCAATCAAATCCTGCGGGCGACCGGAGGCTCGCTTTGCAGCAATCAAATCATTTTTTGAGATGAAACTTACCGGCAGGCCGTCAAAATCCACTTCTTTTCGCCTTTGCCAGCAATCTTCGAATTTTGCTCCTGGGATGCCCATCAGGAGGTCCACGCGGACGGGCGGGATACCCATCTGAAAAAAATAACCTTCTTCAGAAAAATCTTTGGCCGTCAGATTCTCCAGCGGCGCTCCAAACTCGTGCAGGGATTTATAAACCGCCTCCGCATTAACAGTATCCGTACTGATCCATACGTCAAGATCTTTGGTGAATCTTGGTTCGGCGTATTGAACGACCGCATAGCCGCCAATCACCAGGTACTTAACGCGGTTGGCGTTGAAAATTCGTAACAGATCGCTGAAGTCGGAGTTGACGAACATCGTTCCCCTTCACCTTTGCGGCATGGACAATTAATTCCCAGACAGCATCAAAGCGGGCTGTGGGCGGCTGCGCCTGCCAGAATTTCAGATCGAACGACCTGTCCATCTCCTGGATTCTTCCTTTGCGTACAAAAACCTTGTTCTCCATGTTGAATATTGTATCACGCCGACGGTGGACCGACATTCACTTTTCACCCTCGATGCGGCTCACCGGCGCAGCCGTCTTCGCTTTCGCCAGCGCTTTCTCCATCGCCGGGGCAGGCTGAAACTCCTTGATGGTTTTCACCAGCCGCTTGACCATCACCGCCTGGCGTGGCCCCGCCTCGGCTCCCAGGTCCTCGAGCACGGATTCGAGCCAGGTCTGGTAGGAGCGTACACAGACGTATACCGGCTGCCCGCTCCAATCCGACACTACGCTGACCAGTCCGGCCAGCTTTTCGGGATCACACCCGGAATCAGGCAGGACGAATGGCTGGAGCCAGATCCCTTTCGGTCCGCGGCTCACCGCGATGTAGGCCTGTAGATTTCCCTCCGAGCGGAACACCAGGCCTGTGACCTGTTTCGACAATGCATCTACCGGCTGGATCAGGGCCGGGACAATCTGGCTGTGCAGGCTTTGGACGGCAGTCCAGTCCGTTGCTTCGACCGGCCGCCAGACGTTCCCGGCGGCGGGTTCCTGCGCTCCCGGCAGTTTCCAGACGCGCTGCCAGGCATACATAGCGAAACCCGCTTGTCGAAGCAATCGGAAGACCGGAGAATCCTCATCCACTTCGGCCAGCAGGTGGAACGCGCCCCACTCTCCGGCCTGTACCGACAGGTGTGCCACCAGCGGAAGAACGAGCTCGTTCGCATTTTCCGCCGGAGCGAGAAAAGTCATTCGGGCGGAGGTTTCCTCCTCGTGCAAAGTGACCTGTCCCATGAGCGAGTTACTGTTTTCCGATGCGACGGCAGTGTAGAGGTGGCGGCGCGGGTTCAGGTAAGAGAGCAGCGCCACCGCGCCGAGCGGGTTGCCGCGCGTTAGCAACCGGGCGCTATCCAGTGAGAGCATATCCCGGCGGTAACGTGGCAGGAGGGGGAGATCGAGAATGTCGAGCGAACGGACGGTCATAAGTTATAAGTAACGAAAAATGAGTTGTCAGTATTCCTTGTTTCTCGTTACTCGTTTCTCATTTTGCCAGCGATAAAAAGAATTCGTGAAAACGGGTATCGTCAGTCAATTCAGGATGGAATGAGGTGGCCAGCAACTTGCCTTGCTGCGCAGCTACGATTCGACCGTCGGGTAGTGTGGCTAAGACCTTTACCTCGCTGGATACGGATTCGATGATCGGAGCGCGGATGAAGATGGCATGATATGGCGCAGCGGACTGAGTCGCCTGGATGAGTGTAGCAATCTCGAGGTCCGCCTCGAACGAGTCCACCTGGCGGCCAAAGGCGTTGCGGGCAACGGTAATGTCCATCAGGCTGAGCAATGGTTGATCACGGCGGGCGTCCTTTGAGAGGAAGATGGCCCCGGCGCAGGTACCCCAGACGGCATGGCTTTTGCCAAACTCGCGCAGCGGCTCCAGCAGGCCGAAGTCCACCGAAAGTTTGCCGATGGTGGTGGATTCGCCGCCGGGCATGATGAGGCCGTCCAGACCGTCGAGATGAAGTGGCAACCGCACCTCGGTGGTTTCCACGCCTAGGCGTTTGAGCATGACGATGTGTTCGGCGAAATCGCCCTGGATAGCAAGGACACCAATTTTCATAATTGTTTCTGTAGGGGCGCAAGGCCTTGCGCCCTTACAATCCCATTACCAACCCCGCCCGGCAATCTTCTCAATCTCCGGCATAGTGGACACATTACGTCCCACCATCGGCTCGCCGATGTTCTTGCTGACCTCGGCCAGGATAGCCGGGTCGTTATAGTGCGTGGTCGCTTTGACGATGGCCGCGGCGCGCCGGGCCGGGTCACCGGATTTGAAGATACCCGAGCCGACAAACACGCCGTCCACGCCGAGCTGCATCATCAGGGCTGCGTCTGCCGGAGTGGCCAAACCGCCGGCGGCGAAGTTGACCACCGGCATATGGCCCAGTTCCTTGGTCTCTTTGACCAGTTCGTAGGGTGCGCCGATCTCCTTGGCGTAGGCCATCAGTTCCTCGTCGGCCATGGTTTGCAGGCGGCGGATTTCGCCCAGCACCGTGCGGGCATGGCGGACGGCCTCGACCACGTCGCCGGTGCCGGCCTCGCCTTTGGTGCGGATCATGGCCGCGCCCTCGCCGATCCGGCGCAGGGCCTCGCCCAGGTTGCGGCAGCCGCACACGAAGGGGACCTTGAAGTTGTGTTTCAGGATGTGATTCTCTTCGTCTGCCGGGGTCAGCACCTCGGACTCGTCAATGTAATCAATGCCGATGGCTTCCAGGATTTGTGCTTCGACAAAATGCCCGATGCGGCACTTGGCCATGACCGGGATGGTGACCGAGTCCATGATTTTGAGAATCAGGTCCGGGTCCGACATGCGCGCCACGCCGCCCTGGGCGCGAATATCGGCCGGGACGCGTTCCAGCGCCATCACGGCGCACGCGCCGGCGTCTTCCGCAATTTTCGCGTGTTCGGGTGTGACGACGTCCATGATGACGCCACCTTTAAGCATTTGCGCCAGTCCCTTTTTGACGGCGAAAGTTCCGGTTTGCTGTTCCATAAGAAGCTCCTTCTCAAATGATAAGCGCTATGATTCTACCACTGGTTCTGATTCGAACCGCCGCTATAACATAGGGAGTCAGATTTGACTCTGGTACAAGTTCACGTTATACCGATTCCAAGTTCGAGGCGTCGGCAGTCAGTTCCATTACGAACAGGAGGCTGGCTGATCGGTTGTCTGCTTTTGCTGAATCCACCGACCGGTTGCGCTGAGCGCCGCGGGGGGGATGCGGTGGATCTTGCTGATTTGTATGAAAATGGGTTGACAGGAAAGCTGACAAATATTGTATAATAAGTTGTGCAAGGGGTTTTCCCTTCACACTTTTCAATAAAAGGAGAATTACATGGATAATAAGGTTGTTAAAATTATCGTCGCACTTTTCATCCCACCTCTGGCCGTCTATCTGCACGAGGGCAAGGTCGCGAAGAATTTCTGGATCAACGTAGCTCTGACCGTGTTCCTTTTCGGCATCGGCGGCATCATCCACGCGCTGTATCTCATCTTGAAATAATCCAAATCGAGATTGCAGGAATGACCTGGGCGGACGAAGAGTCCGCCCATTTGATTCTTCGGCGCTTGTTTGGAGATGCGCGGACATACGTCTCCCAGCCATCTTTTTTAAGGTGACTGGAAAGTGTCTGTCGCTCAAGGAAATGTATAATAGCACTATCTTTATTGCCTACTGCTTCTTGCATAAATACGCGAACTTTGAACGATCAAAATACAGGTAATTACAGCAATTTGGGTTCACATCTTTGCGCAGCACACAGTAAAATAAACGCCGGAGAAAAAGCCATGACTGCTCAAATCATTGACGGAAAGGCCATTGCCCAGAAAGTGCGCCAAGAAGTGGCTGCGGAAGTAGCCAAACGCACAGCAGCCGGGAAAACTCAGCCAACGCTTGCTACTGTACTGGTCGGCGATCGGACAGATTCGCTTTCGTATGTAACATCGAAAGGGAAAGCCTGCCAGGAATTGGGTATGGGCTCCATCAGCCAGCACCTGCCCGCCGACACCCCCCCGGAACAGGTTGAAGAACTGGTAAAGCAGTTGAATGCCAACCCGCAGGTCAGTGGGATCCTGGTGCAGTTGCCCATGCCGGCCCAAGTCAATGAGGAGCGCGTCCTATCGCTCATCAGCATCGAGAAGGACGTGGACGGCTTCTCGCCGGTTAACATCGGCCGCCTGGCGCAAAAGGGTCGCCAGCCACTTTTCGTCCCGTGCACTCCCTATGGTTGTATTTACCTGCTCGAACAGGCTGGGGTCAAAATCGAGGGGGCCAACGCGGTCGTGTTGGGCCGTTCGAACATCGTCGGGATGCCCGTGGCGCTCCTGCTCATCGGAAAGAACGCCACCGTGACCGTCTGCCACTCGCACACGCGTGACCTGCCCGCCATCGTCCGCCAGGCGGACATCCTGGTTGCCGCCATTGGCAGGATGGAGATGGTGCGCGGCGACTGGATCAAGCCCGGCGCGGCGGTCATTGACGTGGGTATCAACGAAAAGCCCGACCCGACCAAAAAGAAAGGCTATCGCCTGGTTGGCGACGTGAACTTCGAGGAAGCCAAAGAAGTGGCGGGCTGGATCACTCCCGTCCCCGGCGGAGTGGGCCCGATGACAATTGCCATGCTGATGCGGAATACACTCAGAGCCGCGCAAATTCAGAATCCGTAAGCGGCCACGAATACACCCAATACCGAATATCGAACCCAAATTTTATCGGTGGAGCTTTTACATTGGACAGTAAATTACGACAACTCTGGTTCAACCCCGTATTTTCCAGCATTCTGGGCAGTTCGCCGATCAAGTTGCGGACGGCCATCGGCTCTTTCGTCACCGAATGGCCGCCGACGGAGGCCTCGCCGCTGGTTGGGACGTAGAGTGTGGAGAGCATCGAAATGGTGGTGGTTTTGCCCGCCCCGTTGGGGCCTAGCAGGCTGAAAATTTCGCCTTCTTTGATATCGAATGAGATTCCCTTGACGGCGGTGAAATCGCCGTATTTTTTAACCAGATTCTTCACTTCCAGAATGGGTGGCATAAGCTCCTCCTCTAAAATATTTAAACGTGTCTATTCTACACGCTTTGGCGCGATTCGGTGTCCAACGAAAGATATATTTTGGAAATATTCGGAAAGATTCAGGAAGATATAACGCATTTCCCCGCTAATGGTTTCGGCGTTGATTCTCAACCAACATGACGATATGCCCGGCGATATTTTCCACGATCGCGTCCGGGACCCCATCCACGGCCTTGGATTGAAGCCGCAGATCCACCGGGTCGTTGACGTAATCCACCACGAGGAACCGGCCATCCGCCGTTAATGCGATCTCCGTCGAGAACAGGTGCAGGCAGCAGATTCCGGCGATGCGGCGCGGGATCTCACTCAGACTTCGCAGTCCGAAGCGGCCCTTCTGCTCCGCCGTGAGGCGCGTATAGACATGCGTATGCGGGTCCCACCAGCATGGGTAGACCGCCCCGTCGCAGACCAGCACACGGAACCAGGCTGGGCGTCCTTCCAGCATTCTCGGTGTGACATGTGCCTGCAGGAGATATTTTTCGTGTGGGAATTGCCGGCGGGCAGTCAACACCTGTTCCCAAATGGAGGCTTCGAGAATTACTCCATCCCCGCCGCCTTCACAAGCCGGTTTGATGGCGAAACTCCCGCCTAATAGACTCAGGTCCATCTGGGGGATGTCAGACTGTTCGGTGCAGGAGGGAAGGATGACGGTGTAGGGTGTATCCAGGCCACAGCGGATGAACTCCGGCTGCATGGTTGCTTTATCGTTCGTCCAGTGAGCTCGCTCGCGCGGATTGATATGAGGGATTTCGTGTACGCTTGCCCAATCAGCCATGGATTGGAAGCGCGGGTCGGATTCGGAGGCGCGATCAAAAAAGGTGGCGAAGGTGATTCCCCCGCTTTCCAGCCCGGCCAGGACCTGCGCCAGAGTCTCCGGTGTGGCTTGCAGGAGGGACACCCCACGCGCCGCACAGGCGGCCTCGAGCAGATGGACGAAGTCGGCGTCATGCTCCCAATTCCAGACTAGGCACAGGTCGTAGTGTTGCATCTGGACAATAGAACCGGTCGAGGAATGCTTTATGCGAATTGTGAAAAAACGATCCTTGTTAAGTCAAGGCTTCTTGCTCGTGAGGGCCTGGGAGATTCAATAAACTGGAGGAGGCGTGCACACACCCGCACGAACGGCGAAGGATGATTTCCGTGGGCAGGAGAGTTTCCGGCTGGATTGGCCACCCCTGGATCAAGTTGAATAACTTCTGCGCTGCAGCGCGTCCTACTTCCTCCGTGGGAGCCCGGACTGTGCTGAGAGGAGGATTCAGGAGTGGCGACAGGCGAGAATCATCGAATCCGGCTACCGAAACATCTTCCGGTACGCGAATACCGGCTTCTTTCAGGGCAACGAGTACACCTACTGCCGCGTCATCATCGCCGGCAAACACCGCATCGAATTTAGCATCACCTTTCGACAGGCGTTCTCGAAGAATTTTGTAAGCTACCGCGTGTTCGAACTCACCGCGCAGGATCAAACTTTCGTCAATTGGAAAGCCATGGGCTGCGAGTGAGACGCGATAGCCTGACTCACGCAAGTCAGAATCTTCCTGGTTTTGGGGACCCTGCATGAACAGGATGCGTCTCCTGCCATGGTTCTCGATCAGATGATCGATAATTTTACGGGTAGCCTCTTTATTTTCTACAGTAACAAAGGGAATTTTAAGATTGATGGGCGAGGTACGGTGAATCAAGACAACCGGGAACTCGGACTTAATCAATTTGACCAACTGTTCTTCCGAAAGGCTGTTGGAAAATACAAGCGTGCCGTCGGTGTTGTGTGGTCCAAGGGGGGAAGGAGCCTTTCTATTTCGCATCGCCGGCGTGGATATGGCGACTAACAGATTGTAGCCGTTTTCGCTAGTCACGGCTTCGATGCCGTTGAGCAGTGGAGCAAAGAAATCATTTACCACGTTGGTCAAGATCAGGCCAACCGCCAGCGTATGCCGGGTGGCCAGTTGGCGGGCAATGGCATGGGGCGTATAGTCCAGCTCCAGCATCAACTGAGAGACGCGTTCTCCCACCTCCGGGGATACGGGCCCGCTGTGGTTTATGTATCGGCTTACCGTGGCTATGGAGACTCCTGCATGCCGAGCAATGTCACGGATTGTGATCGATGAAGATTTTTGCGTCATAACATTTAGACCTCTGCACTATGCATGGAGATGGCGATTCGTTGGCCTGAAAAGATTTTTACATCCGATAGATTCATTATAGCATTCTATGGAAAAATTTTCCTAGCCGACGGTGCTCTGCGCCGGAACCCAGACCCGCGTAAGATCAGTGGAAGGGTGCGTTTACTCCAGTCAAATATTCGAAGCCGGGCTTGCCCGGTACTTTTCGGTTGCGCAGCCCCCTTGTTAGCATTAAAGCAGGAGGGTTAAGGCGGCATCACTTCCCTGCCTGTTCGCGAGCCAGCGAAAGCCGGATCTCGCCTGGTAGGTTCTTCACCCAGTGTTTATTAACCCAGCGCGCTGTCGTTGATGATCAGAACAGCCTGGCGCGTGCTACTACAGAGTACTGCTGAAATATCTGAACCAAAATCCCGTCATTTGTGAGTAATGCGATAAAAGCAAGTTCAGAGATCAATGCAAGAAGCAGTAAAAGGGGAAGATTGTCCTATCATTGAAATGACAACCTTGCAAATACATTGCATCTAAAATCGTGTATAATCTTAATGCCCTGGCCTTATTGTGTGGCTCATTAATAGTAAAAGGAGCCTGAGGCCACGACTTTGATGCTGCGAAGGATGATGTTAATGGCTATTCCCTTACTCGATGTTAAAGGGCTTGATACGCAGTTTAAAACCCCCGATGGAATCATTTACGCGGTTAATGGGGTCTCTTTTTCGCTGAACGAAGGAGAGACCCTTGGCATTGTGGGGGAAAGTGGGTGTGGCAAAAGTGTGACGGTGCTCTCCGTTCTGCGCTTGATTCCGATGCCACCCGGGAAGATTGTCGCAGGGGAGGCCTTCTTCCGCGGACAAGATCTGTTGAAGATGTCCGCAGAGGAAATCCGCCATGTACGCGGTGCGCAGATAGCCATGATATTTCAAGACCCCATGACCTCTCTCAATCCGGTCTTGACGATTGGTACCCAAATGGAAGAACCGTTGAGGCTCCATTTGAACATGACCAAGCGGCAGGCCAGGTCGCGCGCGGCTGAATTACTTCAAACGGTGGGAATTCCAAATGCGAAGGATCGCCTGCCGGACTATCCTCATCAATTCTCAGGCGGGATGCGCCAGCGGGTGATGATTGCCATGGCATTGTCCTGCGATCCGCAGATCCTGATTGCAGATGAGCCCACTACGGCCCTGGATGTGACCATCCAGGCGCAAATCATCGAATTGGTGAAGCGTTTGCGCGACGAATTGGGCATGGCCATCGTCTGGATTACCCATGATTTAGGGGTGATCGCCGGCCTGGCGCAGCGAGTGTCCGTGATGTACGGCGGTTGCATTGTTGAGGAAGCATCTGTCAAGGACCTTTACGCCAGTCCGCAGCATCCATACACCATTGGGTTGCTTGGCAGCTTGCCCCGCCTGGATAGTACACAGCATCATCGTTTATTTTCTATTGAAGGTTTGCCCCCGGTACTTTATGAAAAACCGAATTCTTGCCCCTTTGCACCACGCTGTAAGTGGGCCATGGAACGTTGCTGGAAAGAAAATCCGGTGCTGGAGGGCATTGCCCCCGAACACCGCGTGTCCTGCTGGGTTGATACTCAAACCGGGAGAAGCCGTTCATGAACGAAAAGAATGACGTTTTGCTGCGCGTAGAAGACCTTGTCATGCATTTCCCGATCTATCGCGGGGTGATCCGCCGGCAGGTTGGGGCTGTCCACGCTGTTGATGGCGTGTCATTTGAAATCAAGCGCGGTGAAACCTTGGGCCTGGTCGGTGAATCGGGGTGCGGAAAATCAACCACCGGGCGCACGATATTGCAACTCTATAAGCCGACAGCCGGCCACGTCTACTATGATGATACTGACCTGACGACGCTTAAGCGTGAAGAAATGCGCTGGATGCGCCGGGAAATGCAAATGATCTTCCAGGATCCATATGCCAGCCTGAACCCGCGCATGACGGTTGGTGAAATTATTGGTGAGCCATTGATGGTTCATGGCGTCGCCAGCGGGAAAGAAATCCAGCAGACTGTGCTACACCTGCTCGAAGTGGTCAAGATGGAACCGGCATTTGCCAATCGTTATCCTCATGAGTTCTCCGGTGGACAACGTCAGCGTATCGGCGTTGCCCGTGCCCTGGCATTGCAGCCATCTCTCATCATTTGCGACGAACCGATCTCAGCCCTGGATGTTTCGATTCAGGCTCAGGTGGTCAATCTGTTGGAAGACTTACAGTCGCAGTTCAATTTGACCTACCTGTTCATCGCTCACGACCTGTCAATGGTACGGCATATCAGCACTCGCGTGGCTGTGATGTACCTCGGCATCATCGTTGAAATTGCCGATCAGGCCGAGCTGTACAGTAATCCCTTGCATCCGTACACTCAAGCATTACTTTCGGCGGTCCCGATTCCTGACCCGGTTACGGATGCCAAACGCCAACGCAGGGTCCTGGAAGGCGACGTTCCATCTCCAGTCAATCCACCTTCGGGTTGCCGTTTCCGGACCCGTTGCTGGCTCGCGGACAAGATTTGCGCTGAACAGCGGCCTGAATTTCGCGAAATCAGACCCAATCACCTTGTCGCTTGTCACATGGTTAGCGCATGAAGATCGCGTAAAGGAGGTGATCACCGGAAAATATGTAATTGCATCTCTAGTTTGTATGTCGTATCCACTTTCATCCATACTTTAGAAGAGGAGAAGGATTATGCGTAAGCTTTTTGTTGTTCTCAGTTTGTTAATGGTCACGAGCATGCTGCTTGCAGGCTGCGGCCCCAAGGCGACCGCAACCGCAGCCCCGGCGACCGCAGCCCCGGCGACCGCAGCCCCGGCGACCGAAGCCCCCACCGAAGCCCCCCCGCAAAACCCGTATCTCGGCTCCGGTCAGCTGGACGGCAACGGCATTCCCAATGACTTCTTTGCCGATGTCCATATCCGCAAGGCGTTCAGCTATGCCTTCGACTGGGACACCTTTATCAATGATATCTTCAAAGGCGAAGCTGTCCAGTCGATTTCGCTGCCCCTGCCCGGAATGCCGGGTTACGATCCCGAGGCTGAGCACTATACCTTTGACCTCGAGAAGTCTGCGGCAGAATTCAAGCTGGCTGACCTGGATCATGACGGCATCGCTGCCGGTGATGACCCGGAAGGTGATGTTTGGACAACCGGCTTCCGCATCCAGATGCTTTACAACCAGGGCAACACCACCCGCCAGATCGTATCCGAAATCATGGCTGCCAATCTGTCGCAGGTCAATGAACTATTCATGATTGAAATCCTCGGTCTGCCCTGGCCGGCTTACCTGGCCGCCCAGCGCGCCAAGCAGATTCCCATCATGACCGCCGGTTGGCAGGAAGATATCCACGACCCGCACAACTGGTACCAGCCCTATACCACCGGCGCCTATGGCAGCCGCCAGAACCTTCCTGATGACCTGAAGACCCAGTTCAAGGCTCTCCTGGACGAGGGTGTTGGCCTGACCGATCCGGCCGCACGCGCTGAGGTCTATTACCGGTTCAATAAGCTCTACTTTGACACTGCTCCCGGTGTGCCGATCGTAACGGCGACCAGCCACGGCTTCGAGCAGATATGGCTCCAGGGCCGCATTTTGAACCCCATCTACTCGGGTGATTACTATGCTACCATGAGCAAAGCTGCCGGCGCCAAGAATCCGGATACCATCACGCAAGCCACCATCGGCGATGCGGATACGTTCGATCCGGCCCTGGCTTACGATACCGCCAGCGGCGAGATCATCCAGAACCTCTATGAGACGCTGGTATTCTACGATGGTGCCGCGACCGACAAATTCGTGCCTCAGCTCGCCGAGTCGTGGGAAATTTCCCCGGATGGCAAGGTCTATACCTTCAATATCCGCCAGGGCGTGAAATTCCACAACGGGGATGTCATGACCCCGTCCGATGTGGCCTATTCATTCGTACGCGGCCTGCTGCAGGGCGGTTACGTCTCGCCGCAGTGGCTGCTGGCCGAGCCGTTCTACGGCGTTGGCACGGATGATGTAAACCTGCTGGTGGACCCGGAAGGCAACCTGGCTGACGACCGCGACGGCATGATCGCCGCTGACCCGGCCAAGCTGACGGCCGCCTGCGAGCAGACGAAGGCCGTCATTGTGGCCGACGATGCCGCCGGCACCGTGATCTTGACCCTGGCGCAGCCTTGGGGTCCCTTCTTACCCACCATTGCCCAGTCCTGGGGCTCTGTTGTGGACCAGAAATGGGTGGGTGAGAACGGTGGCTGGGACGGCTCCTGCGATACCTGGCAGAACTTCTATGCCCAGCAGTCGTCGGACGATCCCATCGGCCAGATTGCCAATGGTACCGGCCCCTACAAGCTGGATCACTGGACTCAGGGCCAGGAAATTGTCATGACGCGCAATGATGAATACTGGGGTGCACCTGCCAAGAATGCACGTGTCGTCATAGACATCATCCCCGAGTGGGGCACTCGCTTTGCCATGCTGCAAGCCGGTGACGCCGATTTCGTCGACGTTCCGGTTGAGAACCGCGCTCAGACTGACGCGATGGTTGGTGAATTCCTCGTGTTCGATATCGCTTCCAATCAATACGGACCTGTTCAAACGCTGTGCGGATACGATTCAAACAAGGTCGGCGTTGCAAGGTTCACGGCTTGTGCAGCCGGCGAGACTGGAACGGGCGGTCCACTGCGCCTCTATATTGGTCGTCCAGGCTTGGTCATGGACGTGATTATCTACAACTTCGCCATCAAGTAAACTACAGAAGTTGTCCGTTCGTAATATGCACGGGGGCCTGTTTACAGGCCCCCGTCATCCTCCCGGCAGTTTTGTCCTGCGGAGTGAAGAGAATCCAGATCCTGTTCACTCCGGATAACAAAACCTGCGAGGTAATGAAATGACTAATTACATCATCCGTCGCTTATTGCTGGTGCCAGTATTGCTCTTCGGGGTTACGATATTGGTTTTTGCCATGCTGCAATTCCTCACCCCTGTGGAACGCTCGGCTTTGTACGTACGCGATGTTCCCAAAAATGATAAACAAATCCAGGGTATTATCAAAATGTACGGGTTGGATAAGCCCATCTATGTACAGTACTGGACATGGCTGGTGGGCAAAATTGATCGAGTCTCTGGCGAGAGGCGCGGCGGGATCCTCTTTGGGGACTTCGGCTACTCGCGTACAGCCTCCCAGCCGGTGGCTGAATTAATCAAGACACGCTTCCCCAATACCCTTGATCTCACCCTCTGGGCAATTGCCCCGGTGATCCTGATTGGCATCTGGATGGGAGTGCAGGCGGCTGTCCACCAAAACGGTTTTATTGATCAGGCAGCCAGAATTTTCAGCATTGTGGGAACTTCTTTCCCTACTTTTGTATTTGGCCTTTTGGTGCTGATGCTTTTCTACGCTCACTGGCACTGGTTTCCGCCGGGCCGGGTTTCGGATTGGGCGAGTATCGTTCTTTACTCCGGTAGTTTTCACCATTACACCAGCTTGCTGACTTTAGACGCTTTGCTCAACGGTAGGTTCGACATCTTCCTGGATGCCCTGCGCCACATGTTTTTACCGATCCTGACTCTTTCCTATATTAGCTGGGCAACCTTTGTACGCGTGACACGTTCCTCGATGCTCGAAACCCTGCGCATGGAGTATGTCACGACGGCCCGCGCCAAGGGGTTACGCGAGCGGGATGTTGTAAACAAACACGCCCGTCCGAATGCCATGATCCCGGTCGTGACCCTGGCGGGCTTCCAGGTGATCGGTTTGCTGGGTGGTGTGGTTATCACCGAAACCGTCTTCAATTATCCGGGCATTGGTCAGGCAGCTGCCAACGCGGCCGCGCAGTTGGACGTTGTCACGACCCTGGGATTTGCGATATTTAATGGATTGATTCTCATTGTAGCGAACCTTGTTGTTGATATATTATATGCGGTCGTTGATCCGCGCGTCCGTCTGTCTTAGGGAGACCTGTCATGTCTGATAATACTTCTTCGGGTAAAAGCACTCTCTTGAGCGAGCCAGCGCCCCTGAGTAAGATCGGTTGGCTGGAGCATTTCCTGGGCCCGGAAAATTACCGCATCGTCAAAGGCTTGCTCAAGACACCGGCTTCGATCCTGGGTTTTGTCCTGATTGGCCTGTTTATTATCATTGCACTGGCGGCTCCCGTGATTGCGCCTCCGGTTGGCAATGATCCTTATAAAATCCCGCGTGATGGATACAGCTCTGAACCCCGCCCGATGATGTCGGCGTGGGAGCGCGGCGTGCCGCCTCTGCCCTTTTGGTGGAAGGCCGTCATGAAGACAGATAATTGGGTGCATATTTTGGGGACTTCCCAGGGTCAGTATGATGTTTTCTATGGCATCGTCTGGGGGACGCGAACAGCCTTTCGGACGGGTTTTATCGTGGTTATCGCCACCTTTCTGATTGGGGTCATCATCGGTTCGATCTCGGCTTACTATGGCGGCGCAGTGGACAACTTACTCATGCGCATCGTGGATATCTTCATGACACTGCCGTTCCTGTTGGCAGCACTTATCATGGCGGCTGTGCTCACCCCAAAAATCGGGAGGAGCCTGATCCCTGTCATTATCGCCCTCATCACGTTTGGCTGGATGGGTTACGCGCGCATCATCCGTGGCGATATTCTATCGATCAAAGAACGTGACTACATTATGGCCGCGCGCGTCATCGGCGTGAAGGACGGGCGTATTCTCTTCAGACATATCCTGCCCAATGCCATCTTCCCGACATTGGTGCTGGCTTCCCTGGCAATCGGCGATGTGGTGCTCAGTTTCGCCGCTTTGAGTTTCCTGGGGATCGGCACCCAGATTGGTTATGCAGACTGGGGCCAGGTGCTCAGTTTTGCCCGCAACTGGATCAGCAGTCTGACTACCTACTGGTATATTGTCGTCTGGCCTGGCCTGACCCTGGTTATGTTCGTAATGGGTTGGAACCTGGTCGGCGATGCCTTACGCGACGTGCTCGACCCGCGCATGCGTGGGAAGACTTAAGTCGAGTCAAGTAAATCTTTTGTATTCCTTTTGTTCCCTCCTGGTTTAGCGGCGTGTTTGCCCTCGCTTTTCAGGAGGGAACGAATATTTCGGGGGACGTTGTGCATTTCACATTTTGCCTGTGCTGTCTCTTTCTGCGGAATAGGCGCACACCGGTAGCTGGTTTACAGAGTACTGCGTAAATATCTGAACCAAAATCCCGTCATTTGTGAGTAATTCGATAAAAGAGTCCACTGCAAAAAGGTCTTTAAACACAACCCCCACAAAACGGGGCAGGCGTACACAACGTACACAAAGGTTTGAAGATGAAGGCTTTTCCTTCGTGTCCCGCTCGCCCCCCATTCTTCGGGGGTCGTGGCCTTTGTGTTTAGGCGGTTTTTGCAGTGCAGTCATAAAAGCAAGTTCAGAAATTTATGCAAGTAGCAGTAGAAAAACGAATCAAAAACTTTGCTATAATGCAAACAATCTAGTTCCACTAACATAAATCACAGGTTTCCAAATTGGCAGGCAGAGTAATCCTCTTGGAGGCGTATGTTCTATCATCGTATCTTGATTGTTGAAGACCAGCGTGAGGTCAGCCGCTTGTTGCGTTCGGCGCTGGAAACACTGGCACATAAACTGGAGATTGTCGAAGCCTCATCGGCAGAAGATGCCATCCTCGATAGTTCCCGCCATCCGGTGGACCTCCTGGTTGCTGATTATCGTTTGCCTGGATTGTCAGGTATCGAATTAATGCGCAAAGTGCGCAAGGTTCACCCCAAGGTGAAAGTGATACTTATTACCGGCCAAACAGCCCCTAAAGTTCGGAAAGAAGTTGCCGAGGCGGGAGCAGATGCTTTTTTCATCAAGCCCGTCCCCATCGCCGATTTCCTGGACGCGGTGGAACGTCACCTCGGTCTGGTAGGGACCAGTTTCCCGCCCGAGCCGATTACTGCCGATGAGGACGAGGAAATTCAGCGCAACCTGCCGGACCTGTTGGTTCATCTACGCCAGGAATTGGAAGCGATAGCGGTTCTTTTACTTAACGATACCGGGCGCGTCCTCGCCAGTGCTGGGAATCTGCCCGATGGTCGTAATGAGATATCTCTGCTTTCCTCTTTGCTTTCAATTCACAGTGCCGGGCAAAAGGTTTCGCGCCTGATCGGTCAGAAAGTTGCCTCGAACTGGTATATTTTTGACGGCGATAAGTACGACCTGATTTTTGCCCCTGTCGGGATGACACACGCCATGCTGGTCATCGGTAAAGAACTGGCCGACCAAGGCCGGGTGTTGAAGACGGTGGACGTCTTCTCGGCGGCGCGCAAGACCATTGAACCGGCACTTAATGAGGTCGCCTCAGGCACGCCCGTAACTCCGGAACTGCTCACGATGCCTCTGGAAACTCCCGAACAGAGCGCCAAAGAATTGGAGTCGCTGTTAAAAAGCGCCAAGAAGAAGCTCAAGCCTGCCGAGGTGGATGATTTCTGGGATAAGGCCGCCCATAAGCACAAAGCTCCAACCAAACCGGATATGCTTTCTTACGATCAGGCCAAACAACTCGGTTTGGCGCCAGAGGACGAAACCTAAAGAGCACTGGCGCGGCTCTGCAAGGATTGTCCGACCGCACGGCCTGTGATACAATTTGGGCCGCTTTGGGGCGTTGTGCAATGGCAGCACGTCAGCCTTTGGAGCTGATTATCTTGGTTCGAATCCAGGCGCCCCAGCCTGATTTTCCCGCCTGCAAGCGGGGCTTTTTTTCCGAGAATGGGCCTTGCGCCGCCCCGCTGGCAGTGCAGGCTCATTCTATTAGTAGGAGATGTAAATTATGAAAGTCACTGCCGTCCTTCTGGCTGCCGGTCAGGGCACGCGTATGAAGTCCGATTTGCAGAAAGTGCTGCATCCCGTCTGCGGAAAGCCGATGGTCGCCTATGCACTCGAAGCGGCTTGTTCCGCCAGTGCCGAGAAACCGGTGGTTGTCATCGGGAACGGCGGGAAGGCGCTGCGCGAATTCCTCGGGGATGCGGTACGCTGCGTTGTCCAAAACCCACAAAAGGGCACCGGGCACGCCGTCCAGCAGGCGGAATCTGCCCTGCGCGGCAAAACGGACCTGGTGCTGGTCACCTACGCCGATATGCCGCTTCTGCGCTCTGAGACCCTGAACCGGCTCGTCGAAACGCAGAAGAAAAATTCCGGTCCAATGACCATGCTGACGGTCCTCGCTGCCGACCCGCGCGGGTTCGGGCGGGTGGTACGAGGCCCGGATGGGAGCGTGCAGGCCATCGTCGAGGAGGCTGCCGCCACGCCTGAACAACTATCCATCAAAGAGCTAAACGTTGGTGCGTACTGTTTCTCCGGCGATTGGTTGTGGGATGCCCTGCATCGGATTCAGCTTTCCAAAAAGGGTGAGTACTACCTGACCGATACCATTGCACTGGCGGTAAAAGGCGGGCTGGTCGTGCAGGCGTTGGTCAGTGATGATTTGACCGAGACGATCGGCATCAATACGCGGGTCCATTTGGCCGAAGCGGAAGTTGCCATGCGGGCACGTATCAACCGAAGGCACATGCTGGCGGGCGTCACCATCGTGGACCCGGCCGCGACCTACATCGAACCGGATGTGACCATTGGCCGCGACACGGTCGTCTGGCCGAATACTCATTTGCGCGGCAAGACAGTCATCGGCGAAGGTTGTATCATTGGGCCGAACACCATTGCAGAGGATACGATCATCGGTGATTATTGTGAAATCCTGGCTGCTGTGATGGAAAAGGCGGTCATTGAAGATAATGTCGGCATCGGTCCGTTTGCCCACCTGCGCAAAGGGGCACACCTGTGCAAGGGCGTCCACATGGGCAATTTTGGGGAAGTGAAGGATTCCACGCTCGGACCGGGCACCAAGATGGGCCATTTCTCGTACATAGGTGATGCCACGATTGGCCCGGAGGTCAACATCGGCGCCGGGACGATCACCTGCAACTACGACGGCGTCCACAAAAACCCGACCGAAATTGGCGAGAAAGCTTTTATCGGCTCAGATACGATGCTGGTCGCGCCGGTGAAGATCGGGGCGCGCGCCAGGACCGGCGCTGGAGCCGTAGTCACGAAAGATGTGGAGCCGGATACGCTGGTAGTGGGCGTGCCAGCGCGGCCGATCAAGAAATTTGAAACGAGTAAGAAGGTAGAAGTGAGAAGTAAGAAGTAAGAGGCCAGAAGCAAAAAAACAGGAAACGAGAAAATAAAAAAAAAAAGGTGAATCCATGGCTGGCTTGACAGACGAGGAACGCCGCGCGTTGATTGCCCTGGCGAACGAGGCCCGGCGCCGGGCTTATGCCCCTTATTCGAATTATCCCGTCGGCGCGGCCCTGCGGACGAAATCCGGGCGCATCTTCACCGGCTGTAACGTTGAGAACGCTGCCTATCCGACCGGCATGTGCGCCGAGCGTATTGCCATCTTCAAGGCTGTCTCGGAAGGGGAGCGCGAGTTTGAGGTTATTGCCGTTGTTACCTCCAATGGTGGTTCGCCATGTGGCGGCTGCCGGCAGGTGATGGCTGAATTTGGCCTCGATACAATCGTTTTGATCGCAAATGGTCAGGGTCAATTAGCGCGGGAGACTACCGTGGCCGGGTTGTTGCCAGGGGCGTTTACGCCAAAGGATTTAGAGTAGGGGCACGGTATACCGTGCCCCTACGGGCATATGACCGAACCCCGTTCCTTCCGCGTTGAAGCCGTCGTCCTCCGTCACTCCGATTGGGGCGAGGCCGACCGCATCCTCACACTCTATACCCGTGAGCGCGGCAAAGTGCGCGCCATCGCCAAAGGGGCGCGCAAGATCCGTTCGCGCAAAGCCGGGCATCTCGAACCGTTCACACGCGTCACCCTGCAACTGGCAAAGGGCCGTGACCTTCTGATTGTTACCCAGGCCGACACGCTGGATGCCTACCTGCCACTGGGGGAAAATCTGGTCAAGGCCGGCTACGCCTCATATGCTGTTGAATTGCTTGACCGCTTTATCTACGAAGATGAAAGCAAAAACGATAATATCTTTCGCTTGCTGACCGATATTCTTACCCGCATTGCCACCGAGCCGGACCCCTGGCTTGCGCTCCGCTATTACGAGGTACGCTTGCTGGATTCCCTGGGTTTTCGTCCGCACCTGTTCGAGTGTGCCAATTGTGGCGAGACAACCCAGCCGGTGGATCAATTCTTTTCGACAATGGCGGGCGGGGTGCTGTGCCCGAAATGCGGTACAAGCTTGCCAGGAGTGTGGAAAATCTCCATGGAGGCGCTCAAGTATTTTCGTCACTTCCAGCGGAGTCCGTACCCGGAAGCGCAGCGGGCGCAGCCCAGTTCCGAGGTCCAGAACGAACTCGAGACGCTGATGCAGAAGCATTTCACATACCTTCTGGAACGCGAGCTGAATTCCCCCGGATTCATCAAACAAATCAAAAAGTAGACGAGATACTGTCTCGTCCGTCCTACCGTTTTTCCTGCCTGTGCGCCCACCCGATCATGAAAGTTTGCATGACCCATTCGATGAACCAGCCCAACTTCCGCCAGACGAAGGCCTGGATAAGGCGGCTGCGCAGCCGATAAAAGAATTTGGCGAGCCAGGTGCGCCGCCGCAGCGCCTTGCCCAGTTCGGAGCGCAGGAGGATCGTTTTGTAATCCCGGAAAGTGAAATCCCTTTTAGCGAAGGCCTTTTTGATCGCCTGTGCTGCAAACCGGCCATAGCCGAGGGCGGCACTGATCCCTTCGCCGAAGAGAGCATCCGTACCGGCTGCATCCCCAACGAGTAGAACGCGCGGCGCGGCGAAGACGCTCCTGGCTTCGAACCAGCGCAGCGGATGACCCTCCAGTTTGTACTCATCCAGGCTGTAGCCGTGACGCCCGAACTCGGCGGCCAGGGCTGCGCGCAGAGAAATGTCCGTTTTGGTTGGATAGACGTTGCTGTCGTAAATGCCGCGCACCCGTACCGGCCGGCCGTTTTCGAGAGCGGGGAAATCCCAGGTGTACCCCAGAATTCCCTGCGGAATGTAGAGAAAGTCAAAATAGGAATCGGTCTGAATGTGGAAAGATTTTTCCGGTCTAGGCTCGGTGAGGATCTCCAGCAACCGGGCAGTGTGGGTCTTTTCCTGTGGAATAACTGCCCGGCGGACAACGCTTTTAGACCCGTCCGCGCCGACCACGACCGAGGCGCGGTACTCGCCTTGGTCGGTCTCGAGCACCACTTCGGACCCGGTGACGGTCACCCCTTTAACTGATGTATTTTCGTGGACGAGAAAGCCGCGCTCACGCGCTTTGCCGGCCAACCAGGCATCGAACTCGTGGCGGCGGATGGTGCGGAAGGCGAAAGTTCCTTTCTTCTCGCCGCGCATCTTCATGCCTCTGCCGTCGAAGTCGAAGTGCGCCCAGTCCACATCGTAGTGCGGGATTTCGGTGATGTCCAGCCCCAGGTGACGCAGGATTACTTCTGCATCCGGCAGGATGCCTCCACCACACAGTTTCGGACGCGGGTGGCGGGCCTTTTCCAGGATAAGCGTACGCGCCACCATCTCCGGCGCGACTTGCGCCAGGTGGAGCGCGGTGGAGATCCCGGCTGGCCCTGCACCTACGATGATAACGTCGTAATGGTCGGGGATACGCATGATGCCCTATTTTAAGGGGAAATTATCGAGAGGGCAAGCTGGCAATTAACTACTCCTCTGTCGTTCCCGGGTTTTGTGGCATCGTTACTTTGTAAACACAAATGTGGAGCAATTCTGGTGATTACCCACAGAGGAAATACCCAATTTGCCGCCCAATTACCGCAGCTAAAGAACCGCTTTTGGCGGCCAATGTTCGGAAATTACAAAGACAATTTGGGCAGCTATCAAGACGACAGTGAACAGGCAGCGCATGTGTTCGATGGTTTGGACACACATATCTTCGACATCCAAACTTTGCTCCTGATCGAAGCGATAGCCATGCTCAAGGCGAGTTCGCAAGCGCCAATCGGTGTAGACCTGTTGGACGATGGAGAGGTTGATCAGGGGGACGTTCGTGATCAAGACCAACTGCCTGTCCCAGGTTTCGTCATCGGCGACAAGAATCCACAGGGGTTGTTGAGTGCCTGGGATGCGTATCTTGAATCAGCCAAAATGTACCGTATCAAGCCTGGTTTCTCCGGCATGGTTGAATAACACCTGGAAGGTAGCTTGATAGGGCACGGTATCCACATCCACCAGGTCTTGCAACGGTTCGGTTTCCCAGCGGTCAAGGAGGTCATTGTAGATTTCCACAATTCGTTCCAGATGGCTGACCCGAAAGATGAATTCTTGCCCCAGTTTTTCTATACGGGCGAACATTTTTTGGTCATCCAGGCCAGAATCGCCCACAAAGCGCACCTTTCGCCCAGGATAAAGCCGCACTGTAGTTTTGCTCCGTGTTTCTGCTCGTCTCTAGCTTCCCTTGTTCCTACAACGATAAATGGTGACGCAACAAGAGGTACATGGCATGTGACCAAAGCAAGGGCGTAGCAATTGGCCCCCTCCGTTTGACCCAGGGTTCATAGTTGTTCGGGTCATTGAGATTCGTTGGGACTTGCTCTGGCAGGTGGCCATTTATGTCCGCCTGCTTATCCATCCATTCAAGCATTGCCTTGGCTTGGTCATATTTCCCAATCTCGGCGTAATACCAGCCCAGCCAGCCTGCTAACAGCACCCATTCACCACCCCCATAGTATGTGTCAGCAGGATAGCGATGAACCCCGCCTTCATGGACCAGAGATTGCTCGATGTGCGATACTGTCGTCAACATCAATGGATCATCCGGTTCGACCAGTCGGTAAGGGGTTGCCAATCCTAAAAGACTGGCATCTACCATGTTAGAACCAATAAACTTGACAAAATGCCCTTCGGTACTACTCCACTTCCGAACGAAAGCCGCTATAGCCTGCATAGTCTCCCGGTGATTGTAGGAGGTATATCGGCTGTGAGCTTTCAACCCGCCATAAATTGCCGCTAGCGTATGTGGATGCATCTTGTCAGGATACTCCTCCCAACAATCGTAACAGGGACGTTGCCACAACGCAGTCAGGTAGTTGGCTACCAATTCAGTAGCGCGTTCCCACGCTCCAGGCAGGGGCTTACCGGTCAAGGTGAGATGTTCTCCTAGCGCCCACAGCCATGTACCAAAACCATCCATCTGGAAATTTGGCCATTCTTCGCCAATTACTTCACTGCCATCCAGCGTGTAGCGGGTGTGCAAGTAATCTACGCTGGTCAACAGCTCGTCGCGTTGTGCCTTCGCCCTCGCCCGTTGGACAACAATGGCACGCTCATTCACAACAGTAGCTGCCCAGTCGTGAAAGCGTGCGGCACTTTCGTGCTTGCCGACAAGGTTCATCACATAGGCAATGAATGAACCATCACGAAACCAACAGTAGCGATAGGTTGGATAGTTCGGGCTGGCAAGATACGCTCCACTCAACGTTTGGTTTTGCAATATGATTTCGATACTACGTTGAAAGAGATCACTCATAGGGATGCACTTCAAAAGTAATAGGGGCGCGCGCCGGGTCTTCAAACCACTCGAAGCGGGTGGGGCGATGCGAAGGATAGACACGGAAACACAAATGATGATATTGATCCACGCCATTGCCGACAGGGCTACCCAACTCAAACGACTCATCAAGGTTGAGAGCAATGACCGACCCGGCCCGGACAAAAACGGGGATAATATTCTTCGGCGTGGGGTATCGCAATTTCTTCGAGCCGGTGTGTCGTTCGCCAGACCAAAAATCGTACCAGTCACCTTGCGGCAAGTAAACCTCAAGGCTGTCGTATCCTTCCCAAGCCACGGGCGCAATGAGCAGGCTTTCGCCGAACAGATACTGAAAAGGAAAATTATAGACCTGGGGATCATCAGGAAATTCGAGTGGTAATGCCCGCATCAGCGGCAGACCAGAGAGGCTCGCTTTGATGGCTTCGCTCCAAATGTACGGGAGTAAGTTCATCCGCAAATTGGCATAAAAGCGGAAGACGGTAATCACATCTGAGTCGCCGGTGCGTTCTTGAATGTTCCACGGTGTCCGATCCCGGCTTGGTTGGCGGTGTTCGTTGAATTCAGAGTGATATTGCATGATCGGGCAGAAGGCTGCCATTGCTGTTGCCCGTAAATAAAGTTCGGCAGACGGGATCTCGCCGCTAAAGCCTGCGATGTCCCAACCCCAGAACGCCAGCCCGGAAACACCGGCAGTCAGTCCGGCAGTGATCGAATGGCGAAAAGCCTCGAAGGTGGAGTTCTCGTCCCCGGCCCAATGGCACGACATGGTCTGCGTGCCGGTAAATCCTGCCCGGCTGAAAAGCACGCGCCCGGCTCCGGCAAGCTTTCTATAGCTGGCCTGATACAAATTTGGAAACAGGTTATTGACCTCGGCCCCGCGCCGGCCATCGGCAAATCGCAGGTCGTCACCCCACAGATGTTCGCCGCCATCGGTCTTGAAACCATCCACGCCCACCTCATTGACCAGATAAGCGCGTTTTGCCAGCCACCAGAGTTCGGCGGCGGGATTGGTTAAGTCCGGTACCCATCCCCCACGGAACCAGCTCGGTCGGATGTGATACGGCGTCCCATCGGCTTCCTGAACGACATAGCCCTGTTCGAGGGCGTGGGCAACATCTTGATCGTGCTGTGCATGTGGCGCGTCCAGCGTTTTTAGCACAGGGATTTGCCAGAGGATTAATTTCAGGCCGCGCCGATGCAATTCGTCCGCCAGACCTTTGGGGTCGGGCCAACGCCCGGCAGTAGGAAAATCAAAGTCGGTCAGGCTGAAAATCTCTGTGCCGGGCTTCGGGGAATAGCGCGCGTCGTTGAAGGTATAGAACGTGGACTCGTCACTCCATGCTTCGACCACCATCACCATTGCCGGGATGCGATGCCGTTCGGTCAGCGCGACTTGTTCCAACACAACAGCCTGGCTGTTCCACTCGTTGCCGGACATCCACAGGCCGAAAGCCCACTTGGGCGGAAGTAGGGGTTTGCCGACGAGGCCCGTGAAAGCAGAGAGGATCTCTTTGGGCTGCCCGACGAACAGACAAAAGTCCAGTGATGGCCCCTCGACGGCAAACCAGGCGCGATCGGACTCGCTGGCGGCCAGATCAAAATGCGTGCGGCGGGAGGTGGCCAGATAAACCCCATAGCCGCGAGAAGAGACAAAAAACGGCACCGGAAGGTATGTCCGGCGATCTTGATTCTTGTACTGATCAAAGATCAGAGCGTCTATCGTTTCTCCGCGCTGATCGAAAGCGTTGTAGCGCTGACCGAAACCGAAGAACGCTTCGCCAGGCGGCGTCGTCCAATGCTCGGCGAGGCGCAGGGCGTCAACCCCTCGTGCCAACCATGTCAGGCCGCCACCGGGTGGTTCGGCGAACAATACCTCTCCCTGAGCCGAAATGACCTCCAGGCGATAGGGGTTACGATGAACGACGCAACGCAGTTTGGCAGTCTCAACCACGAGGCGATCGTCGGCTTCCCGCAACGCGAAGGTTTCCGGCTTGCCCTCTGCCCGCGGCTCTTCCGGAGCGAGTGAGAGACGAAAGCGGATCGTATCTGGCCTCTCGCAGGAGATCGCCACTTGCAGCCCGTGTTCGCAGTTCACTACCAGCGATCTCGGCGTTGTACGCCACGACACCACGCGGCCCACCGTGCGCCACCCGGCCACGGTGAACTCAAACGAGGCCGATGCGGTTTCGCCGGGTGAGGCGACAAAACGATAGGTGACACGGTCACCCGCAGCCAGCGGAGGCAGCGTCGCGCGCCACAGTGTCGCGGTCGTAGTATCTTGTTCGTGAGTTGCCTGCGCGGTGTGTTCGGGGCCGCCATTTACTCGCCAGATGACGGCCACAGCCTGCGCCGCGCCGGGCGGCGAGGTTTCCACCCCAAGAGCCACAGGGTGACCCGTAACCGGGTCACGCGGCTGACGCTCACCCGGAGAGCGCTCGTAGGGATGGTCAACACCGCGCGGGGTATGTTGAAGGCTGGGGTGGCTAGAAGCGGTCATTGGGATTCGCTTTTCAATTTTGAATTGGTGTTAATACAACGAAGCTGAAAGCACCGATATTTTCAAACAGAAGAGAGCCATTGCTGGCCGCTATCTCTTTACCTCTGAATACATCCCGCCATTTTTCTACCTTACTGTTGATTGTTATGGTCATATTATGTGCAGCTATCCCTGGATTCAAGAGTACTATAATTTCATCATCCTCATATTCTCGTTTGTAGGCATAAACCTTTCCGACGGTAAGTAGTGTCAATAAGCGACCACGGCGCAACGCTTGATGTGCCATTCGTAACTGTATAAGTTGTTTGTATGTCTGAAGAATAGGCTGATTCCATAAATTCTCGTCCCACACCATTGTCCTACGACAATCTGGGTCTGTGTCTCCCAGCATCCCAACCTCATCGCCGTAATAAATCATCGGAGCTCCAATGGTGGTCATCTGAAACACAATAGCAATGAGTAGGCGCTTTACTTCGCCATTAAATACCGTGAGTACCCGTGAGGTATCGTGACACCCAAGAAGGTTTAGCATACTAGGCGCCGCTGCTCCGAGACAATCGAGTAAATGTCCCACCTCATACGCAAAATCCTCAGCATCGAGGATTCCCGAAGAGCAAAACCCCAAGATTAATTCGCGAAGACGATAGTTAGTTACTCCGTCAAAGATGCCTCCTTGAATCCATGGCTCAGCATCACGCCATATCTCGCCAACTAAATACGCCTGGGGATTTACTTCCTTTACAACCTCACGGAATTTCCGCCAGAACCCTAGAGGGATCTTGGACGGGCAATCCAGTCGCCAGCCATCTATTGACGCGTGTTTTAACCAATGTGCGGCTACTTTTAGGATGTAATTCTGTACTTCTGGGTTTTCGATATTGAACTTTGGCAGGTCAGACGCTCCTCCACAGGTGTAGTAAGATGGCGGGTCTTCCCTGATTGGGTATGAGATGGGAATGAACCAATCAGAGTAAGGCGATTTCTCTCCTTGGTTCTTGAAATCTACAAATGCTTTAAAACCATCACCGCAATGATTGAATACTCCATCGAGAATAATCCGCATTCCCCGATTGTGCAGATCATCTACGAATTCTCTGAATAATTCATTACTACCAAAGACCGGATCAATCTCAAAATAATCTGCAGTGTCGTACTTGTGGTTTGTCTTTGCCTTGAATATCGGATTCAGATATAGTGCATTGATCCCTAAATCCTGCAAGTAGCCTGTCTTGCGAAGAATCCCCCTCAGATCACCTCCAAAAAAATTTTCGCGTGTAGGGGGGTTTCCCCAAGGCTCGACTCCAGGAGGGTCATTTGATGCATCCCCATTAAAGAATCGATCCAGGAAAATCTGGTAAAAGATAGAATCTGCCACCCAATCTGGCGTAAAGGAATCCCCATAGATCTTTGTCATAAATATACTCATCTCCTCTTTTCTTAAGGGCACCTTGGATGAAACCAACAATAGCCGTAATCAGGAGTTGGGCTTGCAATAAAGGCCCCAGAAGGATCTTGATTTTAAAGAATAACTTCAATGCTTTGATTAAACAAGTCAGTCATATATTCTAGTCTCACCATTCTATTAGAATTAGATCCCAGTATTCAAGGGATGGGATTTCCAGGCTTAGAATCTGCTCGTTTTCTCCCTGCGTGATAGTAAAATCTAATTTTCTTAGTGATATTGCTAAATCGTCAGGAGTAGCAAACCAGACACCGCGAACATCTCGGTCAATACTTATAGAAACCTTAGTCGGCCCGAGAATTGTGGGGGGACTCCCAATGTCCATTCCCCATTCAGGCAACTTCAATCCAAGTAGATTGATAAAGCTGATGGCCGTGTAACCTTCGCTTTCTCGAACAATTGGCCATACTTTATTTGTTAATTGACTTGGAGACGTTGAAGTACCCTCAATCTGTATTCTCTGATGGTAATCTTGAGTGGAGTCAGACGATCGAGGGCCGATTACATCTTGATAGCGGATATAAAAGTCGTAGTACCTACGCAGCACTCCTGCCAATTCAGCGGGTATCGCTTTATATTTCGGGAAATAGGGATCTGCTAACATCCCATGATTTTCACCGAGTTCAATATGCCCACCACCACTCGCAAAAATCACGGCATCTATAAGTCGTACGTTGGATTCTAGTGAAGGATCAATGTATGCTGCAAGAATGACCGGCTTACCCCCACTAAGGCTTTGAGCCTGAACAATCAACTTATGAAGATCATCAAACCAGCTATAGGGGGGCCATACCTCAATATAGATAAAATCCTGTTTCGTTTGAGAGACTTCCTCAATAGGCCAGTTTGTAACGGCGTTGAATACAACTGCTCCATTAGATCGGTATTGAAGGACTAATTTCTTAGTAAGGTTGATTGTCGCTGCCAATGGGCCTGCGAGATTAAACTTATTCCCTTGAGCATCGTAACCCTGTTTCGGATCTCCATATTGGTCCAAGTGAATGCCATCAAACTCAGTCTCCGACAGAACTTTACTGAACTCTTCAAGCAAGTGATCTACCCAGGGGGAATCGGGCCTTGGGTCCATATAGACTAAAAAATTCTCGCCAAGGAAGTAAGGCTGGCCATTTGCCTTATACAATGCCCAGTCGAGGTGTTCTTGATAAAAGGGTATTGAGGCTGCATAGATGGCTGTATAAGGTAGGGCAGCCATATTTCGTTCATGAGCAGCGGTTATCAATTCCTCAATAGTTTTTCTCGATAATTGTCGGCCTAAGGGGTCCAAATAGGTATCCTGGTCAGACAACAACTGATCGTGGCGATACATCCAATCATAGAATTGCAACCCGTTAACGTGGTACCTGGTAAGGTTATCCATTGTTTGAGAGTAATCAGTCCGCCCTGGATAAAAGTCTGTCAGAAACCCATAACGTGGGCTCTCAGTCCAACTGTTAAGCACGTCGAATCCTGTCGTTAAACAGGCTATCAACACCCCACTCTCTGTTTCAATGCACAGATCAATTCCATACCCTCGGGGGGCAATTGACGATGGCGTGTATTGAAATTCAACCGTTTGATTTCCGCCGACTAGTTCTACCTGTTTATCAATACTATCTACCACTGAGTTTAGATGTTTAATTACGGCACTCATTCTAACTATGGTAGGTTGAACAACACTGCTTCTTAACTGTACAGTTAAATCTAGCGGCTCTTCGGGGAAGTAAAACGCCTTATTGAAATAGAAATCTATGATCTCTAATGATTTGATCATGGGCGATGCTCCATTTGTTGGTTTCTCAATTGGTTGAGTTTGTCTTGACGTGATTGAGGAGCCACACCCACTGGCTATCAGTTGTGAGAAGAGTGCTAATGCTCCCACGATATTTATCCGGAAGAGACTGTGGGAAACCCTCATCCTTTTACCGCTCCCGCGACTATACCGCCGACAAAGTAACGCTGAAGACTTACAAAGACGACAATGACCGGGATTACAGCGATGAGAGATGCCGCAAAAACCATTCCCCAATCAGTCCCATACTGTCCATGAAGTAGAGCAATTGCTATCGGCAGCGTGCGTTTGGGAGCATCGTCAATGAAGGTTAGCGCCAAAATATATTCATCCCAAAATCCCAAAAAAGAAAGTATTGAGACTGTCGCTAAAGCAGGCGTCGAGAGAGGTAAAACCATCCGGAAAAATATTGTAAAGTAATTTCCCCCGTCGATCAACACTGCATCTTCAAGTTCCCTCGGTAACGTCTCGAAGAATCCTCTTAGTAGGAAAGTGTTGAAAGGAACACTTCCTGCTACATAGAAGATTATCAACCCCCAT
>Ga0315284_10001013_pt1 | contig 39221 bp, 39 predicted proteins | sample YL17G09_16_MG_FD_203696 | JGI IMG/M metagenome (GOLD analysis project Ga0315284, IMG submission 203696) | Sediment microbial communities from Yellowstone Lake, YNP, Wyoming, USA - YL17G09_16 | ecosystem: Environmental > Aquatic > Freshwater > Lake > Sediment | place: USA: Wyoming | collected...
GGACGAATTAAAAGCCGTCGGCAAGGAAGCGATGGCAATTTCGGTGATAGACGATGTCAGTATCAGCCGCGTTGAGGAAATATTGCAAGAGATTATCAAGCAAAAATATTAGAGAGAGAGTTAAATTAATGCTTTTTCAATTAAACTAGTACCCTTTCAATTTTTTTGACTGCTGATGCTGACGGATTTTATCCAGGGATTTGGCTTCAATTTGGCGGATACGCTCGCGCGTCACACCGAATTCATTACCGACTTCCTCTAGAGTATGGGTGATGCCGTCATCTAAACCGAAGCGCATTTTTAAGATTCTTTGCTCGCGGGGCGACAAATCAACTAAAATTTCGCCCAATTGTTCTTTAAGCAAGCGACGGGCTGCGGAAAAAGAAGGCAGAATTGTCTTTTCGTCCTCAATAAATTCGCCCAGCGTTGAGTCCTCTTCATCTCCGCCCACCGGCGCTTCCAGAGAAACGGTTTCCTGCGAAATTTTAATAATATGGCGAACTTTATCAATATCTATTCCCATCTCGGCCGCAATTTCTTCAGGCAGTGGCTCCCGACCCAAATTCTGAAGCAACTGGCGCTTAACCTGGGTGTATTTGGAAATTGTCTCCACCATATGGACCGGAATGCGAATGGTGCGCGACTGATCCGCCAGGGCGCGCGTGATGGCCTGACGAATCCACCAGGTGGCGTAAGTGGAAAATTTATAGCCGCGCCGCCAGTCGTATTTTTCCACGGCTTTAAATAAACCGATATTCCCCTCTTGAATCAAATCCAATAATGTTAAGTTTGGGCTGCGGCCGACATAGCGCTTGGCAATAGAAACCACCAGCCGCAGATTAGCGCTGGTGAGCCGTTGTCTGGCCGCTTCATCTCCTTTTTCATTTTTTCTAGCCAGTTCAATTTCCTCCTCGGCTTTAAGTAGCGGCACTTTGCCGATCTCGCGCAGATACATCTGGACCGAATCAAGCGTTGTCTCATCTGAACCAATTAATAAATCTTTTTCTTTCAGGGGCCGGGTTTCAAGAGATGGCAAAACCTCTATCAGCTCGCCCGATTCCACTACTTTAATATTTTGCGCCTCCAGTTGCCGATATAACTCTTCCAGCCCTTCAATATCTTTTTCAATCCGGGGGAAAAAATGCAACAGTTCTGTTTCAGTGATAAAACCGCGCTCTTTGCCTCGCTGCAGCAAGGCCTTAACCTGGTCAGGAGAAAATAATGATTGGCTCAAAGTGGTTTTTTTTGTTTTTCTCGTACCCATTCGCCTTTTTGCTTTTATTTTTTTTGCCTGACTGACAATTTTTTCTTTCCTTGACCCCGAATATTTTTTAGCGATTTTTTTTGTTTTTTTCTTTTTTTTCTTGACCATAATCAAATTTTACTGTTTACTCCGATAGAAAGCCTTGTCTCGCTACAAAGATTCTTTATAACAGGATAGGGCTCTTTCTAACCGAGTTTATTCTCTGGTTAATTCAATTAATTCGCTAGATAGTTGGCTGAATTTTTCCAAAAAATTACTAATTTTCGATTTATTGTTTTCCACTTGCGCCTCTTTTATTTCAAAACTTAAAGCAGTCAGCCGATGCCTGATTTTTACAATTTTTAACTCTTTCAGACAGGCCTCAATTTCGCTAATAATCTGCAGCTCATCCATGACGGGCTGGTGCTGGATTTTCAAAGAAAGGTAGTCAACTTGTATGTTGAGTTCCACTGACAACAAATGATGCAAATGGTTTACGGGGTCTTTCTCTTTTTTTTCTTCAATTAATTTTTTTAAGTGGTTGAATATTTGACCCAATTTCTCATCTTGGAAATCGCATTCCCAGGCGGGCGTCAAATTTTGAAACTGCTGGGGATAATTAAGACAAAGCCCTAAAAATCTTTCTTCCAATTCTTCCAGTCGCGATTTGGCAACGGCTTTGTCCGGGGCAACTTCCCTCCCTATCGCTGATTCTTCTGACCAATCTTTCTGTCTCCCTGCGGGAGATCCCGCATAGCGGGACAAATCAAAAATTAAATCTTTTTCCTCAACGCGCAGATGGCGCGCCAGCTCCTTTATCCATTCCGATTGTTCAACGCGGCTGGAAATATTTTTAATGATCGGCAGCAAGTCACCGCATATTTTTTTTCTTTGATCAGGGGTCGGGGCGGAACCGGAAAATTTAGCAAAAGTTGAATCAAAATAAAATTCCATGACGGATTGCGCGCCGGCCGCCGCTGCCTGCCAGGCCTTCGGGTTTTTTTTGACAACTTCGGCCGGGTCTTTATCTTTTATCGAAATCACCTTCACATTGAAATCTTGCCTAAGCGCTAAATCAATACTGCGGCGCGTAGCCGTTACGCCCGCCGCGTCGGCATCAAAAGCCATGGCTAAATTTTTGGTGTAGCGGCCTATAATGCCCAGCTGCCCTTCGGTGAGCGCTGTGCCGGAAGAGGCCACCACATTTCGCACCTCACCCTGCCAAGACATCAATAAATCCATATAACCCTCAACAATAATACACTGATCTTTCTCGCGTATTTCGATTTTGCTTTTGTGCAAGCCGTATAAAACCCCGCTTTTATCGTAGAGAGGAGTTTGAGGAGAATTTACGTATTTTGCGGGTTCTGATTTTTCTTTATTCGTAATTCGTTTTGATTCGTAATTCGTAGGAATTTCAAAAATCCGTCCGCCAAACGCTACTACCTGCCCCTGAATATCAAATATCGGAAAAATAATTCTACTCCTGAATCTGTCATAATATTTCACTTGTGCACTTGTCCCTTGTTCACTTGTCTCTGCTATCAAACCCGCCTGCAAAATTTCCTGTTCTTTATATCCCCTGCCTTTTAAAAAATCGTATAGTGCTCGCCATTCATCCGGCGCCCAACCCAAGCGCCAATCCTTAATGATTTTTGACTCCAGTCCCCGCTCTTTCAAATATAACTGCACTTTTTTGCCAGTGGCGCTTCTGTCTAGTTGCGCTTCAAAAAATTTTGTCGCCAATTCGCAAAGCTCATAAAGCCGCTTTTTTTGCGACTGAATCTGCGGGTTTTGTTTTTGCAAAACCACGCCGGCTTTGCGCGCCAGCAGACGCAGCGCGTCGCCGAATTCTATTCCTTCCATTTTCATCACAAACCCGAAAATGTCACCTCCCTGACCGCAACCAAAACAATGCCAAATCTGGCGCTCCGGCGAAACCATAAAAGAAGGCGTTTTTTCGCTATGAAAAGGGCACCGGGCTTTGTAATTTCGTCCCGCTTTAGTCAGGCGGATATATTCGCCGATGAATTCAACAATATCAAGCTTTTGTTTGATTTGATCAACGGGTGAGCTGTCCATTTTACAGATTTACAGATCCGTACAGATATACAGATGTTTTATTTTATATTTACGATTCCTTTAATTAAAACACTCTGCGGAGTAAACCTAATTATCAAACCTAATTTAAGATTGGTATTTTTTAGATAGGCGTACACTTGTTCAATGTCACGTCGCGAAACCTTATTACCCTTTTTAATTTCTAAAATAATTTTATCTTCAATTAGAAAATCGAGAAAATAATTGCCGATTTTTTCATTTTTATATTTTAGGGGAGAATAAAATTCTCTTTTATATACAATATTTTCTTTGTTTAGTGCGGTGGCTATGGCTTTTTGATAAAATTTTTCCTGATGACCACAGCCTAATTGATTATAAACATCGTAAACCGAGCCGATTATTTTATAGCTTAAATCTTTATAGATTATTTGCTGATTTTTATTTTGAGTCATTTATCTGTACTTCTGCAATAATCTGTAAATCTGTAAATTATTCTACAATTATCTCTCCTTTCTTGCTCGGATGCAACGAACAATAATATTCATAGGTTCCCGGCACATCAAAAACTCGACTGTAGGGCTGACCGATTTTAAGCTCGCCGCTGCCCCAGTTTTCACCAGTCACGGTGTGAATTTTATTATCTTCATTATACCAGATAACTTTCGTGCCGACCTTAACCGCGTTTTTATTGGGTAAAAACTGATTGTCGCGAATGAAAATATTAAGCTGTTTTTCGGCGTCGGGCGCCGGGGTGCCTTTTAAATTAAAATTCGGCAGTTTAATATTTTTCAAAAAGCCCCAGTCAATTTTCTGCCAATAATATCTGGCGTAGTCAAAGGCCTTAAAGCCGGTATAATTTTGCGCATACCAGCTAATGACCAAAATTATTAAGACAAAAACTATGAGTTTTTTCATAATTTGTTTTCAATTTTAAATTATTTGTTGTCTGCCCGACTGATTAAAATGAGACCGACGACCACCAGCAGCAATGGCCAGTAGCGAACCGCGTAAAAACCGAAAGATAAAGGGAAAAAATTATTGAATAAAAACAGCGCCCCTAGAATAACTAAAATCCAACCAAAAAGATAACCGCGCCTCTTTTTCATTTCCTGCGCCTCCGGTTTGGTCTCTTTTTGAAACTCCTTCTTTAAATTCTGCGCTTTCTCTTTTAGGTCTTGGGCAAATTCTTTAATTTTTTCCTCACTGATGATGGCGGGCTCTTGGGGATTTTTGGGAATAAGCAGCCACAAAATTAAATAGACCAAAATGCCCGAACCGCCCAGCGCCACCACTAAAATAAAAAGCAGGCGGATGATGGTTGAATCAATTTCAAAAAATTCCGCCAAGCCGCCGCAGACGCCGGCGATGATTTTGTCGGTTTGGGAACGATGAAGCTTGGGCATAATTTCTCTACAGATTACAGATTTTTTACAGATATACAGATTTAGCTACCCCCTCCTTTTTAAAGGAAGGTTGAGGGAGGATTTAAGCGGGTTCAATTAAATAATTAATTACCTTTAAATCTCCCCTAACCCCTCTTTTATAAAGAGGGGAATAATGTATCTGTATATCTGTATTTATCTGTATTCTGTAGCTAATTTATTATTGTCCCCTTAAATTTTTTCCCCTCTAAAATATTTTTCAGATTCTCCAAATCTTTGCCGCCAGCCACGATGGCTTCAATTCCCTCTTTTTGCGCTAATTTGGCGGCTACCGGGTCAACCGGCGCGTGAATTCCCGGCGACCATTCGTTGGGAATCAATTTTAAATATTCCGACCAGGTTAAATTGATAAATGGCTTGGCATCTGGAAACTGCTGATTGTCTTTATTATAAACAAAATCCGGCTTACCTAAAATTAACACTTTATCAACATGGAAATCAACGGCAATTTGCACCGCCACAAAATCGGTTGACCAGCCGGGTCTCCAGCCGGCGGCGATGATTACTGAATAACCATCGAAATTGGTGATTTTGCCTCGATGCTCCAAAATTACCGGATGCGCTTGTTTGGCAAAAATCGTGCGCAGAAGTTGGGCGTTCAGGCGCGTGGAATGGATTCCCAGCCAATCCTTGTCTTCGTCGCTTACGTGGACAAACTCTCCGGCCGCTTTTTGAAATTTTCGGCACAAACTGCCGCCGCCGGTCACGATAATGAACTTTTTACCATCGTCTATCTCTTTTAAAATAAAATCATAAAAATCCCTTAAATAAGAAATGTCAATCTCGTCCGGGCAGATGATTGACCCGCCCAGGGCCATGACGAAAATTTGGTTAGCACTTTCCATATTCAAGAATGTTTTTCATTAATTTTATTCCAATGCCATTTTCGATTTTTATTCTGTTTGATTTTTTTGAGTATTATTTTTTCAATATCCACGTCCATTATTCCGCCGAGATGAAGAATGCGCTGGATTGCATCCCCTAATTCTTCTTTAAATCCATCTTTCCCATTAATCTTTTTATTGCGATATGCTTGGTATGCTTCGGAAATTTCAGAGTGAATTAGGGCAATCTTTTCAGCTAAGTTAATATCTTTGGGCTTACTGCCAAATCCTTTTTGCTCTGCCTGTTTCATTATTAAATTTGTTAATTCTTTGATGGTCATGAAAAATATTTGTTGACTAACTTTTTTAAATCATTAGGCAAGATGACGTGGCGCCGGCCCGACTTGTTCGTCAAGGGCCCGGGCTTTGTCGCGCAAAATTCTTTTGGCAATTTCGTCTACGGCCGCCAAAATCCAAAGGTAAGTTTTTGAACCGGCGCGATAATCGGCCTCACCAAATGACTGCAGCCGCGCCTGTTTTTGTAATTCATTGGCTTGAGCAAATTCGCTTTCTGACCCCTTTTGATAAACGGCAAAGGTTTTCCCGCCATTTTGGTTAACTATGGAAAAAACCGGAATGTCGCTCGGCCCATCAGCCACATAAATCATATTTTGAATAGGCACTCGCCTGTCTTGGGGCCGAATCGTGGCGTTGACGTCAATTTCGGCTACGATGTTAGTGCCTTTGTTAATTTCAAAAATCGCTCTGGTTTTGGTGGTATTATCAAGCACATAACCGATATCCAGAATCTCTCTTTTTTCTTGACTGGCCGGGTCGGCTGGCGCGTCAAGATAACCGGCTGGCGCCACTTTTTCCACGAATTCACAACCCCAAACGCCTTCAACATTGGGGGCGATTTTACTGCCCAAAATAATTTGCCTTAAACCCGTGCTTAAAATATAATGTTCGATTTTAAGCTCGTGTTTTTGATATGTCGGATTATTTTTTAATTTCTCTTTAACTATTTCAAAAAACTCCGGCAAGCCCGGATAAAATTCAAGTTGCGCGCCAAGTTGGCGAAGCAACTGATTGTTTAATCCAGGAAAAATTCCCGAACGGACATAAGTCAGAATGTGATTAAGATAAAGGGTGTCGCGGGAAACTAAGTCCAAGCCGTTCTTTTTATAAAAGGCCGGCAGATTTTCTACCTCTTGCCAAAATTTCTTTTCATCAACGTTAAAATGACTGAATAACGGCTTCTCCATATAATCGGGAATCAGGGTTTTGTCAAAATCCCAGATAATGGCGATAATATTTTGAGGGAAAATGTTTTGAGGCATAAAAAATTAGCGTATATTGGCGGAAGGGACGATTTTTATCCTAAGGGTAGTCTCCCGAAGGGATGACAAGTTTTTCTTTGCTTTGCCCTACGAAGCCTTGGCGAAGTATGGGACGGCAAATTCTTTTCTTCAGTTCAGTGTAAAGTGTATGGATAATTAAAAAATTTCTATTCAACCCACATTGATGTTGATTCGACTTCCCAATTACTGTCTTTCTCTACTAAATAATATAATTTTCCCGCACTGTATCCCATAGCTCCTCCCCTTTTTGGACCGTAAGAATTAGGGTCTCCGGTCATTACGCCAACCTTACCGTTAGTCATTTTGTTTATTTGTAATATTTCTTCTTTTTTCGCTCCAGCCTTGATAACAGCTTTAATTATTAATTCTGCTTCATCTTTTGAAAAGCCGCTCTGCTGAATTATATTATCAATAGAAGTTGAAGGATTATCGATAATTTTAAAGGCCTTGCTGATTCCTCTATAATAACCATCGGTGCTTTGGACAATGATTTGGTACACCCCTTCTGTAACAATTGGCTTTGCTGACACTTTCCAATCATATTTCCCAAGACTCCCTAAATTTTCAACAATAGGCACTTTTACTGGATTTTGTTCTTGCCATACCTCCTGAAGATAAATGTTTACCTTTTCCGCACCTTTTACTGACACCCATTTAATTGTTCTACTCTCGCCATTTTTCCAGATTTCACCTTCGGCTGGAGAGATGATAGTGATATTTTCTTTAATTATCTGTTTTTGCAGATACCAAATTCCGCCGCCGATGGCTAAAACCCCGACAATTATTAAAATTATTACAATTGAAGAAATTCCTTTTTGGTTCATAAATTTCAATTTTTTAATTAAGTGATTACTTCGACCTTTATGAAAAAATTTCTTTTGCCCTTATTAATAAATCCTTTTCCTTTTCGCCAAAAAAGCCCTTCCAAATCCTAGCCGAGCGGCGCGTTCCGCGCCGCTCGGCATCTTCTGTCCACTTGCGAAATCCTGAATTGCGGTGTCTGTTTGAAAATATCCGAACGGAACTGGCTGGGCCCCGCCTGCGTTGAAACTTCGGCGGGCAGGTCGGCTGGCGGAATTTTTACCCAGCACCGAAGCGATAGCTTCTGGTGCTGTGGCCCCCCACACCCCCCCCTTCCGCCCGCCTCGCCTTGCTTGCCCGACCGATAGGCGGGAACCGGAGCGGAAAGGACGATTTCAAGTTTTTCTTTGGCGGCAAATTCTTGTGGGTTTTTATTTCGTGAATTTGAAACTGGAAAGGATTTGGTCACGAAGCATCGAGTAAAAAATTAGTTAACCTTCTATTTATTATTCGGTTTGTAGGATTCCCACCATCTTAACCAATTATCATGAACCTCCTTCCTTCTTTGTTCATTAGCTGTTCCCACATCGTCATAAAAAGAAAACTCTTTTTTGCCTCTTTTATCAAGATAGATACCATCTATTTTATAGGCAAATTCAGACATAGCTGTTGCCGCTTGGTGATAAACATTGCCCCATCCCGTATCACCGTGGCGTGGTAAAGGCGTGTCGTCGAGAATAGCTTCTATTATACTAGGAACTAGTACTAATGAATTATTTGCCATAAAAATATCGATGACTTCCTCTTTTTCTTGAGGCGTTCCTGTTGCAAGTTTCTGTTCAAGTAATTGATATAATTGATACAAAGAAGATGGCTGCGGACATTTTTTGACTAAAGCAAAATATCCTACTATGCCAACCAGAACAACAATGATTATCACTAAAATAATATTTACAAAACCATTTTTATTCATGTTTAGTTATCGCTTAACTTCTCTTGGAATAGGTTCGACCTTTATGAAAAAATTTCTTTTGCCCTTACAAAATACGGTTCGAGCCGATTTGTTTTTAGGTTCTTTGGCAGTTTGGAACGTTCGCGGCGAAGGGTGTGAGATTTGAACTCACGATACCTTTCGGTATATCCGCTCTCTCCCGCCCATAGCGGAAAGGGTGGGATTCGAACCCACGGTACCTGTGAAGGTACACTTGCTCTCCAAGCAAGCGCTTTCGGCCACTCAGCCACCTTTCCGCTATAGGCGGGATTGCGATTTGTTACTAAAAATTCTACGCCAGCTTGAATTTTTAGACAAATTGGGAACAAGCAACCGCACTCGACCTCTATGTGACCTCTCCCAAAAAATTTTTATATCTGAATTATTTTATGCAATTTTTCTTGGCGACTTTTCTCTAAGCGCCGACCGGCCTCAGACCCCTCTTTTGTTTGTAATTCTATCCTTTCTAATTTCGGATTGTTCAATATGGCGGCGAAGTCCTCTAATGAGTGAAAATTTAATTTCGTTAGTTCCTTCTCTTCTTCGCTCAATCCGCCAGCCTTGTCAATTTTTTCTTTTCTGAACTTTAAGATGTTGAAAAAATTCGCCAGATTTCCCAAGAAATGAATGGCATGACTATTTGGTATCATAGTTTGATTTCCTATTTTATCTAAGTAATCTTGCAAACTTTCCGTTAATTTTTCTCGCGCCCCTTCGCGTCCAATTAGCGGGTCCAGAATTTCGGCGATTTCCGTTGACCCCAGCGCCGTCAAACAATTTTGAAGAGCATCAATCGTTTGCTCTCTGGCCATGCTCTCTTTGTCGTCAGAGGAAATATGCTCCTCTGATATAAATTTTTCAAATGCTCTGGCCATAATTTTTTTTTCTAATAAAATCCTCCACGATTTGCCTGGCTTCATCATCAGTTTTTTGACGCGGGGGGTGCTTCATCAGATACGAACTGACTTCCAGATAGCCGCCTTGCTTTCTGTCCAGCGCCAGACGAGCCAGCCGAATCGCGTCAATTACGATGCCGGCGCTGTTGGCCTTGTCATCCACTTCAAGCCGCAACTCCAGGGAATAAGGAATTTCGGCGAACATTCTGCCTTCAACCCGGATGAAAGCCAGTTTGGTGTTGCCCAGAAACGGAATAAAATCGCTGGGGCCGATATAAATCCTATCGGCTTTGATGTCCTTTTTTATTTGGCTAATCACCGACTGAGTTTTGCTGATTTTTTTGGACTTTAGCCGCTCCATTTCCCTCATGTTCAAAAAATCAGTGTTGCCGCCGACATTGAGCTGATATGTTTTGTCAATGACCGAACCGCGCTCGTCGCACAGCCGCGCCAGCACCCGGTGGACAATCGTGGCGCCGATCTGGCCCTTGATATCGTCGCCGATAATCGGCACGCCTGCTTCCTTAAATCTTTTTTCCCAGCCGGGATTTGAGGCAATAAAAACCGGAATGCAATTAATGAACGCGCATTTTGTTTCCAGCGCCACCTCGGCCCAAAATTCGGTGGCTTTTTGGGAGCCGACCGGCAAATAGTTGACTAAAATCTCGGTGTCGGTATTTTTTATTTCTTTGATTATTTTTTCGCGCAGTTTTTCCGGTGCGGTAGATTTTTTGAGCGGTTTGATTTTATTTAAAACGTAGATGCCAACACCGTCCAAAATCGGGGCCTCGCGGACTCTTATCTTGCTCGGCCCGAGCTTCACCCAGTTAACCAAATTCGGTTCGGCATAAACCGCTTTATCCAAAGTTCTGCCAATTTTATTTGCGCCGACGTCAAAAGCTGAAACGAATTCAATGTCCTTAAAGTCATAAGGGCCGACCTGACGGTGCATTAAACCAATAACTTTCTTGGCGGGATTTTGTCGATAAAATTCAATACCTTGCGCTAACCCGGCAAAACAATTCCCGACGCCAACAATGCCTACCTTGATTAGTTTTTTAGGCATTTTTTCGGCAATTAATTATTGCTCTTATTATACTATTACGACTTAATCTTGGCAAATTAAGACAAAAAAATCGCCCAGACCGTTAAATTTTGGGGCCTGGGCGGGGCAGGGGCTTATGGTTTTTTGAAACTTAGGTCTAACATCAAATACTTACCGACCTCGGTTTCCTTAATTGTAACCGAAGCTCCTTTTTCAATTATTCTCTTCAGTGCCTGCGCGCATTCGCGCACATCTTCGTCGGCTTCGCCGGGAGGCATCGCTAATGACAAATCGATTTTTTCCTCTTTACCCATGCCGCCTATCGGCGTTATTGTCGCTGTCCATAGCGCCATATTTTTCACCTCCTTGTAGGAACAAATTAACAACAAATTTGGTTAATTTTAATATATATTATTTTACTAACTCTGTAAAGCAAAAAGCGCCCGGATTTCTCCGAGCGCTTTTCAAAACTCAATCACTCATTCACTTAATCACTTTTTCACTAATCTTAGTATTCCATCCCTTCCATACCGCCCGGCATGCCGGACATTCCTTTTTCTTTCTTTTCCGGTATATCAGTGACCACTGCTTCGGTCGTCAGCAGCATGGAAGCGGCCGAGACCGCGTTCTGCAAAGCGGAGCGGACGACTTTGGTCGGGTCAATGATGCCGGCTTTAATCAAATCAACGTATTCATCGGTGGCGGCGTTATAACCAAACCCGCCGCTTCCCTTTTTTACTTCCGCGGCCACCACCGCCCCGTCTTTGCCGGCGTTGGCCGCAATTTGCCGTAGAGGTTCTTCCAAGGCGCGTTTCAAAATATTCAAGCCGATTTTTTCATCTTCTTCGACTTTGAGATTGCCGAGTGCCCCCAGCGCGCGAATGAGCGCCACGCCGCCGCCGGCCACAATTCCTTCTTCCACCGCGGCCTTGGTGGCGTTAAGCGCGTCCTCAATTTTGTCTTTTTTGGCTTTCATTTCCACTTCCGTGGCGGCGCCGACTTTAATGACGGCCACGCCGCCGGCTAATTTTGCCAGCCGCTCCTGTAATTTTTCCTTGTCAAAATCAGAATCGGTTTGTTCAATTTGTTTTTTAATTTGGGCGATGCGGGCGTCAATATCCGCTTTTTTTCCTTTGCCCTCAATAATAGTGGTATTCTCCTTGGTAGAAATAATTTTTCTGGCAGAACCCAGCATTTTTAATTCCACGTTTTCTAATTTCAAGCCGATCTCCTCGGAAATTACCTGTCCGCCGGTCAAAACGGCAATATCCTGCAGCATTTCTTTTCGCCGGTCGCCAAAACCCGGCGACTTAACCGCCAAAGTGTTGAAAGTGCCGCGCAGTTTATTAACTACCAGCGTGGCCAAAGCGTCGCCTTCCAGTTCGTCGGCAATAATCACTAATTCTTTTTTGCCCGATTTGGCGATTTTTTCCAAAACCGGAATTATCTCCTGCAGGGAAGAAATCTTTTTGTCGGTGATAAAAATCAAAGGGTCATCGTATTCGGCCTCCATCCGTTCGGCATTGGTAATCATATAAGGAGAAATATAGCCCTTATCAAACTGCATACCCTCAACCACTTCTTTGGATAAACCGAAAGTTTGCGACTCCTCAACCGTGATGACCGAATCCTTGCCTAAATCATGCATGATATCAGCCAGCATCCCGCCAATTTCCTGGTCCTGGGCGGCAATGGTCGCCACCTGGGCAATTTCTGATTTGTTGTTGATGGTCTTGGAAAGCTTTTTAAGCGCTTCAACCACCGCCTGGGTGCCCTTTTCCAATCCCTGCTTAATATCTAAGGGATTGGCGCCGGCCGCCACATTTTTCAGGCCCTCGGCAATTATTGCCTGCGCCAAAACCGTGGCCGTGGTGGTGCCGTCGCCGGCCACATCGTTGGTTTTGGTGGCCACTTCTTTAATAATCTCGGCGCCGATATTTTCAAATTTATCCTCCAGCTCAATTTCCTTGGCAATTGTTACCCCGTCGTTGGTGATGTGCGGCGCGCCAAAACCTTTATCCAAAACCACGTTGCGGCCTTTGGGGCCGAGGGTGACTTTCACGGTGTCGGCTAATTTATCCACGCCGCGCTTGAGCAAACGGCGGGCTTTTTCGTCAAAAAGAATTTGTTTGGGCATAATAACGCTACAGAATACAGATTATTTACAGATATACAGATAAAAGAAACTTCAATCTGTATATCTGTACTTATCTGTATTCTGGTAGCCAAATTATTTATTCAAGAATTGCGAGTATATCCTCCTCCTTTGCTATCAAATATTCTTTCCCGTCAATTTTAATTTCATTGGGTCCGTATTTGGTAAACAAAACCGTGTCGCCTTTGTGCACACTCATTGGCACGCGCTTGCCGTGTTCATCGGTTTTGCCGGGACCAACGGCAATAATTTTGCCCTGTTCCGGCCGTTCTTTGTCAACGGTTTGAGGCATAACAATGCTCACTTTGCCGAATTTCTTGACTTCTTCCGAAGAAACCGGCTCAATTAAAACTCGGTCTGATAAGGGTTTAATCTTCATAATTTCTCTACGGATTACAGATTTTTTACAGATATACAGATGACATTCCTTGCTGGCAGTAAAACCAGTAATTTTAAACCAGCAACTTTATCTGTATATCTGTACCAATCTGTAATCTGTAGCTAATTTTAGCACTCTTTTACCAAGACTGCTAATATTTATTCATTATTGTATTCTATTAAGACGACCAGCGCTTGTCAAGGGCGTCGCGGCAAAAATAAAAACCCGGCTTGAGCCAAGTTAACCTTGACTGAAGCCGGGACAATAATATCTGGCGGCGAGGTCGATGATACGTTATCTTGGTGCGTGGCGATCTACTGCTTGCCACACTTCTTCCATTGAACCATGATATACGCCTGGACCTGTTTTTACTTTAGGCAATTTTTTTAATTGCCTCAGTGTGTGATTTGAACGTTGCACACTTTCATAAAATTCCCAAAGTTCCAAAATCTTGTTAACGGCCCCCACCAGCGCTTTCAGCGGCTGACGCGGCGGCAGGACATGGGGCAGGTTTCTCGTTACCGTCCCTTTCTTTTTTTTGTACTCATCCTTTAAAAATTCTGTCACCTCTCTCACTTTCTTTGTCATCTCATCCATTTTATTATCCTCCCTTTTTAATAATTTTGTCGTTCAAGTCTAACACGCCCTTTTTACTAAAACCGAGGAAATTCTTTGCTTGGAAGCCTATCTTTGAAAAGATTCATAACCTCAGAAAAATATTGCAACGCTGGATTCCTTTGAAGATTCTCATCTTCAAAAAATCCGAAAGTTTGCCCACGTTCCTTCACGGTATTTCTGGAGGAAGACCGCGGTTCGAGTTTTTCCTTCCAAAATCTTGCTTTCACTCGCTGCCGCCCCTTAGCGCGCCTTCTTAAAATTCTACCGATGGCGTGGGCACTTGCACGTTTAACCGCGGAAGTTTCTTTCTTCCGACGACGAGCATCACGCCGCCCTTGAATTATTCTTTGTTTTTTCTTTCTATGCATTTTCTCACTCCTTTTTTTCGTTTGCCCGAAACCAGAGATTTTCCTACCTCGCTATGCATCCGTTTGTACCTCTTTAGTTCCTCGCGTTCAATTTCTCGCGAGCCGTAACTGAACGGCGGCCCGACGACCAAAGTTGGGTCAAATGATGAATCTGAAAAATTTCTCTCCCAGAACCCGGGTTTAGGGGAAAAAGGTGCGCTATCTGCTTGCTTTATTTTTTTCAGCTTTCTACCAAGAAGCGGCGTTACCGAAATCGTTGCTAGCTTTTTCATTTTTCCTCCTCATCCGGAAATTTTAATTCTTGCAGAAAAATCTTTCCATCAAGAGCCGCTTTAGTGCCGGTTTTTCGTTGCCAGGCGGACGGAAAATAAAACGTGCCGATGGCGGTTTTGGCGATGGTGCTCATGCTGCCATAGCAGACGACAAAACGCACGTCTATCTCTTTCAATGGCAGGCCCAACCGTCCTAATTTCAATGCTAAATTGGCACAAGCATTGCTCTCCGCCGGTTGATAAAATAAATAAAATTTTTCAGCACCGTCCGTATAATATCGGCCGGCATAAACCATCTTATGATTTTCCGGCACCTGAACTGCCAGATGCTTCAGAATCATATCCTTGTCGAGGTCTTGCCCCCAGCAGACGGCTGCGCCAAAAAATTGACACCACAAAAACAAAATCAAAAATTTAGTTTTCACCTGTTTCACCTCCCCTCCTAATTCAGTATTCGGTTATTAAAAAACTTTCAAATTCTTTGTCATTTTAAATATCTTGCCGTCTGGCTTCTCTTATTTCTTATTATATCACCCACCGCCCCCTGTGCAACAATCTGGCCGCCGCGCTCGCCGCCTTCGGGTCCTAAATCAATAATCCAGTCGGCATTTTTGATAACGTCGGGATTGTGTTCAATTATTAATATAGAATTACCACGCGCCACTAATTGATGCAAGACATTTAATAATTTTCTAATATCATCGAAATGTAAGCCGGTCGTTGGTTCGTCTAAAATATACAAAGTTCGGCCCGTGTCGCGGCGCGCCAGCTCGGTCGCTAATTTTATTCTTTGCGCTTCCCCGCCCGACACGGTCGTGGCCGCTTGGCCTAATTTCATGTAACCCAAACCTACTTCTTTCAAAGTTTTCAATTTCTGTTCCAGCGTCGGGATGTTTTTAAAAAAATCGTAGGCCTCTTCAATTGACATCGCCAAAACTTGGGCAATATTTTTGCCTTTATATTCTATCTCCAAGGTTTCTTTGTTGTAGCGCGCCCCGTGGCAAACTTCGCATTCAATATAAACGTCAGGCAGAAAATACATCTCAATTTTTTTGACGCCGTCGCCCTCGCAGTTTTCACAACGGCCGCCCTTGACGTTAAAACTGAAGCGGCCGGGGCTATAACCGCGAATTCTGGCTTCCTGTGTGGCGGCAAAAATGGTTCGGATTGGCGTAAAAGTGCCGGTGTAGGTGGCGGGATTGGAACGCGGGGTGCGGCCGATTGGCGACTGGTCCACTATAATCACTTTATCTAAATTTTCCGCACCGATAATTTCTTTGTGCGCGCCCGGCTCAACGTGGGCGCCAAAAAAATCGCGCGACAGCGCCGTTCCTAAAATGTCGTTGACCAGCGTGCTTTTGCCGGAACCGGAAACCCCGGTCACGGCCACGAATTTTCCCAACGGAATTTTGACGTCAATATTTTTTAAATTGTGTTCAGTCGCACCTTTAATTATTAGATAATTTGGAATTTGGGATTTGGGATTTGGGATTTGTTTGAAATTTGGTGCTTGGGATTTGGGATTTGAAAAAGTGGTTTCCACTTTTTTTCTACCAGCCAAATAGTCTCCTGTTAAAGTATGCGATTTTAACAATTGCCTTGGCGTTCCTTCAAAAATTACTTTCCCCCCATGCTCTCCCGCGCCCGGCCCAACATCAATCAGCCAGTCGGCCGAGCGAATGGTTTGGCTGTCGTGCTCAACGACAATGACCGTGTTACCCAAATCCCGCAGCTGCTTGAGCGTGACAATTAATCTGCCCAAATCGCGCTGGTGCAGGCCGATTGAGGGTTCATCTAAAATATAAATCACGCCAGCCAGCCCCGAACCAATCTGGGTGGCCAGCCGGATGCGCTGCGCTTCGCCGCCGGCCAGGGTGGTTGATTCGCGGCCGATGGTTAAATAATCCAGGCCGACGTCAATTAAAAACCGCAGGCGTTTTAGGATCTCTTTGATGATCAATTTAGCGATTTGTTCTTCAACGGCCGGCAGCTTTAGGTTTTCAAAAAAAAATTTTAAACTCCCCGCGCTCATTTCATTAAGCTGGCTGATATCCGTGCCGCTGATTTTTATTGCCAACGTCTCCTTTTTGAGCCGTTTACCAAGACAAAGCGGACATTTTTTTATCAACATATACTTTTCAATTTCCGCGCGAGTGAATTCTGAATCTGTTTCTTTCCAGCGGCGTTCCAAATTCGGAATCACGCCTTCAAAATCGGATTTAAGATTTATGATTGACGATTTATGATTTAAGAATTTTTTACTGCCATATAAAATTATATCTACTACATCTTTTGGTAATTTTTCGACCGGCTCGTTTAAAGAAAATCCGACTTCGTCGGCCAACTTGCTTAAAATCCACCAGTAATATCCCTGCCGACCGACGCGGTGGGAAGCCGTGGCCCAGGGACGAATAGCACCCTCGGCCAAAGTCAAACGGGGATTGGGAATGATTAATTTGGGGTCTATCTCCAGTTTTGTTCCCAAACCTTGGCATTCCTGACAGGCCCCAAAAGGGCTGTTGAAAGAAAAAAGCCGCGGCTCAATTTCGGGCAAAGAAATGCCGCATTTTTGACAGGCGAAGAGTTCTGAGAAAATGACATCATTTTGGGGAAATGATGTCATCCCGGGCTTGACCCGGGATCCAGATTTTCCCTGCTTTCGCAGGGACGGCGTCTGGATTCCCGCTTGCGCGGGAATGACATTTTTTTTATTTTTATCTTGAAGCAAATTCACTATCATCATTCCTTTTCCCACCTTCAGCGCTGTTTCCACTGAATCAACAATTCGGCTGCGCTCGTCTTTAAAAGTCGGGGAATCTTTTTGAGGAATAACCACTTGGTCAACTACCACCTCAATCGTATGCTTTTTTTGTTTCTCCAAAGTTAGTTCCAGCGCTTCTTCCAGGCGATGGACAATGCCGTCAATTCGCACCCGCAAAAACCCCGCCTTTTTTGCCTGCTCCAAAATTCCTTTATGCTCGCCTTTTTTCCCGCGCACCAATGGCCCTAGAATCATCACTTCAAGCGGTTCTAATTCGCCTGGGCGCCCGCTTCGCGCGCCGTCGCCAAAGCCTCTGGCGGCGTGCGACCGAAGCTCCAGCGAGGCGAGCATTCGCATTACGTGAGCTCCGTCAGCAGACGGACGAGCGGGCGCTTTTCGCATACTTAAAATTTCATCAACGATGAAACTCGGACTTTGCCGCGAAATTATTTTGCCGCACCGGGGACAAAACGGCTTGCCAATCCGGGAAAACAAAAGACGGAGATAATCATAAATCTCCGTGATGGTGCCGACGGTTGAGCGGGGATTTTTGGCCACGCTGCGCTGGTCAATGGCAATGGCCGGCGAAAGTCCTTCAATTTTATCCACGTCTGGTTTATCCATCACGCCCAAAAATTGGCGGGCATAAGCCGACAAACTTTCAACATAGCGACGCTGGCCTTCGGCATATATTGTATCAAACGCCAGCGAAGATTTTCCGGAGCCGGAAAGCCCCGTAATTACCACCAGTTTATTTTTAGGGATGTCCAGATTAATATTTTTCAAATTATGGACTCTGGCACCTCGAATTTTTATAAAATTATCTTTCATAATAAACAGATTTAGCGCCGCTTGCCCCGTGGTCGCAAGCGCCAGCGCGCGACTCTACGGGGCGGATTTTTATAAATTTGTCAGATTTCATATCCCGAATATTATACACTAAATTTTTGCTTGACGCAACTGATGATGAGCCGCCTCCCCTTTTCTTTTTTTGAAAAAATAAAAAAGCGCGTGAGGTTGCGACTGCTTTTTTGCAATCGTTCCCCCACGCGCTACTGGCCGATTAATTTTTTGGTTCACGCGGCCGGGTGGTTTTTTCGACCTTTGCGGCCAGCTTATATACCTCAGCCAAGACGTCATCGCCAAAGTTTTCTTTCAGCTTCCGTCCTTTTTCGAAAAGGCGACGGGCGGAATTTTTCGCCTCCTCTTCGTTGGCCTTGCCCTTCTCTTTGAGAATCTCGATTATATCCTCGATTTTTTCTTTAGCAAGAACCGCGGCCCCTAATACGACCAAGCCAACATCTCGTACGACACTACTTTTTTTAGTTTCCATTTTCAACTCCTCCTTTTTCCCATTCGGTCTAAAAGTTTAACAACTTAGGAACTTAAAAAATTATATATTCATTTAATATTTCTGTCAATACCGCCTTGCGGTTTTTTGTTCATTTAATACCGTTAGATTCTCTAATATAAAGTAAAATAAAAAAACGGGTACCGCTATTAATGACATAGCAGCACCCGTCTTGATTATTGAAGGAACCGAACTTAATTTTTCCCGGCGTTATCTAAAGACCGCAGGGCCTCATCCACAACACTTACCGTGTCGAAGAAGCGTTTGTCCCGACGTGTCTGAAGATTTCTCGGATATGGGAGTTCGACATGAATGTGCCTAGCAATTCTCCCGGGATTATTCGCCATAATATAAATGTCGTCTCCCAGGAAAACTGCTTCTTCTTTGCTGTGGGTTACAAACACAACCGTGCTCTGAAATTGTTCCCACATCGCGAGAAGCATTTGCTGCATATGTATCCTAGTATAAGGGTCGAGCGATCCGAACGGCTCATCCATCAAAACCATTTCCGGATTACTGATGAGACTTCTGGCGATGGCGACCCGTTGCAACTGTCCTCCTGAAAGTTCCCGTTCGCTGGCGTACTTATGCTCCTGGCCGGACAAACCAACCTTATTAATCATCTCCAGGGCTTTCTCTTTCGCTTCTTTTTTGGCCAGGCCGCGAAGAATTAGCGGCAAAGAAACATTTTTAAGCACCGAGTACCACTCAAAAGATGAGTACTGCTGGAAAACCATACCGATGTGTTCATCTTCTTTCAATTGCTGCCCCTTGATAAAAATTTGACCACTGGTTGGTTTTTGCAGACCCGCTAAGAAACGAAGTATGGTAGATTTCCCACACCCGGAAGGACCCATTATGACCGCGAACTGGCCGCGGTTAGGAATATCCTGAACCAGAAAAGACAGATTTTTAATGATCCATTTCTTCTTTTCGTCCGGAACCTTTTTTTCGTCATATGTGAGACTGACGTCTTTCAGTTCCAAAAGGTCCGACAAAGAAAGGTCGTGTCTAAAATTGATCTGTTCGTCCACCGTCTTCCTCCTATTTCTTTTTCCCGACGAATTTGAACGGGAAGAATATTTTATCCAGAAGACCAAAACCCTTATCCAGCGAGAAACCGATCGCGATGATTGATGCTAAAGCGATAAATCCCATCGCGGTTTTCCCCTGCCTGAAAAAGAGATAAGACATCGCACCTAGGCCGCCCGCGTTGGCGTTAACCATTTCAGCCACGACAATATATGTCCAGGTAATTGCCGACAAGACAGCCAAATCGTTGAATGATTTAGCTAATACATACGGAATAAAGACGTACCTGATGGTTTGCCACTTTGTGGCGCCAATCGTAAACATTGTCTGCACATATATCTCAAGCACGTCATCAACCCTCTGAATAACCTGCGGCAAAAGGAAAACAAACAATGAAAAGGCAAGAAATTGTATCTTCATGTTGTCTTCAATTCCAAACAGGCTGATGAATAACCCCGTCAAAGCAGGCAAAGGAAGGTATCTTGACGCTTCTATATGCTTTTGAAAAAGCGCCCTCACGGGTGAAAAAAGCCCTAGGACCGTCCCGATAGGTAAAGCGAAAAGATAAGCTTCTATTAAACCGATTAAATTCAGCCAGGTTGAGTAAAATGCGTTGCGAGTCAGGGCGGAATCATAGAAAACCGGCCCGATCGCAAAAACTAACATAGTCGGCGACGGCAATATACTCGTTGGCAGCAATTTGAATCGGCAAAGCCCCTCCCACAAAAGAATCATCACTATTGCGCCCAGGAAAAAGATCATGGTTTGCTTTTTGACTGGTAATGATCCTCTCAGTTCCATTAATTCCCCCCTTTCTTTTTAGTAAAAAGGGAGGCGGGCTTGGCCACCTCCCTTTCGGTTAAGTTAGGTACTATTCAAGCAGAGCGAACTCTGTTCTGCGGTTTTTCGCCCTGCACTCCTCCGTTGCATTCTTCTCGCAACCGGGTACCGGGTTATCGTACCCGTGCCCGACAATCACAAACCGGTTCGGATCAAAACCGTATTTGGCAGCCAGATAAACCGCCACGGCTCGGGCCCGCGCGTTAGATAGTTTTACGTTATACGCGGCGCTACCAACATTGTCGGTATTACCCTCGATCCGTACCCGGGTTTCGCGGAATTCCTTCGCCGTATTAGCGAAGTAAGTATCAATTGCAACCTTGCCTTCCTCGGTCAATTCCGCCGAATTAAAGGCAAACTGGACTGGGGCGGGTTTTTGCGCGAAGACCGGCGCGGTTTTTAGGGCTTCAGTGGGCGCCGCAAATTTGGGTGCGTTCTCCGCTTCATGGCCGGCGCCGAAAAGCTGAATCGCGTTCGGGTTCAAAATAGACAAATCAACCAATTTCCGAAAAGGTGGGGCATCTTTGGGAGCAACGCCGGCTTCATAATACAACCGGCACATTTTGGTCCACATCTCTTCTCCCGTGATCCCCGCGCCCGGCGTTGACTTGATCCCGAAAAAATGTAAGTTATCGCCGTAGGTCATCAGTCTAGCGTTGTCAATCATCTCAATCGCCTCGTCCAGCTTGCTGATGCCCATAGTAGCCATCACCAGTTTGCCGGCTTCTTCCTTGGCTTTGGGATCGGCATTAATCTCCTTCACGGCCGTAAGCCAGCCACGGATGAATTTGATGACCGCATCTCTCTTCTTGTTCAAAACGCCTTTCTTGATTAAGAGAATATCGACGATAGCTTCGCTGGCTTTCCTCGTGTCAAAAGCTTTCTTAGCCCCAGGAATGGCCTTAATACACTCATTGTCATCCGGTGACCACATGATCGCGGCCTTGACCGCGCCCGCCTTGAATTGGGAAGCGGCGGCCGGTGCGGAATCAGTTTCGACCAATAATCCCTTCTTTTTCATATCGGCGTACTTAATTCCGTCGGCCTCAAACCAGACCATACCCAGAGTTTGACTGGGAGAAAGCCCGGCAAAAGCGATCTTTTCACCCTTGGCCATTAGGTCGCGCGGCGACTTGATACCCGGTGCGACGACAACTACGTCACCGCCCCGGCTTTTGTCGATGGCGAGTACAATCACCGGCTCGGACTCCATCAGGGATTCGATCTCGGTAGGTAGGGCGTCAAGTGTGACCAATCCCATAATATCATACTGGCCAGACTTCCAGCCGTCCCGCATCGACTTGATCTCATCTGTCACGACAATCTTGACCAGCACACCGTCTTTCAAGTAGCGGCTACTGGCTGTCGGTACGGCCCCGCCGTTGTAATAAATGCCCGGGATATTTCCGCCCCAGACATTCAAGGCCACGGTGAGTTCGGTCATGCCAGCGTCTTTGGCAACTTGTTTCACTTCCTTGGGAACTTCCACGGCGGCCTGTTTGCCCTTGGGAGCAACCACCTCAGCCGCTTTGTCGATCACGCCTGATTTTTTAGCTGTAAAATACAGAAGCCCCAATCCAACGGCTACTAAAATGATTATCAACAACTTCACTGCCGGCTTAACTCTTCTAGCCATATTCATTCCTCCTTATGGGTTTTTGCGACAACCGGTCTAGTTGTCGGTAAAGAGTTTTTTGTAGCCTTCCACACTGTTGACCCTTTTTGCCGCCACCTTTTCCCGTTCGGGAACCGGTTGGCTGATATTCAGTACGTCCTCCGGGTCGGCTGCTTTGGCAATTAAAAGCTTCTTCTCGCTACCCAGAAGCAAAGAGTCCGATTCCTTCTCCCACTTTTCGAGCATTTCAAGCCCCTTCTGTTCAAACACGCCGTTCTGGATATCAATGGAATCTATAAAGTTCCCCGACATCTCCATGAAATTCTCGATCTCTCCCAATTTCCGGCCATAATCGTCGGCTAGGTATTCCATGGTCTCATCAAACATGTCTTTCTTGTCGCGGTCTCCCTTGATGACCTTGAGCGCCGAGCGGAAGGCGGAATACGATGCTCTTATCATTTGCCGTTCTTCGGTCGCGACTTCGACCTGATCCTTGATGTCGTCGATCATGAAGATGCAGGTCTCGCGCATCTTAAGAAGGATGCGATAGAGCATCTCCATCTTGGTCGAAAGGTTCGAATAGGTCAGGATGGAATTTTCGCGCCGGCCGGCCATACGGGTTTTCGAAACGAAGACCGCCTGCTTCTGTCGCTTTTTCGCTTCATTGGCGATGTTCAGGGATTCTTTCATCTTCTGGGTCGCCCGAGTGATCTTATTCTTGAGAGCACCCATTTGCGCCCGTAAAGCTTCAATCTGTTTTTCCATCGTCTCGACATTATCCTCAAGACTCTCTACATAATTGTTGAGGATCCCGATCGGATCGATCGTCTTCCACCAACTGGTGATCCAGCGCATACTACTCTTATAGATATTCCAGAGCATAGTCCGGAACCGCCGGTTGGCCAACAACGAACTCACAACAACCACTGTGCCCAACAGAAACATTGCCTTGAGCGTATTCACCAACAGACTGATGATAAAGGGCAGGATACTATACAATCCCACCCCCGCAGCGATTATAAGCGCCACGGCAATGATCATGCCGGTCGTCCCTTCCGGCCTTTCCCAGAAACCTTTCGGTTTGAAATCGCTTGGCAATTCCATAGGTCGTCTCCTTTATTTGAGAAAGGTCTTCACCTTCTCGCGTTGGTTGTTCAAATCATTCTCTACGGCCAGAAGTGCGGCATCAAATCCTTCCTGAGATTTTGCGATCTTTTGCTTTTCCAGTTCGATATTCGCCTGAGCTGCGTCTCTTTCGTCCTGGACCCGCTGGATCTCACTCTGTAGTTCCGCGATACGTTCAACAAGCGCCTGATGATCTTTTTCCATCTGCTCCACGATCTGACCGCGCTCGACCAGGGCTTTGTCAAATTTTTCTTTTTCGCCCTTGAGCGCGCCAATCTGCTTCTGGATTGCCGAAACGATTTTCTCCGCGGTCGCTTCCTTGACCTGCTTCCGCAAATACGCGAAGGCGGTCTGGAAACGCTTTTTTTCCTCAGAGATAAGATCGGTCGGCGGCATCATCTCAAGGAACTTGGAAAAGATAGAATCTTCATCCTGGATCGCCTTGAAAATAATGTCGTAGGCCTTTTTGTCGACTGACACAGCGCCTGTCTTTGGTAACTTCACGTCGCTCGGTGACTGAGGCGTCGGTTTTTCAACCTCGGCCACACCCTGTCCTGGTACTTCTTCGGTTAAAACATTGTGAATCCATGCCGTCCAACTCATAACTCCTCCTTTCCGCTTCGTTGTTAATAATGTAAACCGTTCTTTGGATTTAACAACCCTTCTTTGCCTATTCCTCCTTTCTGTGTTTTTTCTTCTATTTTTAAACACTTATTTAGTTATAAAAGTACCTGACCTATGGCAGATTTAAGCTAAAAATTAGCATAAATAACTACTACAAAAGTCAGTTTAATAGCGTAGCATTAATGAAAATGTATGTCAAGGTTTTGTCTTGCATAATTTGCAAATGAGTGACAAAATAAATAAAATGAAAAAATTGAGTAATCAATTAAAAAAACTTCCCCAAAAACCCGGCGTGTATTTGTTCAAAGACAAAACCGGGCGGATTTTGTATATTGGCAAAGCGGTGAATTTGAGAAGTCGCGTAAGATCGCATTTTTCTACACGAAATAACTCCCCCTCGCCCCCTCTTATATTAAGAGGGGGAATAGAAAAAATTACCGACCTTGACTGGATGGAAACTGACGACGAAAAACAAGCGTATCTGCTGGAAAACGAACTAATAAAAAAATATAAACCTCGTTATAATATTCAGTGGCGGGACGATAAAAGTTATTTTTGGGTGATGCTTACGGACGAGGAATGGCCGAGGGTAAAAATTGTTCACCAGCGCCAAGCGCTAAGCGCCGAGCGCCAAGCGCAAATCATCGGCCCTTTTGTTAATGGCCGAGAATTACGACAGCTTTTGCGTGCGCTGCGTAAAATCTTTCCCTACCGCACCTGCAAAAATCCGTATAATAAACCCTGCCTGCAATGGCACTTGGGATTGTGCCCGGCGCATGGTAGCAAAGGGCAAATAGCAAATGGCAAAAAAGAAAAAAATCCCCCTCAATCCCCCTTTTACAAAGGGGGAAGCAATGCCAGCTCCCCTCTTTTAAAAAGAGGGGCTGGGGGAGATTTTGAACAAGGTCTTAAAAAATATTTAAATTTCCTTAAAGCTCTCTCACAATTTTTGCGACTTTATGCCGGCGAGCCGATTCGTATTGAGGCCTATGACATTTCCAACATCCATGGCGTCTGGGCGACCGGCTCAATGATTGTTTTCTATGGAAACAAACCGCGAAAATCGGATTACCGACGATTTAAAATTAAAACGGTAGCCGGCGCCAACGACGTGGCTATGCTCAAGGAAATACTCAAGCGCCGTTTTGGCCACCCGGAATGGCCAATGCCTGATTTAATTCTTGTTGACGGAGGAATCGCTCAACTTCATGCGGCGCGGTTGGAAGTTGGAAGTTGGAAGTTGGAAGTGCCAATTTTTGCTCTGGCAAAAATTGGTGAAGAGATTTATACTGAATATAGTGATAAGGTACTGAAGCTTAACGCCCTGCCGACAGAGATGAAACTGATTTTTCAGGCTATCCGTAATGAAGCTCATCGTTTCGCTATTTTTTATTATCGTCATCTCCATGGTAAAGAATTCAGAAACAGAACAAATTCAAAAAAAACTCGAACAAAAAACCAAAAAACGGCTTAAAAAGAAACGCCCGAAAATGGCTGTTTCGGGTAAAAGTGTGCTGAATCTCTCCCGTCTTATCCGGCGCAAAGCTAAAAAGGCCAGTAGAAATTGACTATCAGATAGTTTTTATGCTAATCTTAAATTGAAGCTCTAAGCATTTTTTTATTGCGCAAATTTTTACTACCTGCTATGCTGCGCTTTATCGTCAGAATTTTGGGCAATGCCCTGGCAATTTATCTGGCCGCCTATTTTGTGCCGGGTTTCAGTTTTACCAACGACTGGAAATTGTTGCTTTTGGCTGGTTTTATTTTAGCGATATTTAACGCGGTTTTAAAACCGATTCTGAAATTGATTTCCGCGCCGCTAATGCTCCTGACTTTGGGTCTTTTCAGTTTGGTGATTAATATGGCGCTGCTCTGGCTCTTGACCCAATTTTTACCGGAACTGAAAATCGCGGACTTCTGGGCATATTTCTGGGGAACGGTGATTATCAGTTTAGTTAACTGGATAATAGCGGCATTAACGAAAAAGAAACCAAAGACAGAATAAATATTCTTGCATTTAATTTCTAATTAACCTAATTTCTCTCCCTTCGGGAGATCTCCCGAAGGGATGATAATTTCTAATAAAATCCCAATTTCTAAATCCCAATTTAGGCATTGGTCATTGGTAATTGATTAGGTCAATTAGAAATTAGAATAATTAGACATTTTTAGTCATGAATTTATCGAAAATCATCTCCATCGTTCAAATCATTATTTCTGCCCTATTGGTATTGACTATTTTACTGCAGCAGCGCGGGGCGGGCACCTCGGCTATCATGGGCGGGGGCGGCGCTTCTTATTACACCAAGCGCGGTTTTGAAAAAGTATTATTTATCGCCACCATCGTGCTGGCCGCTCTCTTTATTGTGGCCGCCGTCGCCTCAATGTTTCTGGTGACAAAATATTAATTCCTATATCTATTATTAATCCTCTGGAAAAATTCAATAATTGGCGCAAAGACCCGGGCTGGCGAAAAGCCGCGTGGTGGTCACGCCACTTTACGTGGCCGACGAAAAATCAATGGCAGCAATTCTTTGACATCTCCAGCCGTCGAGAAAAATATTTAACGGCCGTTTTTAGCTTGATAGTTATAAGCGGCTTAGTTGTTTTGGGAACCTGGTTTTATTTCAATTTCACCGAAATAAAACCTCAACACGCCGGCTCAATCAGTATCGGCATTTTGGGCTCCCCCCGTTTTTTGAATCCGGTTTTGAACCAAATCAATGACGCCGACCGAGATTTATCGGCTGTTATTTTTTCCGGCCTGATGAAATATGACGGCCAGGGCAATTTGATTAATGATGCGGCTGCCAAATACGCGGTCGGCGACTTTGGCAAAGTTTACGAAATTACTCTCAAAAAAGACATTAAATGGCAAGATGAAAAATTTTTAACGGCTGACGATGTTATTTTTACTCTTCAGCTTATCCAAAACCCCGATTATCGCAGTCCTTTACGCGCTCTTTGGCAAGGCATTGAAATAGAAAAAATTAATGATTTGGGTGTTCGCTTTAAACTTAAAAATGCTTACACTCCATTTTTACATAATTTGACTTTCGGCATCCTGCCCAAGCACCTCTGGGAAAATGTTTCACCGACGCAATTTGCCTTACATGAATTAAATCTTAAACCGGTTGGTTCCGGCCCCTATAAATTTAAAAAACTCCAAAAAGACAAAAATGGAGCGGTTAAAACCATAGAAGTTGAGGCCTTCAAAAACTATTTCGGCGGCCAGCCCTATTTAGCCGACATTGTCTTTAAATTCTATTCTTCCGAATCGGAAATTTTGAGCGCCCACAAAAAAGGAGAAATCAACGCTTTTAATTTCATTTCAGCCAAAAATTTAGCCGATTTGAATAAAAACAGTAATGGCCTGACCGTTTATCCAATTACCCTACCTCGTTATTTTGCGCTTTTTTTTAATCAATCGCAAAATCCCCTGCTGGCTGATAAAACCATTCGTCAGGCGCTCGCCTACGCCACCGACAAGAAAAAAATTATCAGCAGCGTTTTTAACGGTTTTGGCCAATCAATTGACTCACCTCTGCTGCCGGGCATGGCTGAATTTTCCGACAAAATCAAAACTTATAACTTTGCCCCGGAGCAGGCCAAAAATATCTTGGTTTCCGGCGGCTGGAAAGACCTGGATAATGACGGTTTTTTGGAAAAAGAAAAACCCAAAGAGAAAAACAAAGAAAAAGAAATTGTTAAACTGGAAATTACTCTCACCACCATTGACTGGCCGGAGTTGACGCAAACCGCCCAGATTTTGCAAAACCAGTGGGCCCAGATTGGCGTCAAACTCAATTTAGACGTTAAGGACACGACCCAAATTCAAAATGAAATAATCAAGCCCCGCCAATACCAATCTCTCCTTTTTGGAGAAGTTCTGGGGCAGGAGCCGGATCTTTTTCATTTTTGGCACTCTTCCCAAAAAAAAGAGTCGGGGTTGAATTTGGCGCTATATGAAAATACGGAGGTTGATAAATTATTGTCGGGAGCGCTTGAGGATTTGGACGAAAATTCGCGGATTAAAAAAATTCAGCAAGTGGTTAATTTAATAACCGAAGACCTGCCCGCTATTTTTCTTTTCAGCCCCGATTATATCTTTTTGGCCGGCAGAGAAATAAAAGGAATTGAACTAAAAAACATTGATACGCCTTCTTCCCGCTTTTCACAAATCAATCAATGGTATACCCAAACCCATCGGACCTGGAAATGATGCTACAGAATACAGATAAATACAGATATACAGATAACCTTTTGACTACGCTCAGGATAAAAAAATCTGTATATCTGTAAGCAATCTGTAATCTGTAGAGAACTTCATGGAGGTGGACAAATACAATCTCAGACAAATTATTCTTGACTCGGTCAGACAACTTGATGCCGAGCTGGATTTTTTTAACCAACTGCGCCTGACGCGTCGTCCTTTTGACAAAGTGATAATTTGCGGCATGGGTGGCTCGGCTTTAAGCGGCGATTTTTTCTCTTATTTCAAAAACGGGGGGTTTTACCCTTTAAGTTTGAGTATTCCTGTGTTAATTCACCGCTTTTACGATTTGCCGCCAGATGCCACTCAAAATTCTCTGATAATCTGCAGCTCATATTCGGGCAATACCGAAGAGCCAATTTCTTCCTTTCATAAAGCCAAACAGCGGGATTTTGAAATAGCCGGTATTGCCGGCGGCGGTCGCTTAACCGAACTTTTTCAGGAAAATAAAACTCCCTGGGTGAAAATTCCTCGAAATGATATTCCACCCCGCGCCTCCCTGGGCTATCAACTCAAGGGCCTGATAAAAATATTTATGGCTTATGGTTTGTTGACAACTTCAGCTCAAAATGAAATTTTGACTATTAGCAAAAAAATTGAACCAGCGCAGCTGGAAAACGACGCTAAAATTAAATGCCCGAGATTGGCAAATAAAATCCCGATAATCTACACTTCCCAGGATAATGAAATAATCGGCCGCATCTGGAAAATAAAATTTAACGAAAACACAAAAATCCCCGCTTTTTATAACGTCTTGCCGGAATTGAATCACAATGAGATGGTCGGCTGGACAAAAAACTTAGGGCCTTTCTACTTTATTTTTGTGCGCGACAGCGACGATTTGCCGCGAGTTCAGAAACGAATGAATTTAACGGCAGAACTTTTAATCAAGTTTGGCTACGGGGTAGATTTTATTAATCCAGCGGGAGACAATGTTTTAGAAAAATTGTTTTGGGCACTGGTTTACGGCGATTGGCTCTCTTATCATTTAGCGCTTTATTATGGCATTGACCCAACGCCGATAGATATGGTTGAAGAATTTAAAAAAGGGCTGGCTGCTTGATTTGAAACACCCCCCCTCCTTGACAATCATTATTATATAGTATATAATTAAATATTGTAATTTTCTCGGCGTAAGGCCGCAAATAATACTCTCTTTTTCGCCTTTTTCTTTAAAAAGACTTGGTCTCGGTCTTTTTATGGCTTTGATTTATGAATTATGAATTAAGAATAAAAAATCTTCCATCGTAAATCGTAAATCTTAATTCATTATTCTTGTTCTGCGGGGGTGTGGCGGAATTGGCCCTCCTTCGCTAAAGCTACGGAGGGCAAGCAGACTTAAAAATTTAAAATAGCCGAAGTGGTGGAATTGGCAGACACGCAGCGTTCAGGGCGCTGTGAGCGTAAGCTCATGAGGGTTCAAGTCCCTCCTTCGGCACCACGTAGGAAATTGCAAGCAAGTGGGGTTCGCCTCGCTTCGCTCGGCGACCAAATCGTAAGGTTTTCTGGGCGAAAAAATCAGTTGGCGATTCTGCATTTTGGAAAAAGAAAATTTTTAATCATAAATTCATAAACTTATGATGAACAAACTAAAAAATGGAGTGATAATGTTTTTCTTTGTGGTTGCCGCATATTTGGCATTAGTTAATCCCTTGGACCGTTATTTTGGTGGTGAGGATAAATTAATAATGTTTTTTATCATTTTTGGTGCTCTTATATTAAGCTTTAGCTTTTCCTTTTTATTGGCTAAATCGGAGCAAAAAATCAAAGAAAATAATTATAGTTATGGCTGGCTTATTAAATCTAATCTTCTGCTCTCCCTATTATTTTATATTGCACTGATTATCTTTTCTGTCATTTTGGTTTTTATTAGTATCCAGTTTTTTAATGCTCAAAACGAATCGGGCCTTTTAGTTTTTATTATTTTGTGGAATGGCCTTTGGATTGCTCCACTTGCAGTATTGATTTTTAATTTTATTCCTTCATTATTATTCTATAAATTTTATTCAAGCAAACATTTTTTAAAGATAACGCCACTAGCATTTGTTGCATTATCGTTTATCCTTATTGCCTTTTTTATTACCAGAAATACCACCTGTGAGTTTAAAAGAGACTACGCTTGTGTTGCTGAAAAAGCTATAAAAGCAGAAAATCCACAGATATGCGAGCAGATTGAGGAAAATTTTGCTCAAGGTCTTTGCTATGAACATGTCAGCAGGAAAATAAATGATGTGTCTTTATGTGATAATATTTCTAGCGAAACAATTCAATCTATTTGCATCAAAAATATAGCGGTGAACATGAATGACCCAAAAATTTGCGAAGGTGTTAAAAGTAAAGAAGTGGGAACCGACAAAGAAAGTTGCTATATGTGGGTTCAGGACAAATCTTCTTCAAATTGAATTTTTTAAAAGAATTTGCCGCCAAAGAAAAATTTGTCATACCTACGGCAGATCTCGCGCAACGAGAAAATTGTCCCGCCTACGCCGAGGCTTCGGCGGGCAAGCATCGGCGCGGCGAAGCCACGATTTCAGAATTTCGCGGGGGGCTTTCCTTGTCCCGACCGCGGTCGGGACGAAAACCGCCGAACTATTTTAAGAATAAACCACTCTAAGTAAACTCAAATCTCAAAAGTCCCCGGCCTCGCACGAGCTTGGCCGAGGGCGGGCAAAACTCAAAAATTAAGTATCGAAATTTATTAATAAATTTTGATAGATTTAAGCTTTTAGCTTTAGCTTTGAACTTTGCACCTTGAACTTTGAGATAAATTAAATGACTACTCAAACTACAACTCGTCAGCCAATTAAACTTCGCGTTAAATTGATGGACGAGAAACCGACCGAAAAAAAGCCCTACCCAAGAACTGCTGTTCGGCCGGAAAGAAAAATTGTCCCGCTACGCGGGATCTCGCGCAGCGAGAAAAAAGCCGAGGAAAACTCATTAAGAATTATTCCTCTGGGCGGACAGGAAGAAGTCGGCCGCAACATGACGGTATTTGAATACGGTGATGATATCGTAATTTTGGATATGGGCATTCAATTTCCCGAGGAAGATATGCCCGGCATTGACTATATTATTCCCAATATCAGCTACCTTAAGGGCAAAGAAAGAAATATCCGCGGCGTCATTTTCAGCCACGGCCACTTAGACCATATCGGCGCCGCTCCCCTGCTGCTGCCGAAACTTGGCAATCCTAAAATCATTGGCCGCGATTTAACCATTGCTCTGATAAAAAAGCGTATGGAGGATTTTGCACCTGATTCAGCCAAAGGTCTTAAGGTTATTCCGATAAAATCAGTTGATGACCGGATGAATCTCGGTAAATTCCGCATCGGCTTCTTTAATGTTGAACATTCCATTATGGACGCCGTCGGCGTGATTATCAACTGCCCCGAAGGCACAGTTGTCCACCCGGGCGACTGGACGATGGATTCCGACCCGCAAAGCGGCGCGGTAATCAGCTACAAATATCTCTCGCAGCTTCCGGGACCAAAAATTTTGATGCTGGAAAGTCTGGGCGCGACCGATTTCAGCCAGTCCACGGTTTCAGAAAAAGAAATGTACGAGAATCTGGAACGCCTGATTAGCCAGGCGTCAGGCCGCGTGATTATCGGCACCTTTTCTTCACAGATTCGTCGGGTCGGCAAATTACTGGAATACGCGGAAAAAATCGGCAAAAAAGTGGCGCTGGACGGCTACAGCATGAAAATGAACATGGAAATTGCCAAACATTTAAATTATATTAAAATTGCCAAAGGCACTCTCGTTGGCGTTAACGAAATCCACAAATATCCGGACAATAAAATCATTGTCATCTGCACGGGCGCCCAGGGCGAAGGAAACGCAGTGTTATCACGCATTATGAATGATGAACACAAATTCATCAAAATTAAAAAGAACGACACAATTATTTTCTCCTCTTCGGTTATTCCGGGTAATGAGCGCACAATTCAACGGCTGAAAGATAATCTTTACCGCAAATGTGACAACGTTATTCACACCGGAATTATGGACGTGCACGTCAGCGGCCACTCCAATGCCAAAAACATGCAGAAAATTATTAAACAAGTTCATCCGGATTATTTTCTACCCTGTTATGCCAACCACTTTTTTCACAAAGAAGCGGCCAAGCGTGCGGTAGAAATTGGTTTTCCCAAAGAAAATATTTTTGTGCTGGACAACGGCTCAATGATTAAATTTTACAACGGCCAAGCGTCAATATTTGATAGAAAAGCGGAAACCAGCTACGTTTTCGTTGACGGCTTGGGCGTGGGCGACGTCGGCCAGGTGGTTCTGCGCGACCGGCAAGCCATGGCTCAAGACGGCATGTTTGTGATTATTGTGACGGTGGATTCGCAAACCGGCCGCGTGCGCAACAGCCCCGATATTATTTCCCGCGGCTTCATTTATATGCGCGAATCCAAAGAACTGCTGCGTCAGGTCAGGGAGCGCGTCAAGGATATAGTGCATCGCGCGACTGGCCAGCAGCGGCCGATTGACCAGGACTATATCAAAGAAAATATCCGTGACAAAATGGGACAATTTCTGTATACTAAAACACGGAGGCGGCCAATGGTTTTGCCGGTGGTGATAGAAGTCTAAAAATTAGTTTATAAGTTTTTAAGTTTATAAGTTTAGGCCGTCAAGACGGCCTCCAAGTTATTAGGAGTTAAAAACTTAAAACTTACTAACTTATAAACTTACCAACTAAATTGAAGCGAGTCTTTTCCGGCGTGGCGCCCAGCGGCGTCATCCATATCGGCAACTATTTGGGGGCGATAAAAAACTGGCTTGAGCTCCAGGAAAACTACGAGTGTATTTTTTGCGTGGTTGATTTGCACGCCATCACCGTACCGCAGGACCCGCCAAAATTAAAAAATAAAATTTTGGAAGTGGCGAAAATTTATCTGGCCGCCGGCGTCAATCCGGCCAAATCAATCGTCTTTGTGCAGTCGCACGTCAAAGAGCACGCCGAGCTTTGCTGGATATTAAATACGCTGGCCAAAATTCCGGAACTGGAAAGAATGACGCAGTTCAAGGAAAAATCCCAAGAGCACCGTCAAAGCGTCAACCTGGGTCTTTTTGATTATCCGGTTCTGATGGCCGCCGACATTTTGCTTTACAAAACCCAGGTGGTGCCCGTGGGCGAAGACCAGCAACAGCACGTTGAACTGGCGCGCACCTTGGCCGGGCGCTTCAATAAAAATTTCGGTGAAACTTTCATTGTCCCCGAAGCCCTGATTAAAAAAGAAGGGGCGCGCATCATGGCGCTGGATGACCCGACCAAAAAAATGTCCAAAAGCGCCAAAAGCCCCCTCAACTACATTGCCCTAACCGACCCGCCTGATTTAATCCGTGAAAAAATCAAAAAAGCCGTGACCGATTCTGGCAAGGAAATAATTTACGGTCCGGACAAGCCGGCCCTTTCTAATCTTCTCACAATTTATTCTTTGTTGACCGGTGAATCAATTAAGGAACTGGAAAAACAATATCGGGGCCGGGGCTATGCGGAATTTAAAAATGACTTGGCTGAAATGATTGTTAAATTTTTAAAACCTTTTCAAGAAAAATACGCCGACCTTGACAAAAATCCTGATTATATGATAAAAATACTCCACGACGGCGCCCAAAAAGCGCGAGAAATTGCGGAAAAAACAATGAAAGAAGTTAAAGATAAAATCGGGTTGATTTAGTTTTTTTACCAATTTAAATTTAAAAAAGGGGGTGGAAGCGTGAAAAAAAGAGAGGTAATTTTAGTAATTGACGAGGGGCTAGAGGAGGCCAGAGAAAAAATTTCTTTGGTTTACTCAATATTACAACACCGGCGGCGGCACCGTGACTATTCAGTTTTGCCAGAGGTCGCCAGCCACGAAACAACACTGGCGCGTTGCCGCAACCTCCAGCCATTTTTTGTTTTTATGGCCAGAGGCATTATCTTAAAAAAGAAATTTGGCAATCTGGGATCAGAAGTGAAAAAAGTTTGTCCTAAAGATGCGAGGGTCTTTCTTTTCAATAACCAGTCCGATCTGATAGAATTGATAAACAGGGAGGTAAAAACCAAATCGCTACTTTCTCAAAATTATCAGGTCAATTTTGTCGCTGACCAGACCGGCTCTCGTCATTAATCGGAACTGGACAAAAAAGGAGGTAAAATGTGGCAAGGATTAATTTCATTGGGTATCTGCCTTGGCGCAGCCATCGGTATACCCATGTTTATCATCTGGCGGTGGGGAAAAAAGGAACGACCCCCTCTCCCACCACCAAAAAATAAATGGAGCTCCTCAACCTATGAATAGAGTTGAACTCCTTACAACAAAGGCCCCCGCCAAGCGGAGGCCTTCATTTTTTAAATTTTTTTATTTGTAGTAAAAATTTAAATTTTACTATTTTTATATACAGATAATTTTTCTAACATTATATCCACCCCAATCTCCCTGTTCGGCTCGCTACATTATTTCTATCCAGCTTATCCATTACTTCAGGAAATTTTTCCAATTGATCAGCGAAAATATTTTTCAACTCAAGTAGCCTCTCTTTCGTTTCCGCTTCAAAACGTATCGTTAAATACGGCGCTGTGTTGGAGGCGCGAACCAAGCCCCAACTCGTTTTATCAAAGACCACCCGCACTCCGTCAATAGTTATTGTCTCATACTTTGTCGAGAAATAATCAGATAATGATTTCACGATTTTAAACTTCTTCGCATCTTTGCACGGCAGTTTTAAATCGGGAGTACGAACTGAATATGGAATATCCGCGAATAAATCCGAAAAGGGACCTTTTATTTTTGCAGCCAGCGCCAATATTTTTAAAGCCCCGAAAACCCCGTCATCAATCCTAAAATAGTCTTGAACAAAGAATAAATGCCCTGATTCTTCTCCAGCGAAAATAATGTCTGGGTCCTTGCGCAATATGTCCTTGATGGGGGCGTGTCCTGTCCGATGCATCAAAGCAACGCCGCCATACTGCGGAATTAAATCCTGCAACAAGCGCGTGCATTTCACGTCAAAGAGAATCTTTTTCCCCGGATTCCTTGAAAGCGCGTCTTCGGCCAAAATAATAACTAACTCATCGGCATCAAGAAACTCTCCTTTCTCATCAACAAATCCAACTCGGTCTCCGTCCGCATCAAGACCGACACCGCAGTCGGCTCCTTCAGCCACAACGCGCGCTGCCAACTCTTTCATATTATTTGGGTCTTCGGGATCCGGAACATGATTAGGAAACGACGCGTCCGGCATGGTATACATTTCTATAACCTCGCAACCAAAATCTTTCAAAAGTGAAGGCATAATTAACCCTGTGCTGCCATTACCGCAGTCAAGCACAACCTTTAACGGTCTCTCTAATTTGATATGCCCAAGCAAATAATCTCTGTATGCCGTCATAATATTCATCTTTTCATAGGAGCCCTCTGCTCCCTTTCCGAAATCTTCTTCCTCAACCATTTTTCTCATCTGCTGAAGCTCTTCGCCAAAAATTGGCGCCACTCCTTTTCTCATTATCTTAAAACCGTTAAAAAAATAAACATTATGGCTTCCGGTTACGTTAACTCCCCCATCAAAATTAAAATAGGCAATGCCAAAATAAACCATCGGGGTTATGGCTTCACCCGCATCAACCACCGCACAACCGGTTGACCGAATGCCTTTTATAAACGCACTGGTCAGCTGCTCGGCAAACGGGCGAATTTCCCGGCCAACGAGAACGCGCTTGCCGCCTTCCCGACAAATGATCGTTCCATAGGCCTTACCTATGGCTTCGGCCACTGCCAAATTAATCGTAATGCCCGGAAATGACCCATACCATTTTTCATATTCGGCTAAGGCCTTTTCAGAAAAATTTTCACCCGCCACACCGCGAATATCATATTCGCGAAAGATATAAGGATTAATTTTCATAATTTTTTTAACTCCCAAATTGACGCTCACATTCTTATATTATACACTGTTAATTGTTAATTGTTAATTGTTTTTATGTTATCTATCGGCATTGTCGGCCTGCCCAACGTCGGCAAATCAACTCTATTTAAGGCCTTAACCAAAAAGCAGGTGGCAATTTCCAATTACCCTTTTTGCACCATTGAGCCGAATCGCGGAGTAGTGGCTGTGCCCGACGAAAGATTACGGCAGCTAGCCGATATGCTTAAGCCGCCAAAAGTCACTTCGACGATTATTGAGTTTGTTGATATTGCCGGTCTGGTAAAAAATGCTCACCAGGGGCAGGGTCTGGGTAATCAGTTTTTAGCTCACATCCGTGAGGTTGACGCAATTTTGGAAGTGGTACGTCTCTTTGCCGATGCCAATGTCAGCCATGTTGAAGGTAAAATAAATCCCGAACGAGACATTGAAACCATCAAGATGGAATTGATAATGAAGGATTGCCAAACGTTAAAAAAAATAATTGAGGAAGTCAAGGGTAAAGCAAAATCTGGCGAAGCCAAAGCTCAAAAATTATTTGAATTATTAGAAAAACTGGCCAACTGGTTAAATCAAGGGAACTTAGCCAAAGAAATTAACGAGCCGCAAAATTATCAGGATATTTTTAATCAACTTCAATTATTAAGTACCAAACCCATTATTTATATTTTCAACGGGACTACTCATACGCCGCCCAAAGATAAAATCAGCGGTCCTTGGCTGCAATTGGACTTAAAATTAGAAGAGGAAATTTCCGAATTGTCTGGTCAAGAATTAAAAGAGTTGGGCCTAATTGAGTCGGCGCTTGACCGTCTGATAAAAATCTGCTACGATACACTTAATCTGGTCACCTTTTACACCGTCGCCGGCGGCCAGGAAGTGCGTGCCTGGACAATTAAAAAGAACGCGCCGATAGTGGTCGGAGCAGGCAAAATTCATCGGGATTTTCAAGAAAAATTTATTAAAGCCGAGGTAATTAACTGGCAACCATTGCTTAACTGCGGCTCTTGGCCTCAAGCTCGAGAAAAGGGCTTAATTCGTACCGAAGGAAAAGATTATTTACTGCAAGACGGAGATGTGATTGAAATAAAAATATAGGGCTTTGTCAGAAATCTGGAGTCCGCCAGTGAGCGGACGAACAGATTTCTGTAACAAAACCTTTACCCCCTCACTCAAAGATTTTCTTCCAGAAAATCTTTGAGTGAGGGGGTGCTCAATGTTGTAGCTAAATTTTATTCGCTCAGCATTGAGCTTCGCTCTAAAATTTAGACAACATTGGCATGTACGAACTAACCTATATTCTCACTCCCCTATTGGAAAAAGTTAATCTAGAAGCGGCAGCACAAAAAGTCCGCGGTTTTATTAATGAGTTAGGGGGCGAAGCGAACAAAGAGGAAATTTCAGAAAAAAAGAAGCTCGCTTACCTGATTAAAAAACAACTGTACGGCTTTTATGTTGTGATTAAATTTCAATTAGAGCCAGAAAAAATTGAAGAATTGGGAAAACGATTAAAGTTAAAAAATGACATTTTAAGATTTTTAATCGTCAGCCAAAAAGAAATTAGCGCGCGCCGGCTTAAAATGAAAATAACCAAACCCAAAAAGCCAACGTTAACCGCGAGCGAAACCATTAAAGCCGAACCAAAAGCCGTCAGAGTCAAAATTGAAGAATTAGATAAAAAATTAGAAGAGTTACTAAAGGAATAACCCTACGAATTACGAATCAAAACGAATTACGAATTCGTAATTCGAGAAAATTCGTAATTCGTGAGGAAAATATGAATTTCAACAAAGCCATCATCCTGGGCAATTTAACCAAAGATCCAGAGTTGAGGACATTACCTTCCGGACAATCAGTTACTAATTTTGGTGTCGCGACCAACCGATTTTTCACAGATAAAAGCGGCAATAAACAACAAAGTGTTGAATTTCACAATATTGTGGCTTTTGGTAAATTAGCCGATATTTGCAGCCGTTATTTGAATAAGGGTAAGCTTGTTTTAGTTGAAGGACACCTGCAAACCAGAAGTTGGCAGGGTCAGGATGGCGTTAAGCGCTACCGCACCGAGATTGTTATGGAAAATATGCAACTGGGTCCGCGCGGTGCGGCCGGCCAGGAAGGGACCACTCCGGCTCCGGCCGCTCCGGCCGAGGAAGAAATTCCCGTGATTGAAGCGGACGAAGCCATGAATTTTGAGGAAGAGGGAAAAGAAAAAGTTAACGTTAGCGATATACCGTTCTGAATCACAAAACATATAACATATAACACAAAACAATAGAATTTGTCTTTTTGTTATATGTTATATGTTATATGTTATATGAATAAGACCTGTTATTTTTGCCAAGAAAACATTGAAATTATTGATTACAAAAATGCTGAACTGCTGCGGCAGTTTTTGTCTGGCCAGAAAAAAATTCTGCCGCCCCGCCGCACGGGCGTCTGCTCCAAACACCAACGAGGACTAGCCCACGCCATCAAGCGGGCCAGATTTATGGCTCTTCTGCCGTATACAAACAGATAAATTCCCGACTTTATATATACAAAAACCCCTCGACTTGATTGCCGATGGGGTTTTTAAAATTTTCCGTATTGTACCAAATGTAAGCGATAGCACGCAGTTGGTACAAATTAAACTAATTAAAATTAGTCACCAACAACCAGTCCATCCCTCCTTTCAAAATCTTTTATCCAAACGTTTCTTTATTCTCTTTTTCCGCCGCCTCCTTTACTTGCTTCACAACTTCTACCAGTAATTTCGGATTTTCATGAAAAAAAGTTTTTGTGCCTTCCATCCCCTGCCCTAATTTCTGCTCGCCGTAATTAAACCACGAACCGCTTTTGCCGATGACGCCGTATTTAATTCCCAAATTAATCACGTCGCCCTCATAGGATATTCCTTTGTTGTACATAATATCAAATTCGGCCGTGCGGAAAGGCGGGGCGACTTTGTTTTTCACCACCTTGGCTTTGATGCGGTTGCCAATAATTTGCTCCCCTTGTTTAATTTGGGCGGAACGGCGCACTTCAATGCGCACTGAAGAATAAAATTTCAGGGCCTTGCCGCCGGGCGTTTCTTCCGGATTGCCAAATACAATGCCGATTTTCATTCTAATTTGATTAATAAAAATAACGGTTGTGCCAGACTTTGCCACAATGGCGGTAAGCTTACGCAGGGCTTGGGACATTAACCGCGCCTGCAAACCCATGTGCTGTTGGCCCATCTCGCC